>JADMIO011456545.1_pt1 | contig 22691 bp, 22 predicted proteins | sample 8958161 | NCBI WGS metagenome assembly JADMIO01 (sample SAMN16585339, study PRJNA669376) | soil metagenome | isolation source: Crop rotation soil | place: USA: Cullars Rotation, Alabama | collected 2011 | reverse complement strand
GCCGCGACTTCAAGTCACGTGAATTCCAAGCTTCGGATCCCACTGTGCTGGAAATGCAGACTGCCCGCAGCCAGAATCCGAATATAAAGATCATCGTTTCCCAATGGTGGGGCAACGGCGACAACATCTGGGGCAGCGCGCTCAATTCTTTAAACGGCGATGACGCGATCTGCGCGTACACTGATTCAGTGATTGCATTTCTGGCGTCGTATCTGGAAGTGAGTGGCGGTCTCGACGGGTACGATATCGATTACGAAAGCAATAATGTGGTCGAGGCCAACACGGCGATTTGCGCGCAGATCCGAAGCGGGATGGACGCCCTCAGCCAGGCGCACGGCGATCGTCCGTTTTACTTGACGGTGTCACCCGCCGACCTGGAGTATCTCGACACGCTAACGGGCTCGGTGAATCTTGTGAACATGCAAACTTACGCTGGCGGTCAGGGTCTCACGCCGAAGAATTTCACCGACTTGGGTTATGCATCGGATCAATGTCTCTATGGAATTTGCCCTGAGACGAACTGCGGTACTAAGACGGTTGAAGAAGTCGAGGCTGAATACACCGACAATAATCTTGCAGGAGTTCACCTGTGGCGATTGAACTCGGATAACTACGTCCAGGAAGGTGAGGTGCAGGCTCAAATCTACGCCTTCCTGCACCCGTAGTAACCTTCCCTCTGCGTTAAGTAAGCCGTTGGAATATTACGCCGGAGGCGTTCGCTAATTTGAGCCCAGGGTTCGAGGAACGAGAACCCTGGGTTTATCACGTAAAGATTGGTCAAACCCTGAAGGGGTTCTGCGGTTGGCGAACCCTTTCAGGGTTAAAAATTTGTGGTCCGTTTACCCAGGGTTCTCGTTCCTCGAACCCTGGGCTGAAATTAGCCGACGCCTTCGGCGTATTTCAAATGCGCCTCCTCATTTCTTTTTTCTTGACAGGCTTTCGCGTGCTCGTGTACGGATTGAAGAGGCTGGATTTAGGACACATCGCGCATCATGAAAAGAAATCAAATTGCCTGGTGGTTATGGGCCATTGGCACAGTGCTCATCGTAATGAGTTGGACTGGAGGCGTTAGCAACACTGTCGGCTGGTTTGGTTTCGGTCTCGGGCTCGTCGGCAGCGCCATCTCATGGGGACTCCGTCCACCATCCTCGTAGTTGTGACCACACTCGTTCTCACCCCACGCTTTACTGACGACAGCCAGTTACTCTGGAGAGCAGCCGGCCGCATTGGCTGGAAAGTCGAGCGCTTACAAACATGGCGTATACCTGATCATCTGAGGGATCTTGAAGACCCGGTCCTGTATGCTGAAGCGCTCTTCGGTCCGACGCTCGCTGAGCAGCTCGGCCTTCAAATTGAGAACCCGCCAGAGGATTGGTTGCCGAGCCTACCAGAACGATACCGGAAGAGGAGCGTGACGCTCAGCACACTCGCTCAGGCTCGACTCGGAACCGAAGCTGCATTCATCAAGCCGCCTAACGACAAGTCGTTTCCCGCTCGGGTATACCAACCGTCTGAGCTGCCTGAAGGTTACGACGAGGGAATGTCGGTGCTGATCTCGGAAATCGTCTCATGGGAGACTGAGTTTCGTTGCTTCGTTCTTGATCGAGTGCTGCAAACGTTTTCGATTTACGCTCGCCTCGGTGAGTTACAGAGCGAGCACGGATACGAGCATTCTGAGAGTGAGGAGCAGGGGCTCAGACAATTCGTCTCTGACTTCCTTACAGACAGCAGTGTTCCGTTGCCGAAGGCCACGGTGATTGACGTTGGCTGGATCGCCGGAAAGGGCTGGGCAGTTGTGGAACAGAATGCGGCGTGGGGCGCTGGAATCTACGCTTGTGATCCAGAACAATGCCTGAAGGTGATTCGCCATGCATCGTGGCGGGTGGGAAAAAAATGCTTAGTGCGGCCCGCTGTCGCTTCAGAGCAGAAGCAGCTTGAGGCGCTTCAGTGGCGTGCATCACTCAACAACCCTGGTGATCGTGAGGCGCTGCTGGCTCACCCTGACGCCATTGAGCTGCCGCTTGAGCAGATTAGAAACGGAGGCGTTTTCGTCGCTGAGATTGCCGGTGCGACGATGGGGTTTGCCGCTATTCTTCCACGCGAGGACGGTGATTTTGAGCTAGACGCGCTATTCGTTGAACCCAGCGCGTGGCGACAAGGCATTGGCCGTGCATTGGTCGAACACTGTGCGGTCGAAGCAATGGCGATGGGCGCCGAGTCGCTCCACGTTTTAGGAAACCCTCATGCGGAAAGCTTTTACAACGCCTGTGGGTTCAATACGCTTGGAAGAAAGGAGACGCGCTTCGGCACGGGTTTGGTTATGAAGAGAGTGCTGCGTTGAGGTGCGTCAGTTGATCTACACCATTCAGGAACCACATCACATGAGCTATCCATACGAGTTGCTTCGCGTTCCCGGCTCTGAGGCTGTTAACACGCTTTTTGAGCTGCAAGCTAAAGGAGGAGGAACGCCAATTATCCTCGGCAATGAGGAGGGTCTCGAGCGTATCGTCGAATGCATAGATTGGAACGGTGGCTCAACCATAAATGAGCTGGTTGATGCGGCCCGCCAGATCGACGTCGTTCAATGGTTCGCTATGCATGAGGAAGCAGATCCTGAGACCTACGAAATCGAGCCTGCCGCATGGCCCAAAGCAGTAGAGCCCAACACAACGCTGGTGGCGCACTACGATCTTCTCAAACATCAGCCATACCCCGAAGTAGTGTTAACCATTGTTCCTACAACTGAGTCCTGGACCGTCCCATGTTTTCTCAGGATCGGCGGTTGGAATGAGTGTCCCTATGCACAAGAGCACGCCGCTATTTTCAAATACTGGTCCGAGCAGTTTGGGGCCTCGGTTGCTTGCATCGCTAGTGACGTCATTGAAATGACCGTAGCTCGGCCTGCGTCCTCCCGCGACGAAGCCCTCGCCCTCGCAAAGCAGCAGTTCATCTACTGCTCTGACATCGTTCATCAAGGTGTTGGCTCCGTCGAGGCGCTCGCCGCAACTCTGCTCGGCGCCACGGTGTGGTATTTCTGGTGGGACTAAAGCGATGTCTCTTAAAGAAACCGCCACCCAGACACTACAAATCTTTGACGCCGGCTACTTCATCGCACCTGATGGCCGGCGAGTCGACGTACAACCGTCGCTGAAGGAAGCAGTCGAGAAGACAAGACTCTATACTCCCGAGCAGGCGTCGGCTTTATTTGAAAATCTCGATCCAAAGCCTTCGCAGCTTCCGCCAATCGAAGTAACTGGCGAAACCACGCAGATCGCGGCACGTCGTCTGGTCGAGTCGGAATCCGTCGCTGATCTGGTCATGCTGAACTTCGCTTCCGCGCGGAATGCCGGTGGCGGGTTCATCAATGGTGCGAAGGCGCAGGAGGAAGATCTCTGCCGTTGCTCGGGACTATACCCGTGTCTGATTTCTCAGCCCGCTTATTACGAAGCGAATCGTAAGAACGAGTCAGCACTCTACACGGATCACCTGATCTACTCGCCAAACGTGCCATGGTTTCGAACTCTAAGTCGCGATGATCCGCACACGTTATTTCTCGCGTCTGTGATTACTGCGCCGGCTCCGAACGCTGGTGTTGTGTTGAGTCGCGAGTCTGATGCTTTACCTAAGATTGAAGCGGCGCTGCGACGGCGCGCCGGGCTCGTGCTCGCTGTTGCCGCTGAGAACGGTCATCGAACAGTATTGCTCGGCGCGTGGGGCTGTGGTGTATTTCGGAATGATCCTGTGCTCGTGGCCGATGCGTTCGGCAAGTGGATCGAGTCTGATAAGTTCGCCGGCGCTTTCGATCGCGTCGTCTTCGCGATCTATGACAGGTCCAAGGACCGGGCCACGCTCTCGGCGTTCAAGCAGCGATTCGGAGCGAAAGCCTGGAAATAAAATCGACCTTTATCTCATCTCTATTGAAGCCTTTCGAAGCTTAATCAATGTCTGTGAGGGCGGCAATGGTTGAAAAAGATATAGAGTCCTTTGAAGATCTACATCGTATCGTTCAAAAATACAGTAGCAACACTGCCATCTTTCGTGGCATGAAATGTGTTGACTACGACCTCATTCCATCAGTAGGGCGAATGAAGTTTATCTGTCCGAAGCCACAGAAAGAACCTGATCCTCAGAGAGAAGAATTGATTATGTTTGATAAATTCAAGCAGCGGGCTATCCCGTATCTTGAATTTACTCCTGGTGATGAATGGGATTGGCTGACGTTAGCTCAACATCATGGTTTGCCGACGAGGCCTTTGATTGGACGCTTAATCCTTTAGTTGCGGCTTACTTTGCTGTGGAAGATGATTTCTGTAATGAAGATGGCGTTATATATGCTTGTCTCGAAATTGATCGCGTTAACACCAAAGAGCAGCCAGACCCTTTCGCCGTTTCGGTCGTCAGTAGATTTACTCCTCGGCACGTAACTCGTCGATTAACCGCGCAGGCCGGGCTCTTCACCGTTCATCCTGATCCCACACAGCCAGTGGAATTAACAACCAAAACTGAGAAGTTGATTATCAAAAAACACTTGCGACGCGAGCTGAAAACGATTCTCTATAGATATGGCATTCATAAAGCCTCGTTGTTTCCTGATTTGGACGGTCTGGCAGGGCACATTCGCTGGCTGAGAGAAGAGTGGTAGCGCCGGCAGAGGTAAACGGGTCGAATTTATGTTAACTAACCGCTCGATGGCGCCTGGGCCAGTATTCCGGAGTCCGGGTTGCCCTTACGCGGATTGGTCAATCCGTAGTGAAATGAATAAGGAATGCATTCTGGTGGAACCGTCTCGAAAACGTCGCGATGAGTTTCTGGCCGCCGTGCGACGGAGCAAAAAGTTACACGGACGTTGGGCCTCGCCGCCGGCGACAGTAGAAGAGTTTAATGCGTATCTTAAGCGCGTGCGCAAAGAAACCCATCTGAGCTACTGGGTATGCACTGAGAGTGGCGAGCTTGCCGGAGTCATCAACATCAACGAGATTGTGCGTGGTCTATTCTGCTCAGGTTACCTGGGCTACTACGCCTTCGCACCCCACCACGGACGCGGCTACATGAAGAAAGGTCTTTGCGCAGTTTTGTCGGAGGCCTTTGGTCGTCAACGGCTGCATCGTTTGGAAGCAAACATCCAACCTGACAATGAGGCGTCACGCCGTCTGGTGCAAAACGTGGGTTTTCGACTAGAAGGATTCTCTCCACGCTATTTAAAGATTGCTGGTCGGTGGCGCGATCACGAGAGATGGGCCATCACCGCCGAAGAATGGCGTTGTCGCGCGGTAAGGCCAGATTGACAGCTAGCCTGTAAGACGTAAACTCACCCTCATGAGAACTACTGTTTCTGCAAAGGGCCAAATCATTCTTCCGGCTGAGATACGGCGGGAGGACGATATTAGATCCGGGCAGGAGTTCGAGATCGAGCGTCTCGATCGTGGTGAATATCTCCTCAAAGCCAAGGACGAAACCGCGAAATCGACGGCTCGTAAAGTTGTTGCTTCGTGTCCCGTGAAAGATTGGTTTCAACCACTAGACCGCACCGAAATCACTGACGACATTAAGCTGCCTAAGCTCGGATGATTTACCTCGTTGATGCGAACGTGCTTATTGAGCCACGAAACAGGTGGCTGACAGCGGGGTTAGTCCGCGAAGCGGACGGCAGCATACAGCCTGGGGCGCCAGCCCCAGGATCATGATCAGCCTAACAAGTTGAGCCTGCGAAGCGGGCGACAGCGCATAGTCTTAATGCTGTCGCCCGCTGTCGCGGGCTCTGCCGATTTTTGTTCGTGATCCTGGGGCTGGCGCCCCAGGCTTTATGCTTTCGCCCGCTTTCGCGGGCTGCACCGCGCTAGGCGCTCACTTGAACTTGAAGTTCGCGCGATGGATCGTGCCGTCGTTCAACTCCACAACCAGTTGTCGACAAGAGCCAGCCCAGGATTGATCGGTCTTCCACACATAGATGTATCGATCGGTTGTAGGCTCATAACTGAGGCTACTGCCGCCGGCTGTTACCGTTTCAGTGAGATCACTTGCGGGATCGCTTGAATTGCACGCAATCGGTCCTGAAGATGGTGACCCCGGTGCGAATATTCCCAGACCTTTATTTCCACTCAAGCTGAACTTCACCGGTATGGCTCTGCCAGCTTGAACGACGTTCAAGACCGGAAGGTTATCAACCGGTTGGAAGAAACCGGCAAAGTTATACTGCACGATCACTTTGAACGTGCACGTGCTCGGCGGAGTTGCACCGTCATTAGCCGAAGCGTGTACCGTCGTCGTACCGACCGGGAAGACGGAACCAGAGGCAGGACTACTCGTCACATTAACACTCGTCGCACACCCATCGGTCGCAGTCACCGCCGGATAGTTAACCGCCATAGAAGTCGCAGTCGAGTTCAAAGGCAGATTAACGATGACGTCATCCGGGCAGTCGATGACAGGCGAAGTGGTGTCGACGATGTTCACTACTACATCGTCAGTATCAGTTCCGCCACCGGTATCCGTAACGGTAAGCGTGATCGTGTGCGAACCTTTGGGTAGCGAAACCATTAACGTTGAGCCTGTGCCGAGGGCAGTCGCACCTTCAACCCATGAATACGAGTTGATACTTCCGGCGCCTGGCGTCGACGCGGTCCCATCCAGCGTGACCGATGTAGTTGCGCCGCCACACTCAACTGTTTGATCCGCACCTGCGTTTGCAACCGGAGCAGCGCCGCCTGGTCCAAACTTTTGCACGCGATCGTTGCCCAAATCCGCTACATAATAGTTGCCGGCAGAATCAGCTCCGACATCCTGTGGTCCAGAAAACTCTCCGTTGCCGGTACCGCTCGTGCCGCAGCTCGTAATGAACGTGCCCGTCGGTGAAAACTTCTGAATGCGATTATTGCCTGTATCGGCAACATAGACGTCACCTACACCATCAGTCGACACTCCCAACGGCGTATTAAACTGTCCGTCACCAGTGCCATTCGTTCCCCATTTAGTGATGAACGCGCCACTCGTGTTGAATTTCTGAATCCGATGGTTGCCGGTGTCAGCAACGTATATGTTGTCTGACGCGTCAGTTGCGATTCCTTCCGGTCCACTGAACTGCCCGTTGCCAGTACCGCTACTGCCCCAGCTCATGATGAAACTGCCACCGGAAGTAAACTTCTCAATTCGATGGTTACCGAGATCTGTAACGTAAACATTGCCCGCAGAATCAACCGCGACGCCTCCGGCCCCGTTTAAGAACTGGCCATTGCCGCTTCCGGCCGTGCCCCACGACAATTGGAAAACACCGCTTGAATTAAATTTCTGTACGATCCCACTCGTTCGTTCCGTGAATCCATCGGACACGTAAACATCGCCCGTGGTCCGATCAACTGCGACACCGGAAGGCGCGACGACCGCTCCGGCGCCACTGCCTCCCGTACCGAATTTAAACAGAAAGACACCGCTTGAATTAAATTTCTGTATGCGATCGTTTTGATCAGCAACAAAAACATTGTCTGATGGATCGATCGCGATAGCTCTCGGCGAGAGCACCTGCCCATCGCCAGATCCGATCGACGCCAGTATTGAAAGGAAGTTGCATGATGCTGAGGCCGCGCTGGTCCACAGCAACGCCGCTGTCACAAGAGGAACAGAGAGAAGTAGCCAGTATTTATTGTTTCGTGAAAGAAGCGAGAGTTTGATTCGAAGAGTAGAGGGTGATTTCATTTGAGTGTCCTTCCGTTTTGAAGATCGGGTTAGGTGCGAGACGGCTGCGTTGGACGGTCTGTCGGGGGAACTGACCGGATTAGGTATAAACGTGCGGGAAGATAAGGCGGGTTAGTTCGGTTGTCAATGATTTTCAGGATTACACGATGACGATCTCCGAACTGAGGGTTTTGTGGACCGGGCACTTGTGAGCGATCTCTTCTAAGCGTGCGCGCTGCTCTTCCGAGAGTGGTCCAGTGAAAGTCACGGAGCGCTCGATGCGGTGAATGTGTCCCTCCTTGTTTTGCACACACTCCTTGCAATCCCTCGAATGTATACGGTTTTGTTGCAGGCGTACGGTGACGTTCTCGAGAGGCCACTGCTTTCGTCGCGCATAAAGCGTCACCGTCATCGAGATGCAACTGCCGAGCGCCGCAAGCAACAACGTGTAAGGATCAGGACCAGCATCTTCACCGCCAGCCGCGACGGGCTCGTCAGTGATAAATGAATGTTCGGCGCCATAACGCACCTCGTTGCGCAGGTTTGTTAGAGAAGTAACGACAACTTCGCTCATAGTAAGAAAAGTTTGCCACAAAACGGTATAAACAACACAAGTGCTTTTGTGCCTCTTCGTGGCTAATCTGCTACACTCGCCGCGTTCCAAAACTCAAACATGTCTGAGGCTGTTGCATGAAAATTCATGAGTACCAGGGTAAAGAACTGTTGAAGAGATATGGTGTGCCGGTGCCGCGCGGCATCGTGGCGCGCTCGCCTGAAGAGGCTTACCAGGCGGCAAAAGAGCTCGGCGGCGATATCGTCGTGGTGAAGGCGCAGATTCATGCGGGCGGACGCGGCAAAGGCGGCGGCGTGAAGCTCGCCCGCAGTGCTGACGAAGCGCGCGAGATTGCGCGGCAGATGCTCGGCATGAAACTCGTCACGCACCAGACTGGCCCGGAAGGTCGCGAAGTGCGCGTGTTGTTGATCGAGGAAGGCTTGCCGATCGACAAAGAGTTCTATCTCGGAATCGTGCTCGATCGAGCTTCGGGTCGTCAGGTGTTCATGGCTTCATCAGCAGGCGGCATGGACATCGAGGAAGTCGCCGCCAATACGCCGGAGAAGATCATGAAGGAGACGATCGATCCCGCGATCGGGTTTCAGTCGTTTCAGGCGCGCAAGCTCGCATTTGGTCTCGGACTGCCGGCCGCGCTCGTGAACCAGGCAGTAAAGTTCATGCAGTCGCTCTATCACGCATACGAGCAGATGGACGCATCACTCGCCGAGATCAATCCGTTTCTGTTAACTAAAGACAACCGCCTGATCGCGCTCGACGCAAAGATCAATTTCGACGACAACGCGCTCTTCCGTCACAAAGATTTTCTCGACCTGCGCGATCTCAACGAAGAAGAGCCGCTCGAGATCGAGGCGTCTAAATTTGATCTCAACTACATCAAGCTCGACGGCAACATCGCCTGCATGGTGAACGGCGCGGGTCTCGCGATGGCGACGATGGACATCATCAAACTCGCCGGCGGTGAGCCTGCGAACTTTCTCGACGTCGGCGGCGGCGCGTCGCAGGAACGCGTTGAAGCGGCGTTCAGGATCCTGCTGGCGGATGAAAACGTGAAGGCTGTTTTGATCAATATCTTCGGCGGGATCGTGCGTTGCGACATGGTGGCGCGCGGCGTTGTTGAGGCGGCGCATAATCTCGGGATCAAGGTTCCGGTGGTCGTGCGTCTTGAAGGGACAAACGTTGAAGAAGGCCAGCGCGTCATTCGCGAGTCGGGATTGAACTTCACGGTTGCGAATGGAATGAAGGATGCAGCGGAGAAAGTGGTTGGGTTAGCGGCATAGATTACACGCATGAAATGGATTAAGCGCGTTTGCCGGTTCGGGCTCGTAGCCTTGTTTCTATTTACCGCGATTGCGAAGCTCGCAATCATTCAGGCGTTTGTCAAAAACATGGGCGAGCTGTTGGCGTCGTCGGGCTTTGATTACCAGCGCTGGTCCTGGCCCGCGACGATCGTGGTCATCGTTGCGGAAATCGTTACCGCGGTGCTTTTAATCCTGCCCCGCACGGTGCGAGTCGGAGCGTTGTTTGCCGCGGTGTTGTTGATGGGTTTCGCAGGGTATGCGCTTTACTACGTTTACGGATTGCACGGCGAGCCGTTGGAGTGCGGCTGCTTTGGAGGCATCATCGCGAGCCAGCTCGGAGTGAAGACTGCGCTCAGAAATCTTGCGTTGCTCGTGCCTGCGATCATCGTTTGGTTTGGTTATCGCAGAACAAGGAAGGAGTCGTTGATTGGCCAGCATTGAATTCTGGGGTGGCGTCGGCACTGTCACCGGTTCGAAATATCTCGTCGTAACAGACAAAGCGCGCGTGCTCGTCGACTGTGGAATGTTTCAGGGTCTCAAAGAGCTGCGCGAACGCAACTGGGAGGATCCGCCGTTTGATCCGCACTCGCTCGACGCAGTCCTGATCACGCACGCGCACATCGATCACACGGGCTATCTGCCGCGCCTGGTCCAACAAGGCTTTCGTGGGCCGGTTTACTGCTCGCGTGGCACGGCCGACTTGCTGAAGATCCTTTTGCCTGACGCGGGCCGCTTGCAGGAAGAAGAAGCTGACTATCGCAATCGGCACAACCTGACCAAGCACAAACCCGCCCTCCCGCTCTACACGGAAAAGAACGCCTACGCAGCGCTCGAGCTTGTGAAACCAATGCCGAACACGGGCGAGACGTTTGAACCCGCGCCGGGCATTCGCGCGAGTTTCAGAATCTCGGGCCACATTCTCGGCTCGAGTCTCGTGTTGCTCGAGTTGGAGGAAGGACGTCGAGTGCTTTTTTCCGGCGACCTGGGCCACTACGATCAGCCGATCATTCGCGATCCGGTTCCACCGCCGTCTTGTGACTACCTGCTCGTCGAATCGACTTACGGCGATCGCCTGCACGACCCGGAAGATCCGAAAGTCGCGCTCGCGCGGATCATCAACGACGCCGCAAAACGCCAGGCGCCGGTATTGATTCCCGCATTCGCCGTCGGCCGCACCCAAGAGATCGTTTACCTGATTCGCGAGTTGGAAGACGAGAAAGCGATTCCGGTGTTGCCTGTAGCAGTCGACTCGCCCATGGCGGCCGCGACGACGCAGGCATATGCAAACCGCAAGGAAGAGCACGACGAGGAATACGCAAGCGTGCTCACGCAGCAGAAACATCCGTTGCGTACACACTCGATGAACACTGCGTCGTCACGCGAGGCGTCGAAACAACTCAACGATTGGAAAGGCGCGCGCGTAATAATCAGCGCTTCTGGAATGATGACCGGCGGCCGCGTCCTGCACCATGCGATCAGGTTTGTGCCGGATCCTGATGCGACGATCGTCTTCGTCGGTTATCAAGCGGCCGGCACGCTTGGCCGACGCATACAGGACGGCGAGCCGGAAGTGAAGATTCTCGGACAGTGGGTTCCGGTCCGTTGTCGCAAGGAAAAGATTGGCGGCTTCTCGGCACATGCTGACTGGGAAGAAGTGTTGCGCTGGCTTCAAGGCATGGAAGGCAGCGGGCCGAAAACAACGTTTCTGACGCACGGCGAGCCCGAGGCGGCAAACGCGATGGCCGGACATATCAAAGAAAAATTTGGTTGGAACGTACACGTGCCGCAGTATGGCGAGCGCGTTGAGTTAGTGTAAACTGCCCGATTTCTAAGTAGAGGAGCATTCATCGTTGAGCGTTCTAGTTGATAAATCTACGCGCCTGGTCGTACAGGGCCTGACCGGTAAAGAGGGAACGTTCCATGCGAAACAGATGGTTGAGTATGGAACGAACGTCGTCGCGGGGGTCACGCCTGGAAAAGGCGGCACTACACACGAGGGAATTCCGGTCTTCAATACAGTTGCCGATGCGGTGAACGAAGCGGGCGCGAATGCTTCCGTGATCTACGTGCCGCCGTCATTCGCCGCTGACGCCGTGATGGAAGCGGCCGATGCGGGCATTCCCGTGATCGTTTGTATCACTGAAGGTATTCCGACGCTCGACATGGTGAAGGTCAAAGAATACCTGCGGAACAAACCTTCTCGCCTTATTGGTCCAAACTGTCCGGGCATCATCTCGCCGGGCAAGTGCAAGATCGGAATCATGCCGGGACACATTCATCGCGAGGGAAACATCGGCGTCGTCTCGCGTTCCGGCACGTTGACGTACGAGGCTGTCGGACAACTGACCGCGCTCGGCCTCGGACAGTCGTCAGCGATCGGCATCGGTGGCGATCCGATCGTGGGCACGACGCACGTCGATGCGCTGCGACTGTTTCAGGAAGACGATGAGACGATAGGCATCGTGATGATCGGCGAGATCGGTGGCTCAGCGGAGGAAGAGGCCGCGGCTTTCGCGAAAGAGAACGTGACGAAACCGATTGTGGCGTTCATCGCAGGCCAGACAGCGCCGCCCGGACGTCGTATGGGACACGCGGGCGCGATCATCGCCGGTGGAAAGGGAACAGCCGCCGAGAAGATGAAGGCGCTCGATGCGGCGGGGATTCATGTGGTCAAATCGCCGGCTGACATCGGCCAGGCAATGAAGGAAGCACTCTAAGATTTAGCAGGATTTACAAGATTTTTCAGGATTGATATGTAAATCCTGTCTACAACTACCAATAGCAAATCAAATGTCTAACCTAACTTTCGGCATCATCAAACCTGACGCGGTGCGCGCAAATCACACCGGCTCAATCATCCAACGCATTCTCGACAACGGTTTCAGCATCCGTGGATTGAAGTTGATCCACATGTCGATGCCACAAGCAGAAGGCTTCTACGCCGTTCACCGCGAGCGACCATTCTTCGCGGGACTCACGGAATTCATGTCCAGCGGTCCGTGCGTCGTCATGGCGCTCGAAAAAGAAAGCGGCGCCGTCAAAGCGTGGCGCGATCTGATGGGCGCGACCGATCCCGCCAAAGCAGACGAAGGCACCTTGCGCAAAGAGTTTGGCGGCTCGGTCGGCGAGAACGCCTGCCACGGCTCCGACTCAGACGAAAACGCAGCGATCGAAATCTCATACTTCTTCAGTCGTTTAGAACTCGTTTGAGGGAATGAAGTACTGTCCTGTTTGCAAAAGACGCTTTGACGAAGCATGGCTGAGCTTTTGCTCAGATGACGGTACGCCGCTCATTCAGGAGCTGACGCCGCCTGCGGATCCAAACTGGGATCCGCGCATTCGCGAACAGAAGGTCAAAACACAGGACGAACAGGAAACGGCGTGGCTGCCGCGCGAGCCGCCGCTGCCCGGTGGCTGGATCGCGCCCGACGAGCGGCCGCCGATGAGTCCCGGTCCCTGGTCGCCTCCGCCTCCACCCGCGCCGGTTTACGTGCCCATTAGGACACAGAAGAGTCAGGGATTAGCGCTCGCGTCGATGATTACGGGCATCCTCGGGATCTTCATGTTCGGCTGTTTCTTTCCGCTTCCGGGTCTTGTTGCGTTTGTGCTCGGCCTGGTCGCTCTCTCGCAGATCAAGAAGTCGCCGGAAAAGTTTGGCGGAAAGCCGTACGCCACCGCGGGCGTGATTATGGGCGGCATCAGCATTCTATTTTTGATCGGCATGATCCTCTGGATAATTCTCAGCGCCGTCCTTAATAGTTAATTCGTTCGCGGTAGTTTAGAATTCACTGCGATGAAGCGCTGTTCTACCTGTAACCGGACTTACACCGATCCCAATCTCAGTTTCTGTATCGACGACGGCACACCGCTGACGGCAATCGCGACGGACGACGAGACGACTGTTGTAAAACCTCGCGGCAATGAAGACGACGAGTGGAATGCGGTTGCTTACCGGCCGCCGACTCCATACGTTCCGCCGGGAGGTCAGCCGAAGGCGCGCCGTCGCGTGTGGCCGTGGGTGGTTGGCATTGCGGGCGCGTTTGTTCTCGGCCTGCTGGCGATCTCGGTCGCCGCGCTGATCATGGTTCCGCGGTTAAGGGCGAGGGAGCAGGTCGGGCGAGGCCCGGTGCCAATCCACGACCCGTCGAACTCGAACTCGAACACCGTTCCTGGCAACATCAACGCAAACAGCAATTCGACTGCGAACACGCCACCACCGTCGAATGGCGATCAGGTGTTGGCCCACTTGAAGAACCTCGAAAACGAGTGGATGGTGGCGAACGTCAACGCCGACAAGAAGAAACTCGATCAGATTCTTGCGGATGATTACGTCGGCCAGTCAGGTCCTGAAGGCGGGCTCGAAACGAAAGCCGAGTACCTCGAGCGGACCGAGCGTGACGAGCAAATCCAGAAGTGGGAAATGAGTGAAGAGAAGCTGAGGCTGACTGGAGATCGAGCGACGTTGGAGGGAATCGTCACGTTCTTTCTTCGTGACGGGCGTGTCGGAAGTTTTGATTTCAAGGATAAGTTTGTCTGGCGTGACAACAGGTGGCAGGCGACCGGCTCAGAATTGACGGCGCGAAAACCGCCTGTCGGCACCGATTTATGATTTACATGTTCATCCTGAAAAATCTTGTAAATCCTGTCTAAGGTTTTGTATGTCGATTATCACTGACGTTATCGAATCAACTAAAGCAATCATCCAGGGCATGGGTGTGACTCTGTCTTACATACCCAAGCGCAAGTGGACGGTCGAGTATCCCGACGATCCCGTGACGCTGCAGCCGCGTTATCGCGGGCAGCACCTTCTGCACGTCGACGAGCTCGGGCGTGAGAAGTGTGTCGCGTGTTATCTCTGCGCGGCGGCGTGTCCTTCGGAGTGCATTTACATCGTCGCCGCCGACGATCCGCGACCACCCGAACAGCGCACCGGCGTAGACGAGCGTTACGCCGAGGTCTACAACATCGACTACGGGCGTTGCATCTTCTGCGGCTTCTGCGTCGAAGCGTGCCCGAAGGACGCTATCACTCACGGCTACAACTTTGAGCTTTCGGTTTACAGCCGCGCAGATCTCCTCAAGACGAAAGACGATTTGCTGATCACGAAGCAGCTACAGTCGAAGAACTACCGCGTGGCCCAGTCGCATGAAGATGTCGATTCGGAGTACAAGGAAGTTTGACCATCCACAGATTACGCAGATTACCCAGAAAGAATCTGTGTAATCTGTGGATAAAGCCTTTGACATGTCTCTCCGCGAGTATCACAAACGATGGGAGTTTGATCTCAAATCGAGTCCTGAGAGACTTTGGCCTTACATCGCCGACACCAACCGGTTCAATCGCGACACAGGCGTGCCGCAGATCGACGTAGGTCCCGCCGACAAACAGCTTCGCAACGCGCGCCGCAAAATACGACTTGGATTCTACGGTCTGCCTGTCGAGTGGGAAGAGCAGCCATTCGAGTGGGTGAAGCCCGTGCGTTTCGGTGTCGAGCGTGTTTACAGCAAAGGTCCGCTGGCGCGTTTGCGAATGCGCGCGGAGCTGACGCCAAACTCCGGCGGCGGCACGCATTTGATTTACGAAGTGTGGTCGACGCCGCGAAACATTCCCGGCGCGGTCGCGATACCGATGCAACTGAACTTCGTCGTCGCGCGCCGGTTTCGCGAGTACATTCAGAAGTACGACAACGTTGCGTTTCAGGGTGTTGCGGTTGAAGCCGCGGCGCCAAACACCTCACAGTCTTCGTTCGATCTGCAACGCCTCGCCACGCTTAAGCAAAAACTGATCGCGGATCTCGACACGGAGCAGAAGCTTGCAGTCGGCGAGCGTTTGCTTCAGTTTCTGGAACGTGGTGACGATTTCGAAGTCTCGCGAATTCGACCGTACAAGCTTGCTGACGAATGGAAGGAGCCGCGGCGTCTCGTGCTCGAAGTTTGTTTGCGGGCAACGCGGGCCGGTCTTCTGGATTTTCAATGGGATCTGCTGTGTCCCCTTTGTCGTGGTCCACAGGAAAGCGGGCTCTCGTTAAAAGACATCAAGACTGACGTTCACTGCGAAACGTGCAAGATCGATTTCACCGTCAACTTCGATCGGTATGTCGAGCTGACGTTTCGTCCGAATCCGTCGGTGCGACGCGTGTCAGTATCCTCGTATTGCATTGGCAGTCCGAACTGGACGCCGCACGTCGTCGCACAGCAATTACTGCCGGCCGGAAGCACGCGCGAGGTTTTGTTGCCGCTCGAGTCCGGCAGCTATCGACTGCGTGCGCTCGAGCTGCCGGGCTCGCAGGACGTCACAGTCTCGCCGGAAGGTGAGAAGTCGGCGCACGTTACGCTTTCGGGTAATGGTTGGAGTGAAGAGCCGTTGAGCGTGAACGAGGAGTTTACGCTCACGGTGCAGAACGAGACTGACGCCGAACAGCTCGTGATTCTCGAACGACTCGAATGGAGCGACCAGGCGACGACGGCGGCTGAAGTAACAGCGCTGCAAATGTTCCGCGATCTATTCGCCGCTGAAGCATTGCGACCCGGCGAGCAGATCTCCGTCGGCACACTGACTGTCCTCTTTACTGACCTGCGCAACTCAACTCAACTCTATCGCGAGATCGGCGACGCCACCGCATTCGGACGCGTGATGAGTCATTTCGACGTCGTGAGAAAATCGATCGCGGACCATGACGGCGCGCTCGTAAAAACGATCGGCGACGCGGTGATGGCGGTGTTTCGATCCGCTGCCGACGGTTTGCTCGCGATGCTTGAAGTGCAGCAAGCACTCGCCGAGCCTGGCGACGGCGGCAGGCCGCTGCAACTAAAAGCCGGACTCAACACCGGACCGTGCATCGCAGTCACGCTCAACGATCGGCTCGACTATTTTGGCTCGACAGTAAACATGGCGGCGCGTCTCGAATGTCTCTCATCCGGTTCTGACGTGATAATCTCACGCTCGGTTTACGAAGACCCGAGAGTACAGGAGCTGATCGCGCAGGATCGATTCGACGCGGCGCCGTTCGATATGAAATTGAAAGGTTTCGAGGACGAAAGTTTTGAGCTATGGAGGGTCAGTAGGCGCTGATGCCCGCTCTCCTGGCCGCTCAGGAAGTATCAAAGATTTACCAGATGGGCAGTAACAATGTTACCGCCCTCGACAACGTCTCGCTCGAGATCAACGAAGGCGAGTTCGTCGCGATCCAGGGAACGTCCGGTTCCGGCAAGTCGACTTTACTAAACATGCTTGGAGGACTCGATCACCCGTCAAAGGGTGACGTGTATTTTGCGTCGCGACCGCTGGGGCCGTTCACGAAGAAAGAGATGGCGCGTTACCGGCGCTTCTCGGTCGGGATGATCTTTCAGAACTTCAATCTCATTCCCACGATGACGGCGCGCGAAAACGTTTCGCTCGCGCTCGCGTTTGGCGGTTTGCGTGGTGAGCAGCGACGCGCTCGCTCGCGCGAGCTGCTGGCGCGTGTTGGACTTGCAGATCGGGTTGAGCACAGGCCTTCGGAGCTTTCCGGCGGCGAGCAACAGCGCGTCGCGATTGCACGTGCGCTCGCAAACAATCCGAAAGTGTTGCTGGCAGACGAGCCGACAGGAAATCTCGACTCGATCCGCGCGCGCGAGCTTTTGTCGTTGCTGCGCGACATGGTGAATCAGGATTCGTTGACGATCCTGATGGTCACCCACGATCACGAGCTGGCGAACAGTTTTGCAGACCGCATCGTGTTCATGAAGGACGGAAGAGTTGTTTGAGCCGCGGATGAACGCAGATGAACGAGGATAAGCATTTCTTGTCTGATCGGCGTTCATCCGCGTGAATCCGCGGCTAAAAAACATTCGGAGGATTTATGTCAGAGCCGGTTACTCAAATGACGCTCGAGGCGCTGCGATCGGTGCCGCTGTTCGCCTCTCTCGACGACGACGCGGCGCGCGAGCTGCGCAGCCTGCTTTCCGACAAGCGAGTGCCGCAGAACACGCGTCTCTTTCGTCAGGGCGACAAGGGCGACGCGATGTATCTGATCGAGAGCGGGCGCGTGCGTATCAGCATTCGCGACGAAGAAGAGCAGGAAGTGGTTCTCGCCGAGCTGGCGCAGGGCGACTTCTTCGGCGAGATGTCGATCATCGACGGGCGACAGAGATCGGCGGATGCGAAAGTCATCGAAGACGCCCAACTCGCGATCCTCTCGCGCGACGCGTTTCTCTCGTTCGTACGCAATAACTCGGACGTTGCACTCGAGATGTTGAGCGCGCTCACTGACAGGTTGCGACGAACTGACGAGCTTCTGCGGTCGAGAGTTTCACGTAACGTGAACGAGGAACAGGAAGCGCGTTTGACTCTCGCCGATCGCGCGGCGGATTTGATCGCGGAGTTTGGCGGTAGCTGGAAATTTATCATCTTTTCAATCGTGCTCATCATCCTTTGGATCATCTTCAACACGTTCATCCTGATTCGCGGCTTCGATCCAGCGCCGTACGCAATGCTTAATCTCGTACTGGCGGTGATCGCCGGCATGCAGGCGCCGATCATCATGATGTCGCAGAACCGGCAGGGCGAGAAGGACCGGCTCCGCGCGGATCTCGATTACCAGGTCAATTTGAAAAACGAGCTCTCGCTGGCCGAAGTGTTGCGTCGTTTGGATGTGCTCGAGAGTGAACGCTTGCCGAAACTGATTGACGATATGAGATCACAAATCAAATGATCAGAGCCATCTTCTTCGACTTCAACGGCGTCATCATCGACGACGAAACCATTCAGATGAAGGCCTACCAGGAAGTGTTGAGTGGCCACGATATCGCGTTGACTGAGGAGTTGTATTTCGGCGCGCTCGGCATGGACGACCGGACGTTTGTGCGCTCGATGTTTGAGCACGCGAAGAAGCCGCTGAGCGATCCGTTGCTCGAACAAGTGATGGAGGCGAAGACAGCTCTGCACCGGCAGATGATCGAAGACTTGCCCCTCTTTCCGGGTGTGCTGAAGTTTTTGAAGTCGGCGTCGCGGGAGTTTCAGCTTGGGCTCGTGAGCATGGCGAATTTGAATGAAGTTAGTTACGTGTTTCAGCGCGCGAATCTCACGCCGCTCTTTTCGGTGATCGTGACGGCGGAAGATGCTTCGGTCTGTAAACCCGCGCCGGATTGTTACCTCACGGGACTCTTGAAGCTGAACGAGTTGCGACAGCAAGAGCGCGAGTTGCCGCTGCTCGCCTCGGAGTGTTTGGCGATTGAAGACTCGCCGCCGGGAATTCAATCGGCCCGCGCCGCGGGTATGAAGACACTCGGCGTGACGAATACTGTCTCTGATGAGGCTTTGAGAGCGGCGGGCGCTGATGTCGTGACGAAGAGTCTTTTTGATTGGAGCGTCGATGCGGTGAAGTTAGTTTTTTAGACAGGATTAACAAGATGCTTCAAGATGAACATGTAAATCCTGAAAACATCTTGTAAATCCTGTCCCTAACTGTCTATGAGTTTTTTCGATATATTGCATTTAGCCCTGCGTAATCTGCGCCAGGCGAAGCTGCGCGCGGTGCTGACGACGATGGGCGTCATCGTCGGTGTGGCGGTGATCGTGACGATGATGTCGTTCGGGCTGGGGCTGCAGCGCAATATGCTCGACCGTTTTAAAGCACTCGACTTCTTTAACGAGATACAAGTCTTCGGTCAGGGGCTCAGCACTCTCGCCGGTCTCGATCGCTCGTCACGTGGACCTGAAGGTGAACCTCGTAACGATCGCCGTTCAAATCGATCACCGACACGCATTCTCGACGACAAAGGAATCCAGGAAATTGCCGCCATACCCGGTGTCGCTTACGTCGAGCCGAGTGTCAGCATGAACGTCTTCGTTCGCTCGAACGGTAAACTGCGGAGCACGAACGTCGGCGGCGCGAACATTCCCAACGCCGCCACTCGCTTTCAACATTTCGCTGCCGGAAAGATGATCTCGTCTCCTACGGCCGGTGAAGCAGTAGTCTCGGAACGCTTCATCAAGGACTTCGGTTATGAGAAGCCCGCTGACGCGATCGGCAAAACACTCGAATTACTCGCGCCGCCCTCTGAGAATAAAAAGAAAGACGAAGAAGAGGAACCGCCAAACTTCTTCGGCATTCCGCTCGACGATCCGGGGCTCGACGAATCGAATCCCGATGTTGAGGTCCAGACGTTCCGCATTGCCGGCGTCCTCGGTGAGATAAAGGAAGGCGTTGGTCAGGGCGGCTTGCGCGGACTATTCCCGGGCGCGCAGATCTACATTCCGCTACAGTTGGCCCACGACTGGGCGATTAAGCATCGTAGCCCGATGGGCCAGGTGGCGCTTGCCCTCGCACGCAGTGGCGGTAATCTCAGTGAGGGTCAAACCGAGGGTTACGAAGCGGCGGTCGTGCGTGTTAGCGATCCGAAGCATTTGACGGAAGTGCGAAAGCAGATCACGGACCTTGGTTTTGGAAGTTTCTCGATCGTGGATGAGATCGAGCAGATACGTACGGTGTTTCTGATCATTGACTCGGTGCTCGGTCTGCTCGGTGGGATCTCCTTGCTCGTGGCGTCGTTTGGAATTGCAAACACCATGATCATGTCGATACTCGAACGCACGCGCGAGATCGGGATCATGAAGGCGATCGGCGCCGAGGATCGCGAGATCAAGATGATCTTCTTTGTCGAGGCAGCGGTGATCGGGACTGTTGGCGGCGTTATCGGGGTGCTGATTGCGTGGGGAATCGACGGCATCGCCAATCGAATTGCTTATCGATTCATACTGAAACCACAGGGCGCTTCGTTCATCGATTTCTTCTCGTTACCGATCTACTTATCGGTCGGCGCGATCTTGTTTGCACTCTTCGTCTCTATACTCGCAGCACTCTATCCAGCCTCACGCGCCGCACGCATCGATCCCGTTCGAGCTCTCAGGCATGACTAAACCCTTACTTTGGAAACTCAAATTGTAAACGTCGTGCAGCCTCAGTAAGCCAAAAGGGCACATGATTGTTACGTTGGGTTAAATATGTGCGCCAATCAACTTTCCATCCTGTTTCTGGGAATGAATCGAACTTTTCGCACCAAGCTGCAGCACAAAATCTGCTGGCTAGCGAACGCAGTTGATGCTTCTTAGACAAGCTCTCCCAGCTTCGCAATATAAAGTGAAACTCACGTGCTCGGGTATTGCGTTCTTCCGCGAGCAAGCCCTGACTAGTAGCCGAACCTATATTTATTGGAAGCCGTGCGTGTGGTGCAATTGACTCTAGGAGGTCTTCTGAAGGTGCCTCACATAGAGATGTTTCTTGATTACCAAGCCAACCTAAAAGCTGAATGAAGTGATAGGTCTCAAAAATTTCAACTCCGAAACGTTGAGGGCGCCTTTGGACCAGCCGTTGTAAAATCCTATACGCTTGTTGCGCATGCTCCAATGCTTCGGTTGTAGCTCCTACCTCACTCAAATAAACGGCGTAGTTATTCAGGCTCATTGCGTAAGCAGGTTCAAACCGATCGGGGTTTTTGTGCCTAAGGGCCTCGCGATTCTTTAACGATTCATGCGCATGATTAAGAGCCTCTTCGATGCGCCCGGCACCGTTCAAGTGAATAGCATAACTGTTTAAAGCTTCTCCGTAATAGGATTCAAAACGATCCGGCGTCCCGCTCCTCAATTTTCTCAAGATTTCGAGTGCTTTAAATCCCTCCTCGAGTGCTTCTTTGTTAAATCCGAGGCTGCCAAGTCTATTAGAATAATGGCTAAGTGATCTGGCATATGCTAGCTCAAATTGACTTGGATTCTTTTTGGATAGATTCTCCCGTATCTGAAGTGCCTTGCGATCAGCGATAAGCGCCTCTTCATCCTCTCCCATCCTGGCCAAGTTGACTGCATGATTAAATAGACCCACAGCATAATTTGCTTCAAAGCGGTTGCGGTCTCGCGACACTAATTTGCTCATTAGTTCCAGAGCCTTTTTGCTCGTGTTCTTCGAGTCCTCGTATTGACCGTTATAAAACAATGAGCTTGCGTATCGATCCAATGCCTCCGCGTAGTCAGCCATTCGATCTACATTATTACGTCTTTGTTCGAGTCGTTGATGAGCGCGTTTTGCTAAATACGAGAACACCGCGCAGCTCAGTCCGGCAAGTTGGACTGAGTGGAGTGGCAAAAATTGTTTGAATACACCAGCAACTTGGTTCTTCACTCCAGGAACGAGTTGTCCGAATGCGACTTCCGCCAGTTCGGGTAATCGACTTGCAGTTTCGGTACTCACGGCTACAAGTTCCGCTGCGCAGTTTTCCAGCCGACGAGATAAAACCGTTATTATTATTTCATGCACATCAGCGCGTTCGTTGGTCATACGTGCAAGGACGGTTAAGGCATTCCGGCGCACCTGTTGACTTGCTGATTTACTCATTACTGCATCCAAAAGAATGTCACCATCGGGTCGTAGTATTGCTTGGGCAACAAGCGCCTCCCCGAGTAAATCAGGTCGGAGAGCCTGCAGTCCTTGTGCGCCGGGATAGAGTGCTGCAAGGCTTCGAAATAGCAAGTTGAACGCACCCGGATTCATGACCGTTCCACTTGCAACAGTCCAAAACACTTCTGCGTTTCTGGTTGTAACGAACCCGCCTGTGAGCGTCGCGAGAGCCAATAGTTGTTCCGCTAATCGCCCAGAGTCGGACCAGTTGAAACTGGCGAGGAGGGCAACCCAATAACGTCTTTCGTGATTAAGCAACGCTTTAGTCAGCCCTTGGACTGTTGTTGGCCTTTCGCCATACAAGGCAAGCAAAGCGGCCATCTGAATAAACAACGGACGTTCAAACTGTTCTCCAGTTAGTTCCGGGACAATCGCCGGTTTATCGACTTGAAGAACTTCGGCAAAAGCTTTTAATGCTATGGTAAATGCATGTTGCTGGTCTTGCGGGTCAGCATATAACGGTGATAGGGCTAGTGGCCCAGTCGTAGCAGGGCCGCTAAGTAGTGCTTCACATGACGAATTTGTACTTGGGAGGTTGTCCCACCATTCACCGCCATTCCGCGCCAGTAGCAACATGCGAACTGGTTTCTGTGAGCCAATTGATTGTGCTGCTTGAAGCAGCGAGAGAAATGCTTTCTGTCGAGTTTCCGCATAATCTACTACGATCTTTCCAGCACATTGGGATCCTAAGCTTAGAATTCCACGTGGACAAGTTGTCGCG
>JADMIO011711156.1_pt1 | contig 22699 bp, 20 predicted proteins | sample 8958161 | NCBI WGS metagenome assembly JADMIO01 (sample SAMN16585339, study PRJNA669376) | soil metagenome | isolation source: Crop rotation soil | place: USA: Cullars Rotation, Alabama | collected 2011 | reverse complement strand
GCCGCGACTTCAAGTCACGTGAATTCCAAGCTTCGGATCCCACTGTGCTGGAAAGAGTGCCGCAGCCCGTGCGCCGCCAGGCGGGCCGATTGTTCCTTCGTGAACCCGTCGGGCACGATGCGAACCCGCGCCGGGACATGGTGGCCGCGGAAGAACGCGATCGTTTCGTCGACGGTTTGCGGGTCGGCGTTGTTCAAGCCGTACGCGGCGGTCGCCCAGATCGCGTAGGGGTTGGTCGACAGCGTGGCGCGGACGGGCGGTTTCTCGAAGTAGGCGTAGCCTTGGCCGTTCCCCTCGATCGCGCCGACGGGGCGCATCAGCGACTCGACGCACCGCACCTGGAGCATCTCGAACGCCCGGACCTGCTCGCGCGTGACCGGCGGGATCGTCGAGGCCATGGGAGGCTAGACTCCGGCGCGTTGTCGGTGGGGGAGCAGCTGAACCGACGCGTCGAACACCATGGCCGGGGTGACTTGCGTCATGCAGCGGTGATCGAGTGGGCAGGTCTTCTTCTGGCACGGGCCGCAGAAGACCTTCACGGCGACCTGGCGTTCCTTGGAGTAGTAGATCTCGGTCCACTGCGGGTGCGTGGGCCCGAAGACGGTGACGACCGGCACGTCGAACGCCGCCGCGATGTGCCGCGGGCCGGTGTCGTTGGTGACCATCAGGTCGCAGCGGCGGATGACGTCCTTGAGCGCGCCGAGAGTCGGCTGGGCGTCGGGCAGGATGACCGGCGCGTGCTTCATGAGCCGGGCGATCGTGTCGACGATCTTCCGCTCCTTGGGCGCAGCGCTGATGAGGACCGTCGCACCCAGCTCATCGACGAAGCGGTCGCCGAGTTGTGCGAAGTATTCGGGGAGCCAGCATTTTGCGGCGCCGTACTGTGCGCCCGGATTCAGAACGATGAGCGGCGCTAAGCCGCAAGCGGCCGGGCGGTCGATCGCGGGATCGAGACCGCAGCGGGAGAGAACATCGTGCGCCTCGCGACGCTCCGATTCGGTCACGAACAGTTCCAGACGCAGGTCGCGATGCGTGGAGCCGAGGTAGTGCGCCAGCCCCAGGTAGTACTTGACGATCGGCGTCGGAATGAATTTTCCCCGGTCCTTCACAGGCAGCAGCTTGTCGGTCAGCAGAAAGCCGCGGCCGTCGCGCTCGTAGCCGATGATCCGATCGATCCCAGCCATTTTGCAGATCAGCGCGCTCTTGAACGAGTTGGGAAGGAGGATCGCGAGATCGAATTTACCCGCACGCAAGCGAGCCGCTAGATCGAACGGCCCCTTGCCGGCCTTTGCGCGGGTCTTGCCGGTGCGATAGGTAATCAGCTTGTCGGTCCAGGGCATGCCGGCGTAGATCGGTTTGACGTACCGCCGCAGGAGGTAGCTGATGTGCGCGTCGGGGAAACTTTCGCGCAGGGCCCGGAGCGTGGGCGTGGCCATGACGGCGTCGCCGACCCAGCTGGGCTGGACCACCAGAATGCGTTGTGCGGCGGAGGACATCGAGGGTCTCACTATATCAACCGGGCGGCCCGGACAAAATCGGTTTGCGTTTCCTCCACCGCGCGGGCATGCGCGGCGGGACGAAGATCAGCGTGGCCGCCACCGCGAGGCCGAACAGCGTGTAGCACGTGATGAAGACCCACGGCGCGGCGTGATAGAAAATGAGTTTGTGCAACCAGTATTCGACGCACCCGCGCGGGCCGTAGGGATCCTGCCCGCCGGAGCGGCGGAGGGAGTTTTCCAGCTCGGTCAGAGGGCAGATGATGCGGGCGTAGGACTGGAGGACGACGAACCCGATGGCGCCGAGGTGCGCTCCGCGGAACCATGGGGAGCGGACCCAGTTCCACCTGCGGGCCGCGCCGATCCACACGGCCGGCAGCCCGAGGATCACGAAGGCGACGAAGGCCGCGTGGAGGACCAGGATGAGGTCCGCGGAGAGCCGGTAGCCGTCGGGGCCGTTCATTAGTGGGCACTATACCATCAGCCGTCGCGTTTGCGAAGGACGTAAACCGTCCAGGTCCGCGCCTTGTCAGCCAGATCACGCCCGCGCGTCGAGCCGACGAGCTGAAGCTGGGATTTAACGCTCGGCGGCATGCGGTCCCAGACATCCTCGCGGATCACGATGAACCTCGGCCAATCGGAGGCGGGATGGGTGATCAGAAAACCGTTCTCGCTCTGCTCGCGGATAGTACCCCCCTGGTAGAAGGCGAGGCTCGGCTCCTTGTAGGCGATCATCTGTACGTCGCCGGGCTGCGTGTCGCGCGACGAGCCGCCCGAGCGCGCCAGGATGGCGGCAACGTCGACGGAGAGACGCAAGTCCTGGGCACGCGGGAGGTAAACCGCGAAGGCGATGACGATGGCGGCCATCATCCCCAGGCCCATGGCGACGAGCCCGGCGGCGGGTCGACGCGCGAGAAAGAAGCGCGCGACGACGACGCCGTAGACGATTCCACCAATCGCGCAGGCCATCGTCGCCGCTCGCGTGCTCTTGAGCTCAACCCAGAGCGGGATGAATCCGAGGACCGCGACGATCAATCCCCACGCGGCGATGGCGCCGCGTGTGCCGCGCGTCGTCAGATCGTCATGTTCGCCGCGCAGGCAGCGGACGATCGCGTCGGCGGTCAGATACGCCAGCGGCGGGAAGACCGGGAGGAGGTAATGGGGGAGCTTGGTCTGCACGCATTCGAGCATCAGCCATGGCCCCACGACCGCCGTGACGCAGAAGCGAACGCGCGGATCGTCGCGAACGTGCCGCCAGGCGACGACGAACGTCAGCGGCAGGAGGACGCTCCAGGGGAAATAGATGCCCCAGACGACCAGCGCGTAATAGCCCGGCGGCCCCTTGTGCTGTTCGAGCGGCTCGAAAATTCGTTGCGCGACGTCGCGCGACGCCGCGGCCCACACGAAGCCCGGCGAACGCTTCTCCACGATGTACCACCAACTGTTGAGTGCGGCGACGATCGCCAGTGCGATGATCAGCTTTGCGAAGCGGTGGCTTGGGCGTCCCGCCCGAGCTTCCGTATTCTCCGCTCGGGCGGGACGCCCAAGCCACAACAAGAGAAGCCACAGAAGAAGGAAGGTCATCGCCTGCACGCCGAGAACGACCGGGCCCTTGGTCAACCCGGCCAGTCCGATCGCGCAGGCCCAGATGATGACGATCGTCCAACTCGCGCGGCGCGTGCTCCAGACCACGTACAGGCAGATCTGCGCGATCGTGATCCACAGGAGCAGGACCGCGTCTGTCAGCGACGTCCGCGCCGACCAGCCGATGACGATGCCGCTCGTCGCCAGCACCAGCACCGTCCAGAACGCCCGATTGCGGTCGGCGTAGCGACCGAGCACGACGGCCAGGACGGTCAGCGTCAGCGTCATCGCCACCGCCGATGGCAGGCGGGCGGCAAAGCTGTTTTGCCCGAGAACTGCCATCGCGCTGGCCTGGCACCACGCGGTGAGCGGCGGCTTGGCAGTGCGGACCTTGTCGAGGAAATGGGGGACGACCCAGTCGCCGCTCGTCAGCATTTGCCGCGCGGCCTGTGCGTTGCGCGGCTCGTCCCGATCCCACAGCGGGACGCGATCGTTGCCGAGCACATAGACCACGGCGGCGGCGAGGATCAACAGCGAGATTCGCACGGCATGCGGCATCGACTGGAGATGAAACATGAAGACATGAAACATGACAAGCGACTGCTCCTCGATAGCCCCACCCGGCAGGGTGCGGTTGCGCGCGTGGAGTCGAGAGGTGACGACACCTGTTCACTCAACACGCAACCCCCAGCTTCCGCGGGGGGCTAATTTCTTCATGTTTCATGTCTTCATGTTTCACGTTACAACCTCGCGACCCCAATGAGCCTCGTGGTGCTTCTTATTCTTCTCGCCGCTTGCGCGGTGTTGTTCGTTCTGGAATTGAGCGGCGTGCCGACGACGCTGGACCTGGAATTCAAGGGCGATATCAAGCGCGAATCGCGTTGGCTGGCGCAGTACGGGCAATCCGTCTGCACGCCGGTGGCGGCGCTGCTGATCGGGACGATGGACCCCAACGCCAAGCTCAAGCCGTTCATGCTGATCGCCGCGGTGCTGTCGACGTCGATCGCATCCATGCTGATCAAGCGGACGCTCGGCCGCGTCCGGCCCGGACGCGAGAACGCGGGGAGATTCCTCGGGCCGTCGCTCAAACACGCGAACTACCGCGAGAGTTTTCCGTCCAGCCACAGCGCATGTGCCGTCGCGCTGTCAGCGGTTCTGGCGGCGCTCTACCCGAGCGGCGCTCCAGTGTTCTGGGGTTTGGCGGCGGTCACCGCGCTGCTGCGCTACCTGCTCGATGCCCACTGGCCCAGCGATGTGCTCGGCGGGAGCGCGCTGGGGTACGCGATCGCGTATGGCGTGATGGCGGCGTGGCCGCGATTGATCGGCTAGCGCTGGATGGTCGGCCAAAGCGCCGCCGTGCAGAGGCGGTGGCCCATTCGCTCGAGAATCTTCACGCTGCGGACGTGCCGAAACCCTGCCAGCACTTCCTTCTGCGCCAGGACGTCTTCGAAGAGCTGCAGGTCCTTCTCCAGGATGTCGCCCGACTCGTTGAAGACCAGCAGGACCAGGCCCGCCTCGCGGATCTTCTCGTCGGCTTCCATCTTTCGCAGGTCTTCGATGACGTTGGTCCGCCACTGCGCTCCGTACCCGCCGTGACGCACGCCGCCCTCGCGGAACTGATACGCGACCTTCACTTCCAGCCAGAGCGCGTCGCATGGGTCGCAAAGATCGGGCGGATCAAACAGCGTCGCGGGCGCCGAATCCAACTTCAGCGGTCGCCCCTTGGTGGTGAGGACGAGATCACACCTCGGCCGGTGCGTCAGTTTGCGCCCGACCGTCGACGGATAGTGCACCTCGCGCGCGACGTCGTACCAGCGTCGCAGCCCCTTGGCGAGCATCTCATGAAGTGTGAGTTCATCCCGGGAATCGAGTCCATAGACCGCCTGTTCCAGCCGCAGGTCTCCCTCCGCCTGCGAAAGGATTTCGCTGAAGTGGTCGGCGAGCGTCGAAAAGTCCCATCGGAGCGACAACGCGCCCATCCTATCGAATGCCGCAGATCACGCCAGAACCGCGACTTACGCACCGAACGGGTCAGTTGGCACGGTGGTTGCGATATCTCCAGCGTGCGTCCGACCGAGTGGTTTCGGACGCGGCAACAACCAAACGCCTCCGAATCGGTCGGCGCGCCGTGTGACGTGCCTCGGAGTGCTCGGAGAACGTGCTGAAAGGAGAATTGTTATGTTGACCGCACTTGCTTCCACCGCGTTGCTCGCCCAGGCGTTGCCCGGCGGGTTGCTCGGCATCGCGATCATCTTCTTCATCATCGCCATCATCGCCTACGTGCTGGGTGCACAGGGCGTGGCGGGGATGAGCGCCGGCGTGGGTCGCACGCTGCTGTTCGTCTTCCTCGTCCTGGCGGTGCTGATGGTGGTCGTGCAGTTGGTGCGCGGCGTGTAGCGCGATGTCCCCTATGCTGGGTGCTTGGCTACACCCGAATCATCACGCTTAAACGACCGGCCGCGACGCGTTCTCCTTGCACGCGTTGCGGTCGGCCGTTTTATACCTTCACCTTTTCTACCCCATGCCCGTCCGCCTGGAACGATCTGCCGGGGTGCTCGTCTACCGCAACCCGGTCGATCCCCACTTTCTTCTCCTCGACTACGGTAAGCACTGGGACTACGCCAAAGGCCACGTCGAGGAAGGCGAGGACGACCTGACCGCCGCCCGGCGGGAACTGGCCGAGGAAACCGGCATCACCGACGTCTATTTTGACCTGGGCTTCCGTCACGAAATGACGTACTTCTTCCGCCACAAGAAGAAGGGGCTGGTCAAGAAGGCGGTCGTATTCTTCCTCGCCGAAACGCCGACGACGGAGGTGAAGCTCAGCGACGAGCACGTCGGCGCGGAGTTCCTCCCGTACGAAAAGGCGCTGGCCCGCGTCACCTATGACAACGCCAAAGAGGCCCTCCGCGCCGCCAAAGCTTTTTTGGATGGCGGCCGTCGATCAGAATGACGGGCGATTGAAGGACGAGCAGGCGAAAATCCTCAGAGGCGCGGCGATTCTGCTCGGCATCACGTTCCTCGCATACCTGCCCGCGCTGCGCGGCGGATTTATCTGGGACGACGACGACTACGTCACGAACAACGCGAACCTGCGATCTCTCCCGGGCCTGGTCGATACGTGGGTCCATCCGACGGCCTCGCCGCAGTACTACCCGATGGTCTTCACGACCTTCTGGTTCGAGCACCAACTCTGGGGAAATGCGCCACCAGGATATCACTTCGACAACGTCCTGCTTCACGCGCTCGCGGTGTTTCTCTTGTGGCGCGTCTTGAGCCGTTTGGGAATTCCAGTCGCGCTCGCGGCGGCTTGCCTCTTCGCGGTGCATCCGATCAACGTCGAATCCGTCGCGTGGATCACCGAGCGGAAGAACGTGCTGTCCGCGGTCTTCTACTTCGCGTCCGCGCTTCTCTTTCTGCGCGGCTCGAATGTGTTAGTGGTAGTCGTCTTCGCGCTGGCGCTGCTGAGCAAGAGCGTCACGTGCTCCCTGCCGGCGGCGCTGTTGCTCGTTCTGTGGTGGAAGCGGCGAACGCCGACGCGATGGGAGTGGATTGCGCTCGCCGTGATGTTCGCGCTCGGACTGACGATGGCGGCGACGACGGCCTGGCTCGAGCGATTGCACGTGCAGGCGGTGGGGCGGGAGTGGAACCTTTCCGCGCTCGACCGCGTCCTTATCGCCGGGCGGGCGATCTGGTTCTACGCAACGAAGATCGTCCTGCCGCTGGGTCTGAGCTTCGTCTACCCGAAGTGGCCGATCGATCCGCGCGAGGTCTGGCAGTGGGCGTTTCCGGTCGGCGTGATCGTCGCGATCGCTGTGCTGTGGCAGATGCGCGATCGCTGGGGCCGCGGGCCGCTCGTGGGGGCGTTGATCTTCGCAGGCACGCTCGTCCCCGCGCTGGGGTTTTTCAACATCTACCCCATGCGCTACACGTTCGCGGCCGACCATTACGCCTACCACGCGACCGCCGCCGCGGCGGTGTTGATCGCGATCGGCTTGAGCCGTGTCCTCGGTCCGCGCGGCGTGTACTTCCTCGTCCCGCCGCTGCTGTTCCTCACGCTCGTCCGCTGCACCGTTTACGCCGACCCCGAAACACTCTGGAGGGATACGCTTCGCAAGAACCCGGACTCGTGGATGGTCAACCTCAATCTCGCCCAGGTCCTCGTGAAGCGCGGCAACGAAGCGGAGGCACAACAGCACTTCGAGCGACAGGTCGCGCTCGCTCCTGAGCTGGCGGAGACACATTGGAAGATGGGCGTGAACTTCGCCCGTCGAAACATGCCAGACGACGCAATCGCCGAATACGATCGCGCGATCGAGCGTGACCCGCGCTTCCCGCAGGCTTACTTCGGCCGAGGAGACGCCTTTGTCGCCAAAGGCGATCTAGTGCAGGCCCAGCGCGATTACGAGCGGGCGATCGAACTAAAGCCTGATTACGCGGAGGCCCATCACGAAATGGCGCAAGTGCTGGTTCGCACGCGGCATTTCCAAGCGGCGCTGGCGCATTACATGCGCGCGATTGAGATTGATCCGAACCTTGCCAAGGCGCACCTGAACCTGGCAGCTCTGCTGAGGGCGCTCGGCCGGCAGGACGAGGCGCGGCAGCAATTCGACGAAGCCGTGCGGCTCGATCCCCACCTCGCTGAATTCGCCGATCAAGTTCTCGGGCCGCGCGTCAACGCCCCGTAATTTCCCCCGCGCCGCCGGCTCCGGTATCCTTTGCATCACGTGATGCACGACCGTTCCCATCTTCTGACCGAGCTGCGCCTGCCCGAATCGATGAACCTCGACGCGATGAGCGTCGAGGAAGCGGTCGCGATGATGAACGCGCAGGACGCCAAGGCGGTGGCGGCGGTCGAGGCGGTGAAGGACTCGGTCGCGGCGGCGGTGAAGCTCGTCGTCTCCTGCCTGAAGCAGGGCGGTCGGCTGCTCTACTTCGGCGCGGGAACGAGCGGCCGACTCGGCGTGCTCGACGCTTCCGAATGCCCGCCGACGTTTCGCACCGATCCCGACATGGTCCAGGGCATCATCGCCGGCGGCCTGGAGGCGATGTTCCGCGCCAAGGAGGGCGCCGAGGACTCGCCGGAGCACGGCGCGCAGATTGTCGATGAGAAAAACGTCGACGCGAAGGACGTGGTGATGGGCATCGCCGCGGGCGGGACGACGCCTTTCGTCCACGGCGCTCTGCGCCGCGCCGCCGAGCGCGGCGGGAAGACGATCTTCCTCTCTTGTGTCCAGCCCGTTCCGAACGAGCCGAAGGTCGACGTCGCCATCCGCCCGCTCACCGGCCCGGAAGTCGTCACCGGTTCCACCCGCCTCAAGGCTGGCACCGCCACCAAGCTCGTGCTCAACATGATCACGACGCTGTCGATGGTGCAGCTCAACAAGGTCTACGAGAACCTGATGGTCGACCTGCGCGCGACCAACACAAAACTGTGGGATCGCGGCGCGCGGATCATCGCGACGCTGACCGACCTGCCGCGTCAAGATGCGATGGAGTTACTAAGGCGCGCCGATGGCCACGTGAAGGTCGCGATCGTTATGCACAAAAAGGGGATCGCCGCAGAGGAAGCGCGCAAGCTCCTGGAGCGGCATGACGGCAGGATGCGCGGAGCGGTCGACGAAACGCAATCGTCGTGAATCGCGCGCGGTCAGGGCTTCTTCTTGACCCCGCGATCGACCGGATAGAAATCGCCGCGATATTCGTGCTCCTCCTGGGGCTTGTCGGGAGCGAGGTTCTCAAGGGGCCCACCCTCGAGCTTCTTGACGGCGGCGGGGGCTTGCGCGGGCTGGTCTTCGGGGATCGGAAGCCCGGCACGCTGGGCGGCGAGCTTCTTCTCCAACTCGTCTTCCAGTTCGTGCAGGTGCTGCATGTCCGCGGCGGTCGGCCCGGTCGGAACGGCCTTCTTTGCTTCCTCGCTCTTGAAGCGCTCGAGGTCGTACTCGGGCCCTTTCTCTTCGGGCGTGATGCCAAGCCCCGCGCCGACCATCAGGCTGACCACGCTCGGCCACACGCCGGCGATCAGCAGGATCGACGCGCCCATCCACAGCGTGTAGACCGCCCAGGTCTCGCGGTACCAGGCGTACTTGAAGCTGACCTCGGGATTGTTCTCTTTGAGCTTCTTGAGGTAGTCGCGGACGCTGGGGTACTGGTCGTTCCCGCCGCTCCACTGACCGGCCTTGTAGGGCGTGTCCGCCATGTACGCGACCGGACGGAGTTCCATCACGCCGGCGGTCTTGGTGCTGCGCGCCTGCTCGGCGACGACCTTGTATTTCCCTTCCTGCGGAGGCATGACGACGACGTTCTGAAGGCTGCGCTCGGCGGGGAACTTCATCACCAGCCCGCGCTCAAAGTCAGCCTGCCCGACCGTTGGAAGGTTCTCGTCCCACTCGACCGACGACCAGACGTACGAGAGGGCGAGCCCCACGACGACCGCGATGACGGCCCAGTGCCAGCGTTTTAGGTCCTGAACATGCATCCCGCATACCCCGCGTTGGTTTCCGCTGAAATAGTACCCGAACGTGGGCGCGAAGTTGCCCCGTCGTCTTGAAAATGTCGCCACGGGGGCATTAGCGGACAGAAAAACGCGTGAATGGGTGAATGGGTGAGGGGGCGAAAGACGAATACAAGCGAAGCGCTGCTCTGCTCACCCCCTCACCCCCTCATCTACGAGCTCGCGATTCCGCTTCCTGCAGCAATTGCTCGGCATCCGGGAAACCCGCACCCCGCGCGGCTCGTGCAGATGCGATCGCCCGCTCGTAGTCGGAGGGCGTCGCGGTCAGGTACGCGACTCCCTTGTAGTAGTGCGCCTCGCCCAGCGAATCGTTGCGCTTGATAGCCTCGTCGAACCAGCGGATCGCTTCGGCGCGGTCCTCCTTCGCCAGGTACACCCGCCCGAGCGTGGTCATGCACTGTTCGCTGGCGTGCAGCGCCTGCGTGAACTCGCGGGCGGCGGAGATCGCCTGGTCGAACTCGTTCATCGACGCGTACATCGTCATCAGCTCGTTCAGCGTGATCGCATTGGCGGGGCTGTTGCGCAGGCTGTTGTAGAGCGCGATGGCGCGCTGAGATTGATCGCGTTCGGCGGCGGCGACCTGCTGGCCGAGCTGTCTGGCTTCCACGGGGAACTGCGCGCCGCACTTTGAGCACTGCGAGAAGCCACGCGCGCCGCTGACGGGGAAGACCGGGATGAAGAAGAGCGTGAACCAGTTCCGCACCGACTTGCCGACGATGTCGGCGCGCTGGCCGCAGCGCGGACAGACGGCGTTGACCGGCGGGGTGGACGGGTCGTCCGAAACGACCGGCCTGATGCCGAACAGCAGGATAAAGCCGCGCCGTGGCTGGCGCGCCTGGCGAACCATGCCGCAAACGTAGCCGCTGGTACGTCGTTCGCAAACAGGCCAGCTCAGCAACTACCAGACTTGGCAAAGGAGCCGTTATGCGTCGTACCCGACTGACTTGCATGGTTCTGACCGCTTCGATCGCACTCGCCCCGCTCGCCGGGTGCGAAAATCTGCCGGGGAATAAGAAGGAGCAGGGGACTGTCATCGGCGGGGTCGGGGGCGCCGTCGCCGGCGCGGCCATCGGCAAGAACAACCGCGCGCTGGGCGCCCTGATTGGCGGCGCGCTCGGCGCGGGCGGCGGTTACCTGATCGGCGCCAACCTCGACAAGAACAAGGACCAGAACAAGACCAAGGACGAAGCGGTCAAAGCCTCGGAAAACGCCCAGAAGAATCCAGCAACTGCGGCTGACGTGAAGGACTCGAGCACCGCCGACCTGAACGACGACGGTTTCGTCACCCTCGACGAAGTCGTCGCCATGAAGGACGCGGGCCTGAGCGACAAGGAGATGATCAAACGCCTCGAACGCACGCAGCAGTACTTCGAGCTGACCGACGAGCAGACGAAATACCTTCGCGACCACCACGTGGACGACAAGGTGATCCAGGCGATGCGCGACATGCGTCCGGACCAGGCGCGAACGGCCTCCGAAAAAACGGACGCGACGAACATCGACATGCGGACAAACCCGCGGTGACGGATTCGGCGCGGCGCGTTACAACGGAGCGATGCGATCCCGCGTTCGGGTTGTCGTCCGGATTCTCGTGCTGACCAGCGCGTTGTGCGCCGGGTGCGCGAAGTACGAGTACGACCTGGTTAAGCCGACCGATCTGTCGCGTCATATCGGCAAGGCGGGCGATGCGGTCTTCGCGCTCGACCCGCTGGAGTACCGCGCGCGGACCGTCGACAACCGCCTGGTGTTGCGCGTTTTCAACCCGACCGAGGACGCGATTGAACTGCTCGGCCCGCGCTGCTCGGTGGTCGATCCGGAAGGGCAGAGTCACCCGCTGCGCAGCCAGAGCATCGCCCCGGGGTCGTTCATCAAGCTGATCTTTCCGCCGCCCCGGCCGGAGGTGTACAACTACGGGCCCACCTTTGGCGTCGGTGTCGGGTATCACGTCAACGCCTACCCGTACTATCGCTATCCGTACGACGGGTACGGCTACGGCCCGTACCGCTACGACCCGTATTACTATTACGGCCCGCGCTACCTGGCGGTGGTCGATGAGAACGATACTTACTACTGGGACTGGCGCGGCGAAGGCGAAGCCCGCGCGGTGCTCGCTTTCCGCCGCGGCGACAAGGAATTCCGACACGAGTTGGTCTTCCGCCGGCTGAAGATGTGAAGTAACTTCCCCTCCGATCGGCTCGGCAGGAGCCTCGCGCCCTCCCATCAATTGAACGGAGATCCGTCATGCCCATTCGCGTCACCGTCTGGAACGAAGGCCGGCACGAGAAGAAGAACCCGGTCGTCGCCGAGATCTACCCGAACGGCATGCACGAGGCGATCGCGTCGCACCTGCGCAAGGGAAGCGGGCTCGAAGTGCGCACCGCGACGCTCGACGCCGACAAGGAGCACGGGCTCAGCGAGGAGGTCGTGAAGAACACCGACGTTTTCGTCTGGTGGGGCCACATGCACCACAAGGACGTGAGCGACGCGGTCGTCGACCGCGTACACGAGCGGGTCCTCGCCGGCGCGGGCATCGTCGTTCTGCACAGCGGGCACTTCTCCAAGATCTTCCAGAAGCTCATGGGCACGACCTGCAACCTCAAGTGGCGCGAGGAGAAGAACGAGCGCGAGGTGTTGTGGATCACGCGTCCGGGCCATCCGATCCTCGCCGGCATCGACGACTATTTCGTTCTGCCGCGCGAAGAGATGTACGGCGAGTTCTTCGACATCCCCGAGCCCGAGTGCACGTTCCTGATCAGCAGTTTCGGCGGCGGGGAGGTCTTCCGCTCCGGGTGCACGTGGACGCGCGGTGCGGGCAAGGTCGTCTACTTCCGTCCGGGGCACGAGACGTTCCCCACCTATCACGACAAGAACGTGCTCCGCGTGATCGAAAATGCCGTCCGCTGGTCCGCCCCGAACGCCAAGCTTCCCGAGATCACCTTCGGCAACCGGAAGCTGGGGTGGTTCGAGCAGAAGTAACGAAGGGGAGACGTCCCCGGAGGCGCCGCCCGATAGCCCGCGGTCAACGACCGCGCGGTCGTTGACCGTGGGCTATTCACGTGATTTCTCCCATCGTAGATTTTCATGTCGGGGAATCGCGATTGGCGGCAGTTTGATGCCGGAAGCTGCCCGTTGTGACGATGACCGACAGCCAAACCTCCGATCCAGAGCTCCTGCGAGCGTACGTCGACCGCCGCGATGAAGCGGCGTTCGCGCGGCTGGTGGAGCGGTATTTCCCCGTCGTCTACGCCGCCGCGCGGCGGCAGGTGGGCGGGGACGCGCACACCGCCGAGGACGTCACGCAGGCCGTGTTCATCATGCTGGCGCGAAAAGCGGCGTCGTTGCGGCCGAACAGCGTGCTGGTCGGGTGGCTGATCAAAGCGGCGCGGCTGGCAGGGAAGGCGGCGATGCGCGCCGAAATCCGGCGCAAGCGACGGGAGAAACGGGCGGCCGATATGAACCCTCGACACGATCAAATCGCGACCCCGGCCGACGACCCCGCGAATCCTGGTGGCCCGCTCCCACGTATCGACGCGCAGCTTGACGAAGCTCTTGAACGTCTCAACGACCGCGACCGCGCCGCGGTCACGCTGCGTTATCTTCACGACCGTTCGATCGCGGAAGTCGCACAGATCCTGCACACGACGCCCACGGCGGCGGAGAAACGCGTTCAACGCGCGGTCGCCAAGCTGCGCGGGATCCTGATTCGGCGTGGCGTCGCGGTGACGCCGGCGGTTCTCACGGGGGTCATGCGTCAGCAGTTGCTTGCCGCTCCTGCGCCGGCGCTGACCCCCGCCACCGCCGCCGCCAACGCGATCCACATCGCTCACGCGAGTCCCGCGGCCGTCGCGATCGCCAACAAGGCAATGCTCGCGATGTCGTTCAAGGGCGCCGTTGCCGTCGTGGCGGCGATCGTGCTGTTGGCCGTCGGCGCGGGGATCGTCTTCTACACGTACCGCGCCCTCGATCGCGGGATGCAGACGCGCACCGCGCGCGTGCAGTACGAAACGTCGCGGCGGCCCGCGCCGCGGTCGGTGTGGAGCCGCGTCGGCGTGTTCCTCAGCCTCAGCACCGCGCGCGAGGCGGAGACGCCGACTCACCTGCGCAACTTCAATAGCCAGACGACCATCCTCAGCGAGCTGCGCGCCGACGATCTCGAGCTTGTCCCGCTCGTCGAGCACGGCTCGCAGACCGACGAGGTCCAGGTGAAGACGCTGGCGGCGCTGTTTCCGGGGAAGCAGCCGATCGACATCGCAGACCTCGCAGCCGTGAACGTGGACGCCCAGCCGGACGTGATCGTCGTCTGCCGCGCCTGTTACCCTGCGGAGGAGGCACTTCCCGCCCTCGAAGCCGTGGTGCGCGGCGGGACGGGAATCGTTGTCCGCCAATGCCTCGGCGGGGATCGTGACGGCTACAAGCGCGAGTCCGTCCGCAACCTGCGTCTGTTCGTCGAGTGCGAGCCCGACGCGATCCTGCCGATCGACGGAACCAAGAGCGAGGCGACGATCGTCAACGCGCATCCGCTGCTCGGCGACCTGTCGACGCACGTCGGGCAGACCATCCAGATGGGCTCCTACGGCGCGTACGGTGTGCTCGAAAAGGACGCGACGCCGCTGATCCGGCTCACGTCGCTCGAACATCACAAGTTCTTCGTCGAGGGTCCCGTCCGGCCAAAGGACGGCTACGCCGCTTATCCGCTGGCGGTCGGACAGCTCGGCAAGGGGCGCGTCGTCAGCGCATCGATCGATGCCGGAGCGATGCCGGCGGAACTCGACCAGGCGACCAAAGGGCGATTCACGATCCGCGCTGTCCGTTGGGCCGCCGGACGGAACATTAACTGAGCGCAACCCACATTGAGCCGCCGACTTCGCTCCGCGAGACTGCCCAACGAAAGAAACGCACCTGTGAGACTCTGCATCCCCATCATCGTGCTCGTGACGCTTGCGTGCGTGTGGCTCACGCCGCGGCGGATGGAGCCGCTCCTCTACCTCCCGACACCGCTGGCCAAGCCCAGCACCATGCCCGTCGCGCATGACGTGGATGACGATGCCCATGCCGCGCCGACGACCGCGCCCGCGGCGACGCGTCCATCGCGGTGAGAAACGAGCCAGCCGCCGCAACCTTCTGACTCGGCGTGCGTGTACTCCTCTGGCCGATCCCACGTCTTCGAACCGGAGGCTGACATGTCCACCCGTCGAGTGCCAATGATTTGCGTCATCCTTTGCGTCTGCGCGTACTCGTTCGCCGCATCCCCAGCGACCGCACCGTCGGCGGATCTCGCGGACTTGCGCGAGCGGGAGCAGGAAGTCCGCGGGCGGCTGCGCGAAGTGGAGCAGCAGCTGATCCGGCTGTCGGAACAGTCGGCGCCCGCGGCGACCACATTGCCCAGCCAATCCGCCGAGGCGCGTCAACGCCGTTCGGTCGCGCTGAACGACCTCAAGGCGAAATACCAGTTCCGCAAGGACGAGCTGAACCGCGAGCTGCGCGAGCGTGGAGCTCGTCTGAGCATCGACGGCGTGTCCGGTATCAGCGGGCGCATGGGGACGAAGGAACTGGAGCTCCAGGAGTTGCTCAAGATTCAGTTCGACGCGTCGCGCAACCTCGTGGACGCGAAGGCGGCATTGGAAGCGGCGACAGCGCAGACTGCGCGCGGTGAGACGCTCCCGTCGGTGCGCCGCGAGGTTGATCAGGATCCGACCGTCCAGTTGATCCGCCAGGCCGTCGCCGAGGCGCAGAAGAACGCGCTTCAGCTCAGCGGCGACCCGTTGGCGGTCGCGAAGAAGAACCTCGCCGAGCAGCAGAAGCGCCTCGACGACGCGATGGCCGAGGTCCGCGCCCGCGCAACGTCGAGCATGATCGATGCCCTGCGGCGCCAGAAGGACGCAGCCGAGGCGCAGGTAAAAGCTCTGTCCGAGAAGGTCGACGCCGCCAAGGCGGACCTGGGCGAGCTGACCGACGCGACCAACAAGTACCTCGCCGTGAAGGACGATGAGCAGACGGTCCGCGACATGCTCCGCAAGGTGGATGCGCAGCTCGAGGAACTGCACCTCGCCGCGCAAACGGAGGAGAACGCCGAGCAGGCGCGCGAGCGGGCGCAGAATGATCTGCTCGCGCGAATCCAGCCGCTGGCGAATCTGAAGAGGAAGTATCAGCTCCAGCTCGACGACCTCCGCACGCAGATCAAGCAGGCCGAGGCTGACCAGACGGCCGGGATGTTCGCCGGGACGGTCGACGTCTACCTGAGCCAGGAGGACGTGCATAACAAGTCTCCGTCGATCGTGGGTGCGACGTACGCCGGAACGAGCGAGATCGGCGGGCGGACGTTCGTGAAGCTGACGAACTCCGCGGGCGCGTGGTCGGTCGATCCGAGCAAGATCGTCGCGGTGAGAGCGTCGGAGAAGTGACGACGCGAGAGTAACGGGAAGGAACTCCGAACTATGCGCTGTGAATAGCCCCACCCGGAAGGGTGGGGTCGATTGTGGAGTCGAGTGGCGTCGACGCGCGCGTCTCGACTCCATGCGCAATCCCCAGCTTCCGCTGGGGGGTATTCTTGCTTTCCAACGCGTCCTTACCCCTCCTCGCGCCACGCCCACCAGTGACCGCCGAGATACCGGTAACTCCGGTTCGTCCATCCGACGCGCTTCGGGTCGGTGTTGGGTAGATAGATGAACCCCGAGCGGTACGTGCGCTTGGATTCCTCGACAGTGAAGCGCATTCCGCCGCCGGGGATTTGCTTGATGCGGCGGGCGTAGAAGACGCCCACGCGGCGGTCGTCCTGGTAAGGCTGCTCCGCGCGGATCGTGTCGTCCGCCAGTTTCTCCATCGCGGGCAGACTCACATGCAACGCCGCGCGAAGGGGCAGGCCGCGACTGATGCAGACCGCGCCGGCGAGCAGACAGATTCCCACCGCGATCCGCAGCTTCTGTCCGCGCATCAGCAGTGAGTGCGGCCAGCCGTATTTCCGCGCGGCGACCATCCGCACCAGCGGCCAGCTCAACCAGAACACGCCCAGGGCGACGAGTAGATACCACGAGCTGGAGGTCGCGATCTGCTCCCCCGGCAGGCGCGCTTCCCACAGCGCGTAGGCGAGCGCTCCCCACGTCATGAGATTCACCGGCCAGCGCAGCGGGCCGAGCACCCACTTGGCCAGCTCCGACAGCTCCCGCCCCATGTTCATGGTCGCGGGGTTCATCGGATCGAACTCGCGACCGCACTCGGGACACCGCGGCGTCAGTAACCCGAAGAGGGCATACCCGCAGTCGAGGCAAAGCCCGATGGGCTGATTCGATCGCGGTGGGGCGGCGGCGGGCGTGTGCTCAAAGGCCAGCGTCATACCAGTCATTCGAACCATCGCCGGCGTGGTTCGGGTTGGGACGTGGTTTTTGTGCGACACGCAGAGCCGCGCAACAACGGGCCGATAACCGGCTTCGCCGAATCCCGTAACTCCTTGATTGAAAGTGGATTAGGCCCTGGGTGGAGGGCTCGCCTGTTTTTTATTGTTGCGCTGTGTAGCGCCCTGTTGCGCGGGCCCCAAAAATCCGCCAGTCTTACGAACCGACCGACATCCATACATTAACCTAACGAAGCCCTCCGGGTCAAGTCCGATCTCAGATTTTTCCGACCAGTTCCGCCGCCGCGGCGTTCGAGCGGACCTGCGCGACGTCCTTGCACCCGGGGATCACGCAGGTGAGCGCCGGGTGCTTGAGGCACCACGCCAGCGCCCACTGCGACATGTCGACGCCGCGCGGCACTTCCTCGCGAGCAATCTGTTCGACCTCTTTGAGCTTCGCGTCGACCGTCGCGCGGTCGCGTCCGCCGCGCACGTCGTTGGCCGGGAACGGGTGCCCCGGCTTGTATTTGCCGGACAGGAACCCACTCGCCAGCGGCACCCGCGCCAGCACGCCCAGGTCCTGCTTGGCGCACGCGTCGAGCACGCCGCTCGTCTCGGGCGCGCGATCCAGGCGGTTGTAGACGATCTGCACCGCCTCGATCTTCTTCCCCGCCGACGCTTCGACCTGCTTGAGATTTGAATTCTTCCCGACCGAGTTCCCCAGGTGCCGCACTTTCCCCTCGCGCAGCATCTTCTCCAGCTCGGCCTGCACGTCCTGCGCGAAGAATTGATCATCGCCCCAGGAGTGGTACTGGAGCAGGTCGACGAACTCGGTCCGCAGCGCCCGCAGCGACGATTCGAGCTGTTCCCGCACATCCGCCGGCGAGCGCGGCTCGGTGCGGTCCATGTGCCCGTGAAACTTGTGGCCGAACTTGGTGGCGACGATCCACTCGTCGCGGTCACGCGCGATCGCGTTGCCGATGAAGGCCTCGGAGGTGTGATCCCCGTAGCACTCGGCCGTGTCGATGAGGTTCAACCCGACGTCGCGCGCGGCGTCGAACATCGCGTCGACCTCGCGCTGCTCGAAGTTCTTGCCCCATTCCCCGCCGAACTGCCAGGTGCCGATGCCGATGACGGAGACGTTGAGGTTGGCTTTTCCAAGGCGACGGTATTTCATCCGAACGAGTTTACCGTGGCTTGGGCGTTTCGCCCCGAGTGACGTTCAGGTTTCGCGCAAAGATCGCAAAGAGACAAAGATCCCAAAGGGAAACTGATTTCTCCACGAATCTCACGACTCTTCACGAACAAGAATTGGATTGGCTTCATTCGTGAAGATTCGTGAGATTCGTGGACCCATGCATTTCTTCTTCTTTGCGATCTTTGTCTCTTTGCGATCTTTGAGCTTAATTGACTATCACTCCGGCGAGACGCGCGCAATCTTCATCACGTGGCAGTCCGCCGAAGCTCCATCATGTTCTCGGGATTCACGACGAGCCCGAAGCCGACGGCGGCGTATACACCCTGGGCGTCGCGGGTGGCCAGCATCCACTTGGTCACGTCGCCTAGGTCCGGATGGTCGATCGCGTATTTCACCATCGCGCGGGCGATGCCCTTCTTGCGGTGCGGCTCGGTGACGAAGACGTCGGCCAGCCAGGCGAAGCGGATCGTGTCGGAGACGACGCGACAGTAGCCCGCTTGTTCGGTCCCGTGATACACGCCGATCGTCAGCGTCGAGCGGCGAGCGCCGCGCTCGCACTTTTCCCGCGTCAGGCCGTGCTCCCACCAGTACGTGCTGATCATCCACGCGTAGACGCGGTCGAAGTCGATGCGGGCGATTGAATCGTCGATTTCGTAGTCGAGGTGCTTCGCGGTCATGCAGTTCTAAAGATAAACCACCAAGACACCAAGATCACCAAGCGGTGCTCGGCGTCCAAATGTGGCTTGGGCATCTTGCCCGAGTCTTTATGTAAAAGGAATCATGCTCGGGCGAGACGCCTAAGCAACCTCACAAGCCACGATCGATGCTTGGTGGTCTTGGTGTCTTGGTGGTTCAAAAGAGAGCTTACCGCTTGCCGTCCCCGCGGAAGACTTCGTCGACCGTCGTCGTGACCGTGTTGACCGGCGTCGCGCTCACCTTCGGGTCTTCCAGCGTGCCCTTGACGTGAATCTGCAGCAGCTCGTGCTTCGCGGCCTGGGCGATTTCGCCGACGATGGGGATCTTCGGCCAGTTCGGGTTGTCGGTCGTGAAGGTCATGTTGACCTTCTTGCTGTTGAAATCGAGTTTGCCGCTGCCGCTCATGATCATGTCCTGGCCGCGGATCTCGATCGATTCGAACGTGACGGCGTTGCCATCGAGGGTGTAGCGCGCGCCGGCGTTGGTGAAGGGGGACGTGAGCGGCAGCGAGAGGTTCGTGATCTGCAGCAGCCCGAGGACCAGCGGAATCTTGTACATCTCCTTGCCGGTGACCTGCACATCCCCGCGGCCGCGGCGGGTGCGCGTGTCGGTCCAGCTCCCCTCGAGGTCGAAGCTGGCCGAGACCTCGCCCGACAGGTTTTGATCGGTGATGCCCGAGAGATCGCGCACGTCGGCGTTGCGGAGCGTGAGGCTCATTCGGTATCGCGAATCGCCGACCTCGGGGAAGCCCAGATCGACGTGGCCCCAGATGTCGCCCTCGGCGAGCTGGCCGGTGATCTTGTCGATGCGCAACGCGTCCTGATCCGCGGGCTTGTAGAACTCGGCGTGGACGTCGAGCGCGGGCCGGCCAGCGATCTGCGTGGCCGTGAGATCGACCGGGCCGCTCAGCGCCGCGAGCTTGCTGCCGCGGACGTTGCCGGTGAGCTGCATCGTGCCGTCCATCTGCGTCATCGGCACGCCCACGTCGATCGCCACGTCGTCCATCGCGAGCTTCACGTCGAAGTCCACATCGAGCGGCGTCGAGGCCGGCGTCGTCGTCGCGGTGGAGATCCTCGTCGGCGGGCGCTGATCGACCGGCGTGTCGCGGACGGTCAGCTTGGGGAACTCAAAGCCGATCGTGCCGGTCATCTTCAGCCCGTCGATGACCGTTGCGAGCCCGCCGGGTAACGCCTTGCGGAACGCGTTGTCGACTTTGATCTTCTCCGCGGAGATGCGCAGGTCCCAGTCGGTCTTGTCGGCCGCGCCGGAGCCGGAGAGGCGAATCGTGCCCGTCCCGTGATGCCCGACGAGGTTGGTCAATTGCACTTTGCCGTCGTTCAGCCGGAGGGAGCCGGTGATGTCATCGAGGCGGTAGGGCACGGCCTGCACCGTCGCGGCGAGTTTCACCGGGTGGATGATCAGGTCGAGGTTTTTGACCGGCGATGATGGTGGCTCGGCCGTCCGCGTCGTTGCGCGCGCGTCGATACCGACCGCCCCGCGATAGGAAACGTCCATGTCGATCATGCCTTCAGGCTTCACCGCATCCCACGCGGCCTGCGCGCCGCTGGGGAGGATCTGGTAGAGCGTGCGATCGAGCTGCAGCCGGGTCGCTGTGCCGCTGAAGTAGATGCTGGGCTTGTTCTGCGGCCAGCTCACTTCCCCGCGGCCGGTGAGGTCGGCCTGGCCGCGCTTGGCGGTCATGTCGTTGATGAGCAGACGGTCGGGCAACAGCCGCAGGTGCCCGGCGAGGTTGGAGATGGCAAAGGTTCCCTCCGTCGGCCAGATCGTGCCGTTGCGCAGTGCGATGTCAAAGGCGTGGGTGAGCTCCGACCCGTCGCCAGATCGGGCAATCGTCGGATCGGAGCCCGGCGCGGGGCGCCAGACGCGGCCGTCGATATCCAGCACGCCGGTAAGCCCGGCCTTCTGCAGCCATTCGCGCCGGTCCGCGGGAAGGGCGGCGAGCAGGTCCTTATCGATCGGAACATTGCGCGCGGTGATCTTGAGGTCCGGCCGGGCCGGCGTGATGCGATTCTCGATCTCCCCCGGCTCCAGCGGCCTTCCGCCCACTCCAGCACGCCACGTCACGCGACCTTCGATCGTCAGACTCCCATCGTCCTTCTTCTTCATCGTCGCGCCGATGATGTCGACGTACCCCTCGCGGATCGCAAGCTTCCCCGTGACGTGCTCCATGAAGTAGGGGAAGGCGACCATCTTTCCGGCGGCGTCGACGAGGGTGACGTCGGTATCGATGATCCAGGGCGTGTGCGCGCCGATCGCGCGGTTGATGCGACATTCGAAGCTGCCGCGGAACTTGGGAAATTCCCCCTTGCCGTCGGCGTCGAGGTTCTTCAGCGCCGCGCGAACTTCCTCGGGGAACGAGGCGTGCAGCAGTGGCTCGTCGGTGACTTTGTCAGCGGAGACAGTCACGGAGACGCCGGCGTCGCCGTTGAGCGGCCCGATGAGCCCGTGCAGCTTGATGAGCGATTTCGCGTTGGGCCCGCCCGCGGCGCCGAAGCCGCGCAGGTCGACCAGCTTCACCTGGTCCATGTCGCTGCGCGGGTCGTAACCAAACACGATCATGCCCGTCGCGTTGCGCACCGGGTAGGGGAACTTATCGAAGACGAAGTTGCCGTCGATGATGTTGACCGAGCCGGCGACTTCGAGTCGTCCGCCGAAACCCGGGCGGTCAACCAGCACCTGCAACGAGCAGACGCCGTTGGGCCGCAGGTGTTCGTAGAGCTCGCGGACCTGCCGCGGCATCGAGGTGACGTAGCGCGGTTGGCGCGGAATCTCTGCATGAGGCGCCGTAATGCGGATGCTCGCGGGGGAGAGCGGCGAATAGCCGTCGATGTGGCCATCGATCGAGAATTCGTTGCCCTCCAGCGTGGCGGCGACCTCCTTGAGCGCGACGCCGGTCTCGGTGAACGTGAATTTGCCGCGGACGTGCGGTCGGATGGGCGCAGGCTCCGTCAGCCCGGCGATGCGGTCGACGACGCCGCGGCCGTTCATCCCGGCCGTACGCATCAGATCGAACGCCCCGCCCGCCCAGTACTGGGCGAGGATTTCGTCTCGGCTCATCCACTCCTCGGGGTGAATGGTGATGGAGACGTCTTCCTTGAATTCGGTCTCGACCCGGAACTTGGCGTCCTCGCCGTCGCGCGGCGGGGCGTAGGTGAAGATCGGGATGTCGACCGCGCCGGTGAGGTTGTGCGCGTCCCACCAGGCGCGGACCTGGGCGGGAAGCATGGAGCGGATGTCCTTGCCGAACTTGAAGTCGTGCAGGGCAGCGGTGACTTCGCCGGTGCGGCGGTCGAGCGAACCGGTGACGGTCGGCCCCAGCGCGATCGTCCCCGCCGGCGCCGTCGTCCCGTCCGCGGTGATCGCGCCGCGGCTCTGCAGCTCGAACGTGTACTTCTGCTCGTTGACGCTGGGCGCGAACTGCCCCTCGATGTTCATCGTCCCCGCCGACACCTTCACCCCGTCGCGCACCTCCGCGTAGTCGATCTGCGCGTTGCGGAGGATCACCTCGGGCAACGCCGGGAGCTTGGCGGGTTTGGTGCTGCGCGTGCCGCTGGTGACCGCGCGGCGGCGCTGGTAATTCCACGTGCCGGTGTCGAGGTTTTCGGTCAACTGAACGTGCGGATCGATGGCGACGATCTGCGTGAGCTTGAGGTTCCCGGCCAGCAGCGCCTTGGCGTCGTAGCTGACCAGGAACTGTTTGGCGGAGAAGAGCAGCGAGTCCTCACGGTCCTTGTCGTCGACGTAAACGTTGACGAACTCCAGCCGCAGGCCTTCGAAGAGCGACAGCTTGGCGCGCCCGACGACGACCGGCCCGCCGATCAGCTTGGACAATTCGCTCTCCGCCATCGCCTTGACGCGGCGGG
>JADMIO011126985.1_pt1 | contig 22699 bp, 21 predicted proteins | sample 8958161 | NCBI WGS metagenome assembly JADMIO01 (sample SAMN16585339, study PRJNA669376) | soil metagenome | isolation source: Crop rotation soil | place: USA: Cullars Rotation, Alabama | collected 2011 | reverse complement strand
GCGAGCCGCGCCGCCTGCGACGCCGGGTACGCCCCCAGCGACTTGCAAGTCGGGCAGACGGGCAAGGTCGTCGCGCCGAAGCTCTACTTTGCCATCGGAATCTCGGGTGCCATCCAGCACCTCGCCGGGATGAAGGGGTCCAAGGTCATCGTGGCCATCAACAAGGACCCGGAGGCGCCGATCTTCCAAGTGGCCGATTACGGGCTCGTGGAAGACCTGTTTACGGCCGTGCCGGCGCTCGTTTCCGAGATTCGTCGCGTCAAATCCATGTGATGCCTTGACTTTCGCCCTCCCGGCGACCATGCTGCGCCGCCGCGTTTCTCTCGGGAGACATCGAGAAGAACCGCGTCACGGGGCGTAGCGCAGCCTGGTAGCGCACACGGTTCGGGACCGTGGAGTCGGAGGTTCAAATCCTCTCGCCCCGACCACGAGGTGGCGAAAGAACCAACGAGATCAGCTGGTTCGAAGTCGGGCACTCCGGCTTCGACGTTCCGTTTCCACCCAGTTACCAATTCCGAGGCCAGCGTTTGCACGCCTCGCCAGCGATCCGGTTGTCGGCCGGTCGAGTGCGCGTGCGTCGCGCCCTCCACGGCGAGGGCAGCAAGGACCGGCGCATCGCGGCAACTCTCATGCATCTCCGTACAATTCGTCCAGGTTGTGCACCGCCACATCGTCGAACTCCGCCCGCGCCCGACGCCGCGAGAACAGGTGATACCGAAGCGTCCGCCCTTCGGCCGGATACCTCGCTCCCCGGCTCCTCACTTCCCGCGCCGCTGCGGAGATCGAATCACGCGTGCCCCATTTGCATTCCCCGACATCGACCCATCCATCGCCGCGCAACCCCACCACATCGAGCTGGGTTGCGCGGTCCCAATACTCTCCAACTTGGAATTTCGCCGTCACCCCCTGAGCGTCGTAAATGATCGGCAACGCCTCCCGACACAACCTCTCGAAACCCTCCCCGCAGAAAGCCTCCCACTGCGGTGCGACGAGTTGCTCTGCTGCCCGCTCGGGTCCCATGCGCCGTAACATGCTCGCGTGCGGCTCGACGAACCGAAACCAGAACCGGAGTAGAGGATCGGCGACGCGGTAGACGACGGCCGTGCGAGGCGGCGGCTTCGGAGAAAGGGGCGCAACGCGCTCCAAGTATCCGAGGCCAACGAGATTTTTCAAATGCGGAGCCAGGGCACTGGTGGTGAGTCCAACCGCCCGCGCGATGTCCCCCTGCATTCGCTTGCCGAGCGCGATGGCTTCGAGCACGCTTGCCGCTTGCTTGATCTCCGCGAGCTCCTCTCGCAACAAAAACTCGGGCTCGCGCTGAAAAAACGCATCTAGCTCGAAGAACTCGCGCGCGATGTTCTGCATGACCGACCTGTGCGGGTCGAAGCGCTGCAAATAAGCAGGGATCCCCCCGCAAATGAAATAGGCGCGAGCTTGTTCATCGCGCGACCAGCGCGGATGGAAATCAGCCGCATCGCGATAACCGAAGGGTTCGATCTTCAGGTCAGCTGTCCGACGGCCATATAGCGGCGAGCGGGCGCCAAGAACTTCGCGCTCCATGAAGCCAATGAACGAGCCGCACAGGACCAGCATCACGTTGTTCGCGCGCTGCCATTCCAGATCCCAGAGACGCTGCAAGACCGACGGTAGCTCGGGGCTGGACTCGCAAAGCCACTGGAACTCGTCGAGAACGATGACGAGCTTTTTACCCTTCGGCGCGGCGGACATCACGAGCCCTATCGCCGCCTCCCAGCTCGAAGGCACGACCTCGGCGAGCGCCCGACTGTGCAATGCCGCCGCCGCCGACCTCATCAAGTCGGCGATTTGCGGCCCTCGAAGCTTTTGGCTCGCGCTGAAGTAGACGGCCGGCTTGTCGGAGATGAACCGAAGCAAGAGCTCCGTCTTTCCAACACGCCTGCGCCCGTACACCGGCACGATGGCTGATGCCCGGGCACCATAGTGACGCGTGAGCGAAGCGAGCTCACCGCGACGCCCGATGAATCGATGATGAGCAGGGCCTGACGACACCACCAACGACTTACTACCTTACAACTTACTAAGTCAATGCTTAGTAAGTGTCATCGCCCAATCCGAGCTAATGTGGCCGTTCGCCGCTGCCTTTCGGCGGAGCGCTCCCGACTTGTGCAAGCAGGCCCCAAACGGGACGCGCGCGTTCGAGCGGAAGCCATTCGGCACGTCCGCAGTTAGTCGAACGTCAGCCGGACGATTCGGGCCAAGTTTGCCTTCGCCCGTTTCGAGCCACCGAAGATGGTGCGCGATCACGTCATCGGGCAGTACGGCCTTCCGAATGAAGGGGCAGGGATGGTGTGGCGCCGTTCGGAGCGCCGCTCGTGTGAGCGGAGGTCTTGCCATTCAAGGGTTCTTGGGTTGCAATGGTGGGATGCGAGCTGGCGGAGTTCTCGTTATCGTCGCACTTGGCGGCTGCGCTCGTACCGTGTGTCCTTCCACGGCGCCAGAATCCCGCATCGTTCGACCAACGGCAGTTCCGCACGGCGACGAAAAGGCGACCCAAGCACCCGTGCTGGCGACGATCCAGCGGACCGGGTGCGACGGTTGGTGTCCTATGTACCTGGTGAACGTTCACGTGGACGGCACCGTCGAGTAAAAGGGAGAGGCCTTCGTGAAGAACAAGGGAAGCGCCACAGGGCACCTGAGCCGATTGCAAGTCGATCAGTTGATGGCGCTTTTCGAGAAGGCTCACTACTTCGATCTGGAGGATCACTACGATGGCCTTCCCATCCCATCGCAGATGCCATCGACGATCATCTCGTTCACGAAGGACGGGCGCACGAAGGTGGTCACGACAGGAGGGAACTGGGAACTTTCTTCGAAGGCGCCCCCCCGACTCGACGAGCTCGAACGCGAGTTCGAGCGAATCATTGGCATCGAGCAGTTCGTCGGCACCGAAGCAGAACGCGTCAGGCTATTTCGGCGAGCCAACGTGGACGACTGATCCGCAACGACGTCGCTCTTTCGTTTCCACCCAGTTACCACTCGCGACGTGATTTCGTGTCGCTTTCCGTCACCCAGCGTCGCGGGCGAGATCAACGAAACACCTAGTTTTCCCGAGGAACCGCGCGTGAACAGCCGCCTTTTGTGTGACGGTGTTTCAGTTCCTCTCGCCCCGACTATTTGGGGGAGATTGCCGAAAATTTCAGGGTTTTTGAGATGCGACGCGGCGCTGTTGCCCGCCAGTTGCCCACCGGCGCCGGGCGAACGATCACGCGTTAGGCCGTGAGTCGAGGCGGGCAACCGCTGCCTCGAGATCCTTCGCGTTCGCGTTCACGTACCTCTCCGTCACCGCGAGGCTGCGTGGCCGGCGAGAACTCGAACGGCCTCGATGCTCGCCCCACGGCGGATCAGTTTCGAGCAGAAGTAGCAATTCGTCGATTCACGGCGTGGATCGCATGCGCAGGCTGAACGGCATCGGTCTTCGAGAGCGCGCCCCGCTCCACCAGCGAGAGCACGACCTGGAGGCCCCAGAGAAGGGGAACGTTCCGCGACTCGCACTCGACGCGCAGTCGTTTGTCGTTCGTGACGCATGTCCACCCGTTCTGCTCGGCTAACAGGACGCAGAGCCAATCCTGGAACCTCAATGGGCTTCGGGCGGCGGCGTTGGCGGCCTGCGTGAGCATCGCAAAGTCCGGCTGAACGATCGTCAGGCCGAGCTCCGCGGCGGTTTCGCGGTTCAGTTCCTTGACCTCAGCGAGCACTGGGTCTGCAACGTTCAGGGTGCCGATGTGCGTTGTGACGAGTGTAAGGATTCCCTTGTTCGTCTTGCAGAAGTCGATCAGGACGTTCGCGTCGACGATGAGCAGGTCAAGCTTCACCGAGGATCCCGTTACGACGACTCGGCCCAGGAATTCGAGAGTTCGCGCATCTCGTCGAGATCGAGCTCGAGAATCTCTGCTCCCTTCCCGAGCGTGATCAGTTCCTTCTCAAGTGCCTGTCGAACGAGGCGTGCAAGCCGGTCTTGCATGAAGTCATGCCGATCGAGTCGCTCGGGCTCATCGGCGCTCTTTGCCGGGGCCGGCTGAAGAAGGCGTCGGGGGGTAGACCCTCCGGCTCGACGGTGCCGGGCAGGCTTTTGCTCGTCCTGCGCTGGTACTCCATGTTGAAACGCATCCAAACAGCCCCGAGCGCAAGGGCGACGGCATTGCCGACGACTGCCAGAACGAAAGGAGCGTGCCCACGCGCGTCACTGCGGGTTCGCGTCGATGCTCGACATTCTCATTAGGCACACCCTACCATCGATGGGTCGTGGCGCATGGCGGAGAGAACCATCGACGCGACGCATGCGCGGCATGCGTTCAATCGATTCGGCCGAGCGATGCACGCTCCCCTTACGTGGCCGTGACCATCTTTGTTCGTCGCATGTCTGACATGCCAAGTGTCGATTGGCCCTCGACCACACGTGCTCATACACTCCGACGGGCATGATGGAAACGACGATTGCTCGCCTGTTCGAGCTCTTGATAGGGCCGCCGGTCCGCACGGATTCGGAGGTCGCCGAGCTTCTCCATCTCGACCTCGCGGCGGTGCGAGCCCGTCTGGTCGATCTGAGAAAGCGCGGCATTGTGGCAGGGCCCTTCGGCGAGGGAAAAGGAGCGACGTGGACGTCGTGGTTCTCTACGCCGGCGGCGGCGATCGAAGCCGCCGAGCGATCGGGCCTCCGCGCCGCGAGTCCCATTCTTCTACGAAGATCCTGGTGGAACGAGATGTGGGCTGACGACAAACCCGATCGGCCGTCGCCGTCACCCCCCGACAAGAAAGTTGGCCAGTAACCGCGGCGGTGCGCGTAAGGCTCGATCGATGGCCCGACACCTTGCGCTGGGACAGATCGTTCGAATGAAGAGCATCGCCGGCCGGATGGTTCACGGCTGGGCCCAAGTGCCGAACGACACGCCCGAAGAAGCGATCGATCTCGCCGACGGCGAAGCATCGGTCATCGCCGGCCCGATCCACATCAACGATCGCATCGGATCGGTCTACCGGCTCGCCACGGCGAGCGGCCCAATCTGGGTCCCGGCCGGCATGATCAGCTGATTCGAAGCGTTCCAACCTCCACGGGCAGCCTTTTCGCCAGGGACCGGCTAGAAGATCGTGCCTCGCTCACAGGCCCGAATCGGGAATGCCCAAGAACAGGGAGCGCGCGATGACAGCAGCGGCGTTGTTGGCGTTTCGCAGCTCGTCGTCTCGCCCTTCGCGCCCGCAATGCAGACACTTCATGGCATATCGAGGGTATTCGACGGCGTCCTCGTCCTCTCCCACCTTTTGGATTCGTGTAGATTGCTGTATGCTTCCACCACAGAAGATGCATGGTCCAGTCATGTCCCGCTCTTGGTTCCAGCTCCACGTTCTGGCGCGGTGCGCGCGCTATCGCGGGGAGCAAGGACCGTGTCATGATATCGGAAAGCGCGATCGGCGATCCAATCGATGTTCGACATGGCAGCCATGCCGGCCACGCATGGGGGTGACGGCGATCGAATCGTAGGGTCGACCCGCCGCTCAGAGCTCTGAACGACGACCCTTTCCCATGGTCTCCTCATTTCCGAGTCAACCGGCCGCGTCATTCACATCGCCAGACGTGAGGGAGGCGATCCTGGTTCTGCGGACGGCCATGCTCTTGGGCCCCATTGGCGATTCCTTGAAGGCGGCGGGATTTGCGCTGGTCGCCGTGGAAACGAACGACGAGGCGCAGCGGTTCCTGGTGGATAGCATTCCGGCGGCCCTCCTTTTGGGTTGGACCGCCGAAGAGCGTCCTCACGAACTCGTTCGCCACATCCGAACGCAAGAACGCCTGGCCTTCGTCCAAGTCATCGTTCTCCCGAGCAGCCCCGCCGATTTGACGATGGGTGCGGCGATCACCGCCGGCGCCGATGACTATTTGGATGTCTCGCGCATCGAGGCAAGTGAAGCCGTCGACTGCATCTTGGCGCGGATTTCTCGGGCGCGGGCGCAAGCAGAGCTGGCTCTATTGGACCCGCTCACTGGGCTTCACAATCGGCGATTCATGAACGATCGATTGCCCGCCGAGATTGCTCGCACCGCGCGTGCCGGAGATCACCTTTCACTCGTGCTCCTCGATCTCGACGACTTCAAGAGCATCAACGACGCGCTGGGCCATACCGCCGGCGACCGTACGCTCGCCGCCTTCGCCGGCTCGCTCAGCGCGAGCTTCCGTTCCTATGACACGACCTGCCGCTTCGGCGGCGATGAATTCGTCGTTCTGTTTCCGAGCTGCGACGCCGCATGCGCCGCGGCGCGATTGAACCATCTACGCACGAAGCTCGCCGGCACCGCTTGGAATCCCCCTTGCCCCACGTTCAGCGCCGGAATCGCAGTAAGCCCGGCAGATGGCGCCTCGTGGGACGAGCTCTTCGAAGTCGCAGATCGCAGGTTGCTAGAAGCCAAGGCAGTTAGGGTGGCCGAGCCGCGTCGAAGGTAACGTCTCGCGCTCCGATGGTCGATCATCGACCATCACGGCTATGCCGGGCTGGCCTTTCGGTCTCCGGCGATGAGGCTTGTGGCGACCTGCGGAATCACAGCCTCCAGGCGGAGCCAGCTTGTCCTTGCCTGTCGAATCGCGATCGTCGCGACAGCTCGCAGCACAGTGTCGTCGGTCTCGGTCGCCCGCACCAAGAGTCGCGGGACAGTCTGGAACGTACCTATGCGAACCTCGTCCAAGATGCGGATCGCATCGTACGTTGCGCGGCGCACCTTGACGATCCGGTAGGTCAGAGAGCCAAATTGAACCATTCCTTTGATACTTGACATGTCTTTGCGACTCCGACGTTAGGCTCCGCCGAACAGAGCCGTAGATGAGAACCAGAAACGATGACCGACAAAAGCATCTGCGGCCAATCGATAGTCCTAATGGATCGTATTCGGTTCATCGATGCGCGCCGTGAGAAACTACGCGCGAGCGACCTCGCGCATCGCGGAACCGAGGGTCTTCTCGAGGTCGCTGCGCTCCACCGTTTCCTGTACCAGAAGCAGCTTGACCAAATCGTCGAACGCGAACCGATGCGCGCCGATGAGCCTCTTGGCGTCCTCGAAGGCGGATGCGAGGAGCTTCCTCGTTTCCTCTTCGATCGCGTGCACGGTGAGATCGCTGATGCCCGAGTCGGCGGCGAGGCGCTGCCCCAAAAAGGGATGCTCGGCGCGGTGCTCGTAGAACACCGGACCGATCTTGTCGCTCATGCCGAACCGGGCCTCGCGAAAGCATCTTCTGCGCATTGCGAGAAAGGATGAACCACGCGCCGATGATCCAAAGCCATGGCAGAACCGCGAGGAGGATCTGAAGGGCGGCGGGTTGTTCTTCGCTTTCGACCACGACCTTCACCCCCTGCTTGCGCAGGGAGGGGAACAGGTCGACTTCCGGCGTGGCGGGAATCATCGTTCTGAACTTGGTTAACGGGTGACCCTCCACCGTTTCGGGCATTTTCAGCCGACCCTTGGCTTCTTGCCCGCGAATCCTGAGCGTGTCGACCTTGGAGTCGGCGACGAGCGCATAAAAGGCGGTGTAGCTGATCGTCGGATGAGCCTCGCGGTTCGAGGAGTACGCTTGCCATGCGTACATTCCTGCGAGCAGGACGGCGAGCGCGACCCAGTTCTTCCAACCGAGCCGAGACGGCGGATCTTTCGGCAGAGCCTGCGTGGGAGGGTCGTCCTTGGGCATGTCTCTGCTCTATCGTGTGATCACGATCTCGATGCGGCGATTCTGTGCGCGCCCGTCGGCCGTCGAGTTGCCCGCCACTGGCCGTTTGGCTCCTAGCCCCTCGACGCGCATGCTCTCGGCGGCCACACCCTGCGTGGTCAAGAAGTCGCGAACGGCTTCCGCGCGGCGCAGCGACAGCGCCTCGTTGACCACCGAAGGGCCAAGCGAATCCGTGTAACCCTGAATGATGATCGCATGTCCATCTTGATCACGCAGTCCCGGCGCAAGCTCCTTCAGTGCAAACTGCCCGCTGACGGTGATCGTCCACTGACCGGGCTCGACCATCTTGTCGCTCGGTAGCGTGATGACGTCCCCGCGCTTTTCGTGGCGCACGACAACCAAACCGGCAAGTTGATCGAGGGCCTCGCTCGCTCGACGCGTAGCGAAGATGAACGGCGCCGCAGGTCCGTCGAGCGATTTGAGCGACTTGGTCGGCGAGGAGTCGGTCCGCTCGCGCGACCAGTCTTGCGGATTCGCGGTGCCTCGCGGGGACTCGAGTGTTGCGTCGGCTGCCCGGAGAACCTGCGGCGGAGTAGTCGCGGTTGGCCCAGCATGGATCTCCGCCGCAACCGCGCCGCTCGCCGGCGCCGCCGCCGAAGGCTCGCTCGGGTTGACCGAAGCGCAGGCCGCAGCAAGCACGATCCCGAGCGCAAGCCCGTCAAGAACGCTTCTCAACCCGGACGGATGGTTCATCATCTCGCGTCGCTCCTCTCGGCCCATTCCCACGATGAAGCCGAATCTCGCATCTTTGCTGGCCTAGCGGAAGTGACCCGACGTCGAGGCTGCCGCCCCAATGCCAGAAGGTAATCACGCGCCGGCGCAACATCCCGCGTGATTGGTCACATTCGTGTCATCTAGTAAAAGTACTTACCTGCGGCGAATCGACGATAGGACGCAACGATTCGCTTGACCATGTCGTTCGATCCATTCTGTAGGGATTGCCATCGCCGACGAACAAACTTGCCGACGCCTTCACCCAATTGCAACTGTCTATTGTCGCCAGTCTTGTCTTTCATCGAGGCAACCCCTCTTTTTCGCAACAGCGTATTGACCGAGCTCGAACGTAGTCACGTGCGCGCGAAGGCGCAACGACATCGATTCCGCTGCCTTCATTCATTCAATCGCAAAAGCTTCTCGGGTCGTCGTGAAACGTGACCTCGCCGAACAGCCTTCTTTCGCCCATTGACCGTCGATGATGACGATTCGGCGTCGCTCCCCGTAGTGGGCCGGTGAACGATGGTCACTGTGGGCGGGGATCGCCATGCTACCCGACCGTCAGGTGCGGGCCTTCTTCTTCTCGCCCGCCTCTTCGGCCTTGGACTTGTCCGTCTTCGGTTCGCCCGCGTGCTTGATCTTGTCGGTCGCTTCGACGGTGAGATCCTTCGCCTTCTGGGCAACGTCGACGAGCGCGCGAGCACTCTTGTCGAGCGCATCTGCAGCAGCATGGCCGACCTTGCTTGCCGTTTCGGTCACGGCGAGCTTCATGTGTTGGCCGGTGGCGATGATCTTCTCTTTGCTTCCGCACCGAGGAATCCGCATGCGGCAATGTTGCTCAGATGGCGCGCACGGTGGCGAGCGCTTGGCGGATCGCCTCCCAGTCGAGCCGCGGGTATGGAGGACCCTCGCGCTGGCAACACCAGGCTTCCCTCAGGCCGGATAGCGCCTCGCCCCGGCTCGGTCCGACGCCCTCGGCCACGGCTGCATCAGGCAACACTTTCGCCGTTGCCTCGGCGTGCCATTCGATCTGTCCCTTCTTGCCGGACAGCGAGATGCTCACGCGGACGCCATCGCAATTGAACTCGTAAACCATCTTGCCGTTGTGATGAAACTGATTGGTGATTCGTACCGGGTTCTTCTCTTCCTTCGGCATCGTGGTCCTCACGAGCGCTCATCGGGGTGACGGGCGATCGTACCTCACCATGACTGCCGCCGAAGTGCGCGTCGAATCGATAGTCGACATGGATCGCATGCCGCTCGTCGATTCACCCTCGCAAACGCGTGCAATGCCCGCTCGATCAGCTAGCGTGTGCTCTCCGCCCTACGACACCCGCCCGCCAAAGGCACGACCAGCAGGAGACTTGTGACGAGCATACTCGAAAAGCTTTCGCGGATCATGGAAAGCCACGTGCCGGGGCAGGTCCTCGACGCGGCCAGCAAGACGATCGCGGCAGAAGTGGATGCAGACTCCTGTTCGATCTTTCTCCGGGAACCGGCTTTGGCGGGCCTTCATTTGCGATCCGGCTTCGGCCATCTGTCTCTCGCTGGCGAGCTCAGGAGTGCCGCGCATGCCGTCGCGACCGAGGCGCTCGAGCGGATGCGACCGGCGCGCGCCGTGGTGCCCCCCCACTCGCTCCTGGCCGTACCCATGTTCCTGCGCGGGCGACCGCTCGGCGCCATCGTCGTACACGCCCCGGCACATCCGTTCTCTGCCGAGCGGGAGCGAGCGCTTTGCGGCATCGCCGCCCACATGGTCGAGGTCGTCGAGCGCGCCCGCTTCATCGCCGCTGTCGACAACGAGGACGGCGTGGAAGAATACCTTGGGGTGCACGTGGAGTATTCCAGCAAGCTTTCGGGGGAGCTTGTCCTTCAAGGGACGGCGGCATCGCCGGGCATCGCGATCGGTACCGCGGTCTTTCGACGCGCGTTCCCGCGCGAGCTCGCGCGTCGCGACACGGCATCCCGGGGCAAGCAATCCGAACGACAGCGCGTCCGCGACGGGTTCGAAAAGGCGCGGAACGATATCGTGAAGCTCCAGGCGGCTGCGACCAGCGATTTGGGCGAGGATCACGCGCTGATCTTCAGCTCTCATCTCATGCTTCTCAACGATCCGATCTTGCTGGCGCGCATCGAGGAGGGCATCGAGCGCGGCAAGACGGCCGCGGGGGCCATCGAGGAAGCGATCGATGAATTCGAGGGTCGACTCAGGGGCATTCGCGACCCGTACATTCAAGAGCGCGTCGAGGATCTCGAGGACCTTTGCAGTCGCATCCTCGGACACCTCCTGGTGTCACTTTCCCCAGGCCCGCTCCTCGCACAGGTGGTCGTGAGTCCGCGCGTCGCCCCCTCCCTGGTGATGGAGGTCAAGACGCGCGGAGCAGCCGGAATCGTCGCGGAGGCGGGGGGCGCCACCTCGCATGGTGCTTTGCTCGCGCGCTCGCTCGGCGTACCGGCGGTCACCGGAATACCACATGTGATGCGTTCGATCCTCCCGGGCGACGGCCTCATCGTGGACGGGACTACGGGGCGTGTGGTCGTGCGGCCGACCCCAGAGAGCCTCGGCTTTTACCAGCAGCGAGCCGAGGCCGTGGAGCGCCGCCGCACCGAGTTCATGCGTTTTCGCGAGCGGCCGCCGGAAACCGCCGACGGAGTGCAAATCCGCTTGCAGGCCAACGTGGCACTGGGTGTCGACATTGCGCTCGCCAAGGAAAACCGTGCCGAGGGCATCGGTCTTTACCGCACGGAATTTCCTTTCATCGTGAGGGAGGGATTCCCCACGCGCGACGAGCAGGTCGAGATCTACCGAAAAGCATACGACTCGTTTCCCGACGGTCCGATCGCCTTCCGGCTGCTGGACCTGGCCGGGGACAAGTTCGTGCCGACGACCGACGTCGGGGCTTCCGCAGGCGCTTTCCACGGCTACCGATCGATCCGCGTTCTCTACGACTACCCCGACCTTCTGCAGGATCAGGTGCAAGCCTTCGCCATCGCCGCGCGAGGGCGGCCGCTTCGCATCCTGATTCCCATGGTGAGCTCGTTCGAGGACGTATCCCGGATCAAGGTCATGATCGAGAATGCACTAGGAGAGCTTTCCGGGGTCGATAGGGAGAGCACACCTCGGATCGGGGCCATGATCGAGGTTCCGGCAGCCGTCGAGCTGGCAGCGGATCTTGCCGCCGTACTCGATTTCCTTTCGATAGGCACCAACGACCTCATTCAGTACACGCTCGTCGTCGATCGAGAGGACTCGCGGATGAGCTCACCGCGCGACGCCTACCATCCGGCGATCTTACGCATGCTCCGGCGCACGGTTTCGGCGATCCACGCCGCCGGCAAAGAGGTCGGCGTTTGCGGCGAAATGGCTGCGCGCCCCGATCTAGCGGCATTTCTAGTGGCGATCGGCGTCGACGCGCTCAGCGTGAGTCCCCGCGTCATTCCCGAGCTCAAGCAGGCGCTCGCCGCGGTCCATGTGAAACCTCTTACCGTCGCCGTGAACCGAATTCTGGCGTGTCGAAGTGCAACCGAAGTGGAGCAAACGCTCCGAATATGCCTGAGAGTCGACGGCGAGCCGGTGCCGGTGATCGGCGTTTAGCACTCGCCATCCAGAAACGCGTGCAGCGCCGGAACGAAGCGGTTCGTGGTTCGTGAATCGACCCGGGACATGGGCGCCATAACATCAATCGATTCGACGCGGAGTGCGACCTGTGCCCTTCTATACGCCGTGGACGACGCCGAGGGTGCCATGACGTGCTCGCACGTCGATCGGATTCGCAACGTAAAGCCGAGCTCCCCCGTTTGCGCGGACTGCGCACGGCTCGGCGACTCGTGGCTCCAGCTTCGGATGTGCATGGTATGCGGCTACGTCGGCTGTTGCGACTCGTCCAAGAACAAGCATGCGATCGCACACTTCCGCGCGACGCAGCACCCGATCGCGCGATCGATCGAGCCGGGTGAGGAATGGGCATGGTGCTACATCGACCAGCTTTGGTTCGAACAGCTGGTGCTCCCGTGACCACGGGACGAGAAGCGAGCCCAAGCTCGGGCGCCTCAGTCTGCGCCCACTGCCGCCATGCCTCGACTTTGGCAGATGTTCGCGATGCGCTCGCGGAGCCAGGTGTGCGCGCGATCGTCGTTGTGGCGGTTTTGCCAGATCTGCGAATACTTGTAACTCGGGAGCGCGAGGGGCGGAGCGACGATGCGAAGGCGGGCGATCTTGGCGAGGATGTCCGCTCCACTGGCCGACAGCGTCGCCACGTGGTCGCTATGCTCGAGGATGTGCGGCGCGAGCAAGTAGTACGGGACACGCAAGGTGACTTGCCTGCGTCGGCCGATGGCGGAAAGCGCGCGCTCGATGTGCAGCCCCGGAATCGAATCCGCGGTGGGCCCAATTTCCATATGCGGAAGCTTGCCGTACGTTTCAAGCGTGAGCCGCTTGCCGACCTGCTCGTGGTTCGCGCGCACGATGCAGACGGCGGGATCCTCGTAGAGGGATTGCTGGTTGACGCTCGCCGGAACGTCTTCGAAGATCCCGAGCGCGAGGTCGACGCCTCCTTCCAGGATCGACTCCTTCGACGTCGCGACGATGGCACGCAGCTCGACTTCGACGTGCTGGGCCTCGCGCCTCAAGGTGCGTAACAGTTCGGGAATGACGAGGATGCCGAAGAGATCGGAGCAAGCCACGACGAAGCGGTACGAGGACGTGGCCGCGTCGAAACTGGGATGCTCCTCGAATACCTCGGCGAGCGCGCGCGTCGCATTCGCCACCACGCGCACGAGCTTCTCCGCCTTGTCCGTCAGGACATAGTTGCGTCCCTTCAGAACGAGCAGTTCGTCTCCGAAATGAGCCCGCAGCCGGGACAAGGAGTGGCTCAGCGCGGGTTGGCCCACGCCGAGTCGCCTGGCAGCCCGCGTCACGCTCTTTTCGCGCAAGAGTGCGTCGAGCGCGGCGAGCAGGTTCGCGTCGATGCCAGACAATTTCATCGGGCAGACCATACCACCGATGTGGTCGTCGCGTACGGGACCTCCGAGCCGAATCGGCACGCCGCATGCCTGGCATGCTTGCAATCGATGCGATCGGCAATCATCGTGCCGTTGGTGGGGCCGGCGCCCTGACCCCACGGACGAGACATCCATGGCTCGTCGAGCCTGCTCAATGGTGACGCGTGCCCTGGAACGCTCGAACAGCCGGCCTCGGGCGAAGCTCTCTGCGAGATCCACCGTGGCGACGAAGAACACGAACGCATTGTGGATGACCATGCCCGGCATGCCAAGTATCGATTGGCTGGCGCCGGATTTCGTTCTTAGAGTCCCGCTACGATGATGGCGAGATCGCGGCATGCCGCCGCCATTTTCGCTGCTCGAAAACGATGCGCCAGGAGCTCGCACCATGAGCCTTCGCCCGCTACAAAACCGTGTCGTCGTCGCGCGTGTCAAAGAAGAGACGATGAGCAAGGGCGGGATCGTCATCCCGGACACCGCCAAAGAGAAGCCCGTCGAGGGGAAGATCCTCGCCGTGGGCAACGGCAAGGTGCTCGAGGATGGCACCGTGAGAAAGCTCGACGTCAAGGCGGGTGACACCGTCCTGTTCGGCAAATACGCGGGCACCGAGGTCAAGATCGACGGCGAAGACCGTCTCATCCTGCGAGAAGACGACATCCTGGCCGTGATCGAGAAGTAACCCGCCGCCCAACCCGCTACGAATTTTCGAGGACCTTACCCCATGGCAGCCAAAGAAATTGTCTACACGAACCAAGCACGCCGTCTCATTCTGTCGGGTGTCAATGCACTCGCCAATGCCGTCAAAGTCACCCTCGGCCCGAGAGGGCGCAACGTGGTCCTCGAGAAGAGCTACGGCGCGCCGACGATCACCAAGGACGGCGTCACAGTCGCCAAGGAGATCGAACTCGAGAACAAGTTCGAGAACATGGGCGCGCAGATGGTCAAGGAGGTCGCTTCGAAGACCTCCGACGTCGCGGGCGACGGCACGACCACGGCGACGGTTCTCGCGCAAGCCATCTATCGCGAGGGCTCGAAGCTCGTCGCGGCCGGACACAACCCGATGGACATCAAACGCGGAATCGACAAGGGCGTCGAAGCGGTCGTCGAAGCGCTGAAGAAGAGCGCCAAGCAGACGAAGGATCCCAAAGAGATCACCCAGGTCGGTACCATCAGCGCCAACGGCGACGAGACGGTAGGCAAGCTGCTCGCCGAGGCGATGGAGAAGGTCGGCAAGGAAGGCGTCGTCACCGTCGAAGAGGCCAAGACCGCCGAAACGACGCTCGAAGTCGTCGAGGGAATGCAATTCGATCGCGGCTATCTCTCGCCGTACTTCGTCACCGATCCGGAGCGCATGGAAGCCATCCTCGAAGATGCCTACATCCTATTGTCGGAAAAGAAGATTTCCAACATGAAGGATCTTTTGCCCATTCTCGAGGCGATCGCCAAGCAGCAGAAGCCGCTCCTCATCGTCACCGAGGACCTCGAAGGCGAGGCGCTGGCGACGCTGGTCGTCAACAAACTCCGCGGCACGCTACAGTGCGCCGCCGTCAAGGCGCCCGGTTTCGGCGATCGGCGGACGGAAATGCTCAAGGACCTCGCCGTCCTCACCGGCGGCCAAGTCATTGCCGAGGAGCTCGGGCTCAAACTCGAGAACATCAGCCTCGGCGATCTCGGCCGGGCCAAGCGTATCGCGATCGACAAGGACACGACGACGATCGTCGGCGGCGAGGGCAAGAAGGACCAGATCAAGGGGCGCATCGCCGAGATTCGCACCCATCTCGAAAACACGACGTCCGACTACGACCGCGACAAGCTCCAGGAACGCCTCGCCAAGTTGGTCGGCGGCGTCGCTGTCGTGAAGGTCGGTGCCGCCACCGAGACCGAAATGAAGGAGAAGAAGGCACGCGTCGAAGACGCTCTTCACGCCACCCGTGCCGCCGTCGAAGAAGGCATCGTTGCCGGCGGAGGCGTGGCATTCATTCGAGCCCAGAAGGCGCTCGACAAGCTCGAGGTCAGCGAAGAGCAAAAGCCTGGCGTCGACATCGTTCGCCGCGCCGTCGAGGAGCCCATGCGCCAGATCGTACAGAATGCCGGCGAGGAAGGCTCCATCGTCGTCAACAAAGTTCGTGAGAGCAAAGGCAGCTACGGATTCAACGCGGCGACGGGCGAATACGGGGATCTCTTGGAGCAAGGGGTCATCGACCCCGTCAAGGTGGTGCGCACCGCTCTCCAGAACGCCGCGAGCATCGCGGGCCTCATGTTGACGACGGAAGCCCTCATCGCCGAGAGGCCCCGACCCAAGGGCGCCGAGCAGATGCCGCAGGCGGACCACGGCGACTTCTGAGCGCGGCCACGGGGGGACCCCCCATCAGAGTGGAACCGCAAAACGATCGCGAACGAAGTGAGCGCACGCGGTCCGCAGCTCGTAAAGCCGAGTCGACTGGGTGCAGCGGAGACACGTTACTTTTCCGACCTTCGTTGGGACGGCGCGCTGGACGACCAACTCGCCGGGACCTGCAATCGCGTGAACACAAACGATATAGCCCGGCAGTGAATCGCCCGCGTGCAAACACTGGACGAGCGGGTAGTCCGAGGAGATGACACAAGCGCAAAGCTCGCCGTCGGTGAGCTTGTCGAGTGATTTCATTCACGCTGACCGTGCCATGCGCCGACGAGCATCGCAACTGCTATCGTCAAAGCAGACGTCGGCTGCACATTCCTCGCGTTGCGCCCAAGGATTTCCGCTCCGCAGGAACAAGCCGCCTTCGCGACGATTGACGATCGTCGTCAAGATTCTCCGCAAGTCGCCTTGTCATTCGTGGGCACGTGCACATGATACGACATTATCGACATTCACTGGTGCCCGGCCTTGCAACGACGACCCGGGGTCAGCGGAGGAGGGGTACCATGATCAAGCATCTGATCACCGCGACGTCATTTGCGCTCGGCGGAGCGGGCGTCGCCCTCGTTGTAGTTCTCAGCACCAATCCCATGGCATTCACACATCCCATCGCGCAGCCCCCGATCGTCGCAGTCGCTGACGCGCCTGCGGCTCCGCTGGTGACCGAGGCCGAGCGCAAGACGGTCGTCCTTGCCGAGGTTCGGATCACGGCGTCGACCCCGCGAGCGCCCATACAGAATGTTCTGCCACTCCGGCTCGAACCATGCTCGGAGTGGGACGACGTCGGTGCGATGTTCATCGATCCCGCAGGTGCTACTGGCGTGCGGCCCGCCGGCGACGAGGGCCGACGTCAGAGTCATGGGCCGCGAATGATGGCCATGGCCGATGGAAAGTTCACCTTGACGAGCGAGGGCGGGGCGTTTGCGAACATACGCCGAACCTCGACCGTGGAAAGCGAGCAATTGCTCGATCAGGCGGCGGGATTCGCGCGCGGCGGCGACTACCTCGGGGCGCAGGCGCGGGCGCGCTTCGCAGAGCAACGGTTTCTCACGGCCGCTGCGTCGCTGCCGGCCGACGACGCCTGGCTGATCGACATGCAGGCTCACGTCGACTTCCGGATCCGGCACTACGACGCGCTCGTTCGGGAATGGCGAATGGTCGTCGCGGCGCGCCATGCCACGTATGTGGCTCGCGAGCGACAGGCCATTGGCGCTGACAATCAGAACGTCGCCCGTCCAGTCGGTCGACCTGGAAGGTGACCCCCGCCCTTGGGGCAAGCGGCGATGAGGTGACCATCAAAACACGAACCTCGGTGGGATCGAACGAGTAGAACAGCCACAGATTGAAAGACGGCACCCGACGGACCCACGCCCGAAGACGTGGCGGAATGACCGTCTCGAAATCGCCGCGTCCGGGCAGCTCGTCCTGCGACAAGCTCTTGACGATCGCGCCGAGCGCCGGACGTGCGCGCTCGAGCCGCAGCCGTCGGAACGTCCGCAGGTATCCCGGAGTCAGCCGGACGATTCTGGCCAAGGGTTGCCCTCGCCCGTTTCGAGCCAGCGCATGTGGTGCGCGGCCACGTCGTCGGGCAACAGCTCGTCCAACTCGGCAAGTTCCTCTGTCGAAAGATCCCCCTCGTAGCGATAGAGGCGCCGTTGAGGCATGGCTGACGGTGCCGGAGACATTACCCAACCATACCTCAGCCGAGTCGATCGGGCTCGTTTTTGGCACCATGGGCCTGGCCGCCGAGCCGCGAATTGGCAAGCCGCCGTTTCCACCCAGTTACCACTCGCGACGTGATTTTGGGTCCTTTCCGTCGCGCCGCGTAACGCGCGAAAATCCGAACTCGCCTTGCCTTCCCAGGAACCGCGCGTGATCGGCCGCCTTTTTGAAAGCGGTGTTTCAGTTCCTCTCGCCCCGACTCTAAGCAGCTTCGCTGCTCCATTCTCGAGGCTTCTGCCAACCTGTACTCCGTCCACTTGTTCCTGCGATCGCGCGCCGCGTATCCGCGAGACGGCTCGCCGACGTGGTTCCGCGCGAAGGGCACCGCGTTTGCATTCGCCGATGAGCTTTCCGTTTCGGCAGCCACGGGCTTCACGATCCGACGACGACAACTCATCAGCTGGCGGCGGATCAGACGAACGTCCTAGATTCCTTCCTTTCGGCTCCGAGCCGCTCAGCGGAGAGGCACCCGAACGCGACGAGCGTCCCCTGGCGTTCTTAAGGCCGATACCGTGGAAGAGGGACCCGGTGCTTGCTATCGGTCGAGCGCCGGCCGGATCGTACGACGAGCTGCGCGCCCTCCGCTGACTCGGCCCTCGAAGCCCCATGCCATCCATTCGGACCCAGACGCGCGACGGCGTCGCCTACGCCGTTGCTTTGGCCCCGCTGCTGATGTTCATCGGATGCGGTCAAAGCGCCGACGATCGGCCCGCCAAGTGGTCGTACATTTCCACCACCGTCATCCAGCCCAACTGTGCGACGGCCAACTGCCACGCGACCATCACCGCGCGCTCGGCCGTCGATCTCTCGAAGATCAAAGACGGATACGAAGTCCTGGTCGGCGGACACTTCGTGAATCCTGACGATCCTCCAAACTCTCCGCTCGTCCTGCTCCTGCGGGGCATCGGCAACCGGCGGATGCCCCCGGACTTCGCGCTGCCCGACGTGGACATCGAGCTCATCGAACGCTGGATTGCAGCGCGTGCTCCTTACGACGGCCCGGGCACCCCCTCTGTGGCGCAACCATGATACGTCGGGCGCTTCTAACGCTGGCCGCTTGGCTCGTCGTTCTGTGCGCCTTCTCGCGCAAGGCCGGGGCCTACCCCCAGTTCCAGTTCACGAGCGGGAACCAGCGCTGCGTCGATTGCCACTTCGCGCCCGCCGGCGGAGGTCTCATCAATCCCTGGGGTCGGCAAGAAGCAGGCAATACGATCAGCATGATGGGTGACGGCGGGTTCTTGCACGGTCTGTGGACACCTCCGCCCTGGCTCGCGCTCGGCGGCGATTTTCGGGACGCGTTCATACGCAGCGATGTCGGTGGCGCCGCGTCCCCGGAATATGTCGCATTCCCGATGATGGCCGAGCTCTATGTTCGGGGAGAGCTCCCGAACACGGGTCTTTCGCTGTATGTGACGGGCGGGTATCGCGGCAACGTGCGCTCGGAGGACACGACCGGGCTCACTCGGCACATCGAAGCTTTCATCTCGCGCGAGCACTACCTGATGTGGAAGCCGGGCGCGAGCTCCACGCCCTACCTGCGGGCGGGGCGCTTCTATTCGCCCTACGGCCTTCGTCTCGTCGAGCACCTCTACTATGTTCGTCGATACAATCGATACAATCTGTACGAAGAAACCTACAACGTGTCCGGCGGATACCTGGACCAAGATTGGGAAGTTCACGCCACCGCGTTCACGTCACCTCCCGACACCTTTCCCGCGGCCCTGGCAAGTTCCGGAGTGCATGGTTCAGGCGCGACTGTTTACGGCGAGAAACGCTTCGCCGCCATGGTCGCGCTCGGGCTCCAGGGCAGGGTCACGGCGAGCGACGAGCAGACGTTTTCTCAGGGAGGCGGCATCGGCAAGCTCTGGATCGAGCAGGCCAAGCTGTTGTTCATGGGCGAGCTGGATCTGGGGCACCGCGCGGTGAAGAACGGTGGGGAATCGGCGACGCAGCTCGTGAGCTACTTGGGAGCGACGGTCGTGCCGTTTCGAGGCCTCATGGCAGGCGTGGCCCACGAGCGCTACCAGGAGGATCTCCACATCTCGCGCGCCGTGCGCAACGCCTTCGATCTGCAGGTTCACTTCTTCCCCGTCGCGCACATCGAGTTCATGGCGCTCGGGCGCTACCAGCTCGTGGGGTCGGGGTCGTCCGACGGGCAACCTTCGACGCTCGCCATGCTTCAGTTTCACTATTACCTGTAACCCGAACGCCGATCACCGAGAGCCATGAGCGAAGCGACTGCTGCGATCCTTTCCTCGAGTTGCTGGCGCCGAGCAGGTTCGGCGGTCGCGCTGGCGATGGCATCCATGCTCGGAGGTTCGGCATGCGGACCCGACGTGTCGGCGAATCCGAGCTACGAGAGTGACGTGAAGCCCATCCTGGCCGCGCGCTGCCTGCGCTGTCATTCACCGCAATATTTCGCATCGAGCAACACGGATCCGTACGACTTCACGACCTACGCCACCGCGAGCATGTACGCGCCCCGAATGCCCGATGCGATCAAGCGCGACAACCAGCGTATGCCTCTCGGGGCGCGTCCCCTCGACGACTGGCAGATCGAAACCATCGAGAACTGGGCCCGAAAAACGCCACCGAACCCCTGAGAGAAAATGCGCCCTCGCCTACGAGCTGCGCGCGGAAGCGCACGCTCGAGAAGGCTTGCGTGGCCGACGACCACCGCTCGCTCACGGTCCGCGCAAGATCGTCCCCGAATTGCCGACCGCAAAAACCTCCCCCGACGCCGCAGCCCACACGGCGTTGAGCGATGGCGTGACCACCGGCGTCGGCTCGACGGTCCACCCCAAGCCGTCGTAAAACATCACAACGCTGTGCGCGGGATCGGTCGCGGATGTCGTCGACCCAACGAGGAAAACGCGGTTCGCCGCGGTGCCGGCGATGGCTTGCGCGGTGCCTCTCAGCCCGGTGGTGAGGTTCGCGAAGCCGCCCGAGCCGGTCCATTGGCGAACCGAGTTGGACGGGAGCATCACGAAGATCGACGTGAGGCTCGCCACATAGAGCGACTCACTGGAACCGATGACCGGATTGCTGACCTCGTCGAACGTGGTGCCGTTGAACCGAACCGTGCCCGATCCGCCGGCGAGTACGACATCGGTCGGTGAAAAAACGTGAATGCCGCACGTGTAAGGAGACTCGCCGTAGTAGGAAAATGGATGAGCCTGCGTCCCCAGCTTGGTGACCACGCCGTTTTGCACGCGGTAAAGCTCGGCGGTGGTCGCATGCAATCCCCACACGAATGCGTCGCCCGGTCCGTAGGCGAATACGCAAGCCGGCAGGTCGTGGAACGACGCGCTGCCGACCGGCAAGGATGCGACGAGGCTCCACTGCGCGCCGTCGTAGTGAATCAGCTTGCCGTCGGCGAGCGCGAACACGTTGTCGATGGCGGTGCCGTGGATGGAGAAGATGCGCTGCGTGGTGGCTTCGGCCGGAGTCGGTCGGGCTTGCCAAATGCTTCCGTTGAAGTAAAGGGCGGTGCCCTGGTCGCCGCCTGCCCACACGGCGTTCGCGCTCGAGCCCCACACCGAGAACAAATGAATGTTGGTATTGCTCGTCATGAAGTGCCAGCCCGAGTCGACGCATCGGCCGCCGCTGCACCCGGCGGAGCAGGTCACGAAATGCGGGAGGTAGCTGCACGTCCCGCTGGAGCAGCTTCCCAGCGCGTCGAAGATCTTCGCCGTATGGTCGTCTTGGCACGTCGAAGGCGGCGGGCTGGCGCAAGGTTTCGGCGCGCCGACGCACACGCCGGCGCTGCACATGTCGCCGTCGGTGCACGCGTTGTCGTCGTTGCAGAGGGCGCCGTCCTGGTACGGATAGGTGCAGCTTCCCGCGCGGCACGTGCCAGTCGCCTGGAAGCAATTGGACGGAGGCGAATTGCACACGATCCCGGCGCACGCATCGGTGCGGCACGCGTTGTTCGCGCAACCCGCTGCGCCGCAGTCGACGGTCTTCTTCGTGTAGACGCAACGACCCTCGTTGCAAACGCCTGAGCCGTCGTAGGTGACGAGCTGGGTCGCGCCGACGCATACTGCGCCCGGCGGCGTCGTGCAGGGCATTGGAACGCCTGCGCATTTGCCGGCCGAGCAGGTGTCGACCACCGTGCAGGCGTTTCCGTCGTCGCAGCTCGCCCCTTCGACGAACGAGTACTCGCACCTTCCCTCGACGCAGCGACCGACCGTGGCGTGGCAATCGGTTGGCGGGCTCGTGCACGGTCCGCACGCGGGGGTCGCTTCGGCTTCGACGTCTTTTGCGCCCGCGTCGGTTTCGCCGCCGGCCGGGTGGCCCGCGTCGCTGCCATCCACCGAGCGATCCGGCTGCTCGCCGTCCCGAGCGCGCTCGGATGCGGCGTCGTCCGCGGGACCATCGGGAGGAACGCTCGGCGAATCGATCGACGACTCCGCATCGGGTGAAGGTCGATCGGTGGATATGTCGGTCGTGACGTCGGCGAGAACGGAGCCTTGGTCGTCCTGTTCCCCGGCGGCGTCGGCCTGCACCGGGCGATCAGCTTCGCCGTCCGCCGCGCGCGAATCGGGGGAAGCATCTCGGTTGCCTTGTGTTCCGTCGGTTGACGCGTCGGCACCAGATCCCGCGTCTTGCGCGTCCGGCGTGCTCGCTTCGCGCTCGTAGCGGGGGTTCTCGGTATCTGGCGCGCCGTCGCCGCAAGCGGTCGCGAAAAGCACCGACGCGATGACCAGGTGCCATTTCTTCATTGCACGTATCTCCCAGGGCACGCCGATCGAGCGCATCTTCGCTTGGATTCCAAAGTAGACCGGCCACCAAGCCGTCGCCCAATGGGCCCCGAAAATCAAGGGCTCGCGCTTAACGGCTCCGGGCGCTCAGAGGCACGGAGCGCCAATCCAATACGAAGGCCGAGGATCGGCACCCCGACGGGTGTGATGAGCGTGTCTTTCCGCGAGACCACGCAGGGGATCGGGGTCAACTCCACATCGGCGCCGTGAGACGCCTACTATCGAACGTTCGGCCCCGAGAGGTGCGCGAGGCGTTCCCTTACGGTCGCAGGAGCGCTACGCCGCAAGCCACCATCAAGGCTCCGGCCACGCGCCGAGGCGTCACTGGCTCGTGAGGCATGCCGAAGAGTCCGAGAT
>JADMIO010634547.1_pt1 | contig 22702 bp, 18 predicted proteins | sample 8958161 | NCBI WGS metagenome assembly JADMIO01 (sample SAMN16585339, study PRJNA669376) | soil metagenome | isolation source: Crop rotation soil | place: USA: Cullars Rotation, Alabama | collected 2011 | reverse complement strand
GCGACTTCAAGTCACGTGAATTCCAAGCTTCGGATCCCACTGTGCTGGAAAGCCAGGGAACCGCAAGCAAATGCTGAAAGTCAAAGATACACTCCGGGCGACGGTGAACCTCACCTTCGATGGGCGGGTCATCAAGGCCTATCATGGACCCAATGCGCGCGAACGTTTTGAAAATGAAGTGCGGCTTCTGCGTCACCTGGAAGCGCGCGGTTGTGGTTTTGTTCCCAGGTTGCTCGAGGCGGATCCCGCGCAACTCCGCATTGTCACCACCAATTGCGGCACGCGCGTCGAACATCTCGACGCCGAACGCGCGCGCGAACTGTTCGCCGAGCTCGCCCCTTATGGCGTTCGCCATGACGATCCCGATGTTCGCAACGTGACTTATCGCCAGGCCGATGGGCGTTTTTGCATCATCGATTTTGAGCTCGCCACTCTCCTTCCCGGTTTCGAGCAAAGCACGCCCGCATGAATCCCATTCCGCCCGCCGCTGGCGCCAACTTAATCAAATGGTCAGGCTGGACAGATCGGGGCAAGGTTCGTCCGACCAATGAAGATGCCTTTCTCGGCCTTTGCTTCGATGGCCGCGAGGTCCATCACCTCGGCAAAATCGGCGAAACTTCAAACAGCCAGACCGACCTGGCTTTTGCAGTGAGCGATGGGATGGGCGGCGCGCTTTCCGGAGAATTGGCCAGTCGCATTGCCATCGACAAAATCACCACGCTTCTGCCCCGCGCTTTTCAACAGGGGGCGACCGGCTTGACCGCGGGATATATGGAAGTATTGACGGAACTGTTCGATCAAATCCATCGCGCCCTGGTCTTTGTCGGAGGGAGCTATGAAGAATGCCGCGGGATGGAAACCACGCTGAGCCTTTGCTGGTTCACGCCTGGCTGGATGTATTTTGCGCATATCGGGGACAGCCGGATTTATTATCTGCCGTCGCTGGCCGGCGGCCTCAAACAAATCAGCCACGATGATACTCATGTCGGATGGCTTTTTCGGAACGGCAAGATCAGCGAACGCGAAGCGCGCACGCATCCGCGCCGGAATGTGCTCCAAAAAGCGCTGGGTGGCGGGAACCAATTCGTCGATCCGCAGGTCGGCGCGGTGGCCTACGAAGCGGGCGACATTTTCCTTCTCTGTTCGGACGGCCTGACCGAAGGGCTTTACGACAGTCACCTTCTCGAACTTCTGCGTTTAGCCGCACCGAACGTCGATCCCCGCAGCCCTGCGCAATGTCTGGTGGAATCGTCCCTGGCAAATGATGGGCGGGACAACACGACGGCGCTTGTCATTCAGATCTGCTGAGAGTTGGCTTTAATAATGGGTAGCACGGGCGACCCGCCCGTGCCGGTCGGCGACCCGCCGACCGGAATGACGGCGACGCTGCCAACGTTATTGGCGTTTTTGTTGAAGATGGGCTTCATTGCCGTTCCGTCCGGCGAGTCGCCGGTATGTGTTTAGCGTGGGGCAGGCTTCCAGCCATTTGTGTCCGGCACGGTTTCGGCGTGAGGGCGAATCGATCACATGCTTGCGACGACGATAATTCACCGGCGCTTATACCGCTTGGATCCTCAACCCTCCCGTCCCGCCCGCGCTCCGGATCAAAACAAAGCTCCGCCGCGAGGAACCTCCGCTTAGGAAACTCCCCCGACGGCCGGTTAGGATTTTTTTCGCCGCTCCAGTTCCTGCCGGTAGCGCTCCAGCCCCTTCTCCAGTTCGACGCCTTTGGCCCAGCCCAACAGGTAAAACCGGATCAGTTCCATCATCCGCTTGTTCGGCCGCCGGCCCGTGTAGAGTTGGAGCAAGAGTGAGGCGATGAGCGCCAGGTAAATCTGGATCGTGGCCCCGCGCTGGCTTTCGGCTATCCAATGCCCGCAACCCAAAATGCACTTCACCCACCGGAAGAACAATTCGACTTTCCAGCGCTGGCGATAGAGTTGACCCACCAGTTCGGCGGGTAACGCTTCGGGACTCAGGTTGGTCGCCAGCAACAGGCTGCCATCCTTGCTCTCAATCCACACCAGGCGCAGGCGCATACTGCGATATTTTGCCCGGCTGCCCAGCCGTGCCCAGGCCTGGCGCACCACCCCGGCGGCGCCATCGGCTGGACTCACCGGCAGTTCCTCCTCCAGGTTGATGCTGGCCGTATCAAGCAGCCGGATAACAAAGGCGCAGCCCTTGCGCTCCAGCCGTTCAAAGAGTTGATAGTTCTCGCCGAAATAGCGGTCGGCAATGTAGCCGGCGCCCCGCTCCAACTGTTCCTCCCATACAGCGCGTTCGCAGGTGCGGCCCGGCCGCACGGCCGCCTGGACCGGTTTGTCGTCAAACACGTGCAGCGATAGATGCAGGCGCACGGCACGATTGGGCGCGTCCTTTTTGCCGCCACCGTAGAGGGCCCAAGCCATGCGTGGCAAAGCGGCAAAGAGCGAGCCGTCGCGCGCTAGCCATTGGTAATTGCCCGAGCACGGGTCGTTCGCCCCGGCGGGAATTTGCGCGGAAAGTTCGGCAAACACCTTTTGCAGCAGGGCCGGATCCAGCAGGTGCTGAGCGTCGGAGAAAGTCGAACGCGGCACGGCCCGCGAGCAGATTTCCGTTTGCACGCGCTCCAGCCGGCTGGCCTCGGCGAAGCCGCGCAAAGTTTGCGCGACGGGATTCAACAGACCGAACAGGAAGAGCGACAGATAATCGACGGCCTTAAGTTCGCGCTTAGGGTCCTCCCAGGAATCTCCCGGGGGATGCTTTTCAAAAACCGCCTCCAAGTGTTCGCGAAAGGAACACAGCAGTTTCCACTGGCCGAGATCCTTCTCGGTCAACGCAGGCAACGGCTTTGCAGCTTCGCGCGGCACGGTGCCAGTGAGCCCGTACCGTCTCAAAAGTACAAGTTACAAACACGTTACAGAATTATGGCAGTTGCATGAACTGCCGCTGCTTCGGTGCCGGACACAAATGGCAGGATGCCTGCCCCACGCTAACTAAACAGGTACAGTCGCCGGACGGGACAGGCCGGTGGCCTGTGCCACCCTAAAAAGATGTCGGCGCCAACCGCGGCTCCCGGCCGCAATTATTGGCGCCGACACGAAACGAATCCGGACAGGATGATGGGCTTAACCGTGATGATAGCCTTCTTCGCCATGTTCGATGAGGTCGAGACCTTGCGTCTCGGTTTCTTCGCTCGGACGCAGGCCGACCACGGCTTTGACGATGAACGCGATGATGGCGGTGCCGACCACGGCCAGGACAATGGTGATGAGCATCGCTTTGATCTGTTCGAAGACCAGCGGCTGCATGAAGGAATCGGTGACGTACGTCTTCAGGTTGGTCGCCAGGTTGGCATTGGCTGAATTGCGCGCCAGGCAGCCGGTCAGAAAGGCTCCCATGGTGCCGCCCACGGCATGAACTCCGAAGGTGTCGAGCGCATCGTCATATCCCAACTTGGCCTTGAGATAGGCGCAGGCGAGAAAAGGCACGATGCCGGCGCAGATACCAATGATCACCGCGCCACCGACCGTGACAAACCCGCAAGCCGGCGTGATGACCACGAGGCCCGCCACCGCCCCGGAGCAGAAACCGAGGACGCTCGGCTTGCCTTTCAACATCCATTCCACCATTGGCCAGACGAAGGAGGCTACCGCCGTCGCCATGGTGGTGGTCAGAAACGCGTTGGCGGCCACGCCGTCGGCGGCACCCGCGGAACCGGCGTTAAAACCGTACCAGCCCACCCAGAGCATGCCGGTGCCGACCATACAGAGCACCATGCTGTGGGGCGGCATCGGTTGTTTGCCGAAGCCGAGACGTTTTCCGAGGATGATACAAAGAATCAAGGCCGACCATCCGGAACTCATGTGTACAACGGTGCCTCCGGCGAAATCGATTGCTTTGATGCTCGCCCCGGCATTCCAGACACCGTTCATGGCGCCAGTCACGCCCCAAACCCAGTGGGCCAGCGGGAAGTAAACCACCACCATCCAGAGCGCGACGAACAGCAGGATGGCGGAGAATTTCATGCGTTCGGCGATCGCCCCGATGATCAAGGCCGGCGTGATGATGGCAAACATCATCTGATACATGCTGAAGACATTATGGGACACCCACGCCGCGTAGTCGGTGTTCGGTGTGGAATCGACGGCGTCGAGCAAGGCATACTTTTTGAAGTCTCCTAGCCAAGCTCCCGCGTGGTCGCCACCGGCAAAGACGAAACTGTAGCCGAAAAGCCACCAGAGAATGGAGACCAGCCCAGTAATACCGAAGCACTGGGCGAGGACGGAAAGGACGTTTTTGCGCCGAACCAGGCCGCCGTAGAAGAGAGCGAGGCCAGGCAAAGTCATGAAGAGCACCAAGGCGGCGCTGGTCATCATCCAGGCGTTATGGCCAGGGCCGGCCGAAGTGGCGATGGCCGTGGTCGAATTGGTCTGGCGGGCGCCGTTGTTGACGTACGCTTCCAGGTCCGCGATGCGATCCTCGATCGAAGGCGGCTTGGGCGCTGGAGGCGCCGGTGGCGCGGCGGGCGCCGCGGGCGCGGAGTCTGCCGCCACCGCGTTGAATCGACCGAAGAGGGCCGAGAGCAGGATAAGAGTGAAGAAGAACTTTTTCATTGGCTGTTTAATAATGGGGTTCTCGGGTGGGGTGAGGGTTAAACGGCGCTATCTCCTTTTTCCTCGGTGCGGATGCGAATCGCTTGATCGACCGGCGAGACAAAAATCTTTCCGTCACCGATCTTTCCGGTTTTGGCCGACCGGATGATGGCGGCAACGGCCGCTTCCACGCTGCCATCGGGCAGAACGAGTTCGAGTTTGATTTTAGGCAGAAAATCGACGGTGTATTCGCTGCCGCGATAGATTTCGGTGTGGCCTTTTTGGCGGCCAAACCCTTTGACCTCACTAACCGTCATGCCTTCGATGCCGACGTCGCCGAGGGCGTCCTTGACCTCTTCGAGCTTGAACGGCTTGATGATGGCTTCGACTTTTTTCATATCATTTCACGGGCTATGTATTTGGTGGTTGGAATGCGTGACAATGCACGGGCGAGCCATTAGCAGCGCCAGTGCCATGCCGCGCAGAAAGCCCTCGTCGTGCTCCGAACCCCCTGTTGAATAAGCCTTCCGAGGTGTATGAATTATTTTCGCGTTGCCCAACCGCCTGTTGCATTTTGCGCAAGGGGATTTTTTTTGGCCAAAATTCTCCTGGGGGCGCCGGCGAGAGAGTAAGTCCGAAATTCGAAGGCCGAAATCCGAAGGAAATCCGAAGCCCGAGATCCGAAAACACGGCGCGGCGTCGTGCCTTCGCTTTTCGGCGAGTGGCTGGCTACCGCGCAAGGGATGGATAGGATTCGGAATTCGGAATTCGGATTTCTTTCGGATTTCGGCCCTCGGATTTCGGATTTGGCTTATTTAGCCTCCGGTTTCGGCCTTCGGATTCGGCCTCGCGCCCGATTTCTTTTGTCCCCTTTTGCCGGCAACGGGGATTCAATGATAAAGCAGCGCTCATTATGGATGATTTTGAACTGTTGCGGGAATATGCCAGCCAGGGTTCCGAGCCAGCCTTTGGCACTCTAGTCGCGCGGCACCTGAACCTGGTGTATTCGGCCGCGCTGCGGCAGGTCCGTGACCCGCACCTGGCCGATGAGGTCGCCCAGGCGGTGTTCATCGTGCTCGCCCGCAAAGCCCACCTCCTGCGGCCCGGCGTCGTCCTGCCCGGCTGGCTTTTTCGAACCACCCGTTTTGTCGCTGCCCGCGCCCTGCGGGCCCGGCAGCGCCGCGAATTTTACGAACAGAAGGCCGCGCAAATGGAACCCTTGACTCATCCCGCCCCCGCCGACGATGCCTGGGAACAGATCGCTCCGTTGCTCGACGAAGCCATCGCTCGCCTCGGCGAAAAAGATCGCGACGCCGTCCTGCTGCGCTTTTTCGAAAAAAAGGAGTTAAAGGACGTTGGCCTCGCCCTGGGCAGCACCGAGGAGGCGGCCAAAAAGCGGGTGGGCCGCGCGATCGAGAAACTCAGGAGCTTTTTGGCCCGGCGCGGCTTGATCGTTCCCGCGGTGGTGTTGACCAGCGCCTGCGCGGCCCAGGCGGTGCAGGCCGCGCCGGCGGGGCTCGTCGCCACCATTCAATCCGCGGCGGGACTGAAAGGAGCCGCGTCCGCCGCGTCCACCCTGGCTCTAGTGAAAGGAACAATGAACGCACTCTATTGGACCAAACTGAAAACGGCCATCTGTCTCGGCGCCGCCGCCTTGCTGGCGGGCGGAGCTGCCACGGTCACCACCCTGGCGCTCCAGGCCAGGGACACCGATCGGAAAGAAGCGGCCTTGCCCGTCTTCGCTCCCGATACTCCCAAAGCGGCGTTGCGTGAATTGGCCACCACCTTCAAATCCGGTTCGGGCAAGGATTTTGTCGCTCTCCTCCATCTAACCGTTTACGGCTCCACCGAGAATGCCCAAGGCTGGTTGGGGCCACTCGCCGATCTGGTGAGCGCGCAGGCCCGGGTGCGGCAGGCTTCCGTGACCCGTTTCGGCGAGGCCAATGTCCGGCGCGAATTGCCCTTCTGGAATCAATTCGATCAATTCGTCCGCGAATTGCTCGAAGCCGATGAGCGGATCGATGGAGGCAAAGCCATGTTGACGGTAAACCTGTTCGGCCAGTCCATTCCGTACGTCACCCTGCTGGTGCGGACAAATGGAGGATGGAAGTTGGGAGCCAACCTCGCCTTCCACGATCATGCCGTTCTTAAAGGGGCCGACAACCACAGCTTGCAGATGAACTTCCAAAGCGATGGACTTCACCTGGATCTTTCGCACCGGTTCGATTTCGGGGTGGAGCAAGCGTTGCAATTAATTAAGAGACTCACTCTGGCCATGAACGAAACCGCCACCAAGATTGCCGCCGGTAAATTCGCCACGGTCAAGGAAGCCTGGGCCGAATGTGATCAGGCACTCTCGGCCGCGGCGGGCAAAAGCGCGAATTGACTTGCTCCCCTTCTCAACGTCGGTGAAATGACGGCGTGCGCGGCCGTCATTTCGTTTTGTTACTCCTCCTTCTGTCGGGCGCCGCTGCCCAGCCCGCTCCCAACATGAAACCGACGTGTGATCTGATTCTGCGCCATGGGACTATTTACGACGGCAGCGGTCACGCCCCATTCATCGGTGACCTGGCGGTGACCGGCGATACCATTCGCGCGCTGGGTGAATTGCGCGAAGAGCGGGGGCGGCGCGAAATCGACTGCACCGACCTGGCGATCGCGCCGGGGTTCATCAATATGCTCAGTTGGTCCACCGAATCGCTCCTGCACGACGGACGTTCCCAGGGCGATATCCGGCAGGGAGTGACCCTCGAGATCATGGGGGAGGGAGAATCGATGGGACCGCTCAATGCGCAGATGAAACGAGATCTGATCGCCCAGGAAGGGGATCTCAAATATCGCGTCGATTGGACCACGCTGGGCGAATATCTCGAGGTGCTGGTGAAGCGCAGCGTCTCTTGCAATGTGGCCTCATTCGTCGGCGCCACCACCATTCGCATTCATGAAATCGGTTATGCCAATCGCCCGCCGACCTCCGCCGAATTGGAACGCATGCAGGCTCTCGTGGGCGCAGCCATGGAGGAAGGGGCGCTCGGAGTCGCCTCCTCGCTGATTTACGCGCCGGCTTTTTATGCCAAAACGGATGAGTTAATTGCCCTGGCCCGCGTCGCTTCGCGCTATAATGGCATTTACATTTCCCATCTGCGCAGTGAAGGGAATCAGTTTCTCGAAGCGCTCGATGAATTGCTCACCATCGCCCGCGAAGCGAATCTTCCGGCCGAGATTTATCATCTGAAAGCGGCAGGGCGGGCCAATTGGGCCAAGCTCGATGAAGCCATCCGCAAAGTGGAAGCGGCCCGCGCCGCCGGTCAACGCATCACCGCGGATATGTATACCTACACCGCCGGGGCCACCGGCCTGGATGCCGCCATGCCTCCCTGGGTGCAGGAAGGCGGTTACCCGGAATGGGCCAAACGTCTGCAGGATCCCGCCGTGCGCGCCTGCGTGCGCCAGGAAATGACGACGCCGACCGATGCGTGGGAGAGCCTTTACCTGGCCGCCGGTTCGCCCGACAAAGTCCTTTTGGTCGGGTTCAAAAATCCCAAACTCAAACCGCTCACCGGCAAAACGCTCGCCGAAGTGGCCCGGCAGCGCGGCAAATCCCCCGAGGAAACCGCCATGGATCTGGTCATCGAAGATGGCAGCCGGGTCAGCACGGTTTACTTCATGATGTCCGAGGAAAATGTGCGCAAACAACTGCGCCTTCCCTGGGTCAGTTTCGGGAGCGACGCGGCCTCGATGGCGCCTAAAGGAGCCTTTCTCAAATCGAGCACCCATCCACGCGCGTATGGCAACGTGGCTCGTCTGCTGGGCCATTATGTGCGGGACGAAAAAATTCTCCCGCTCGAGGAAGCCGTTCGCAAACTCACCTCGTTGCCTGCGCAAAATCTCAAACTCGAGCGCCGGGGTTTTTTGCGCGCCGGTTATTATGCCGACGTGGTGGTGTTCGAACCGGCCGCCATTCAGGATCTGGCCACGTTTGAAGAACCTCACCAATATGCCACCGGCATGCGCCATGTTTTGGTCAACGGCATCCCCGTGTTGAAAAACGGGGCGCACACCGGCGCCACCCCCGGCCGGGTCGTGCGCGGCCCCGGCTGGCGGAAGTAGCACCCTCTGGGGGCGCCGGCATCCTTGCCGGCGAGATCGTGGAACGGGGGGAGGTGGAGTGATGGAGTGTTGGAGTGTTGGAGTGATGGAGTGTTGGAGTGATGGAGTGATGGAGTAATGGAGGATTGGGGCCCTGCCCCGGCTTTGTAAAGATATCTGTGTAAGTGGTTTTCTTTTTGGTTTTAGTTGTCGTGATTTCTCACGGGTTAATAGCGAGATAGAACGAGCAGGGGGCGGCTGTCGAGCCCCAGCTCGCGCCCCCTGCGGTAGGACGGCTTTGATCCATTCATCTTAATTCGGCCGCGGCATCCGCTCACCCATTTCAATGCCAAATCGGTTAAGCGCCTCATACCAGTTGGCGATCGGCATCGTCCACTTCTTGGCCATCCGTTCCAGCGCAAGATAGTACAGTTTGAGCAACGATTCGGTGTTGGGAAAGACCCCACGGTTTTTACTGATCTTGCGCAGCGACCGATTCAACGACTCAATGGCGTTAGTCGTATAAATGGCCTTACGAATTTCCGCCGGATACTTTAGGAACGTGATCAACTCCGGCCAATGGGCCCGCCAGCTTTTGCCGATCGAAGGATATTTGCCATTCCACTTGGCTTCAAACGCCCCCAGCGCCTGCTCCGCCTCAGCCACCGTGGCCGATCGATAGATCCGCTTGAGATCCGCCGCCACTGCTTTGCGTTCTTTCCACCCCACGTAATTCAATGAGTGCCGCACCATATGCACCAGACACAGTTGCACCTGCGTCGCTGGAAAGACTGTCTCCATCGCCTCGGGAAAACCTTTGAGCCCATCCACACAGCCGATAAAGATATCCCGCACACCCCGATTCTTTAGCTCGGTCAACACATGCAGCCAAAATTTGGCTCCTTCGCTAGTAGCTGACCACATTCCCAAGACCTCTTTGTGCCCGCTCATCGTAATCCCCAACGCCAGGTAAACCGCCACCTTGGTCACTTGGCCGTTTTCACGCACTTTTCCCCACAAGGCGTCGAAATAGACAATCGGATAAACTTCCTCCAACGGCCGGGCCTGCCAGCTCTGCACATCGGCCAACACCGCCTCCGTCACTTGCGAGACCAGCATCGGCGAGACTTCCACCCCATAGATTTCCAGCAAATGCCCTTCAATTTCCCTCGTCGTCAGGCCCCGGGAATACAAGCTGATGATTGCCTGATCGAATCCCTCAAAGCGGCGCTGGCCCTTGGCGACGATCTGCGGCTCAAACGTCCCATTGCGATCCCGCGGCACCTCCAGGGGCAGATCGCCAAACTCCCCTTTCATCGTCTTGGGACTGCTCCCATTGCGCGAATTACCGCTATTCTTGCCCGCCGCTTCGTGCTTGCCGTAGCCCAAATGAACCGTCAATTCCGCCCCCAGCGCTTTCTCCAAGAGCCGCTTCTGCAGCTCCTTCAAAAGCCCCTTCTGCCCTAACAGATCTTCCGGCTTTTGATATTCTTTCAACAGTTCGTTCACCATCTCATCGGTAATAGCCATTGTGTTTTTTCTTATCCTCTCAGTGTTTGGCCACTTACACGAAATTTATTACAGCCCCCCTGCCCCCCCCCACTCCAACACTCCAATACTCCAATCCTCCCCCTCCTCCAATCCTCCCCTTCCTCCCCTTCCTCCCGTTCGCGCCGGCAAGGATGCCGGCGCCCCCAGGCGCCGCGTCCCGCGCCATTTCTCCTTCCTCTTTCTGCGGCGTTGCGGTTAAGTCGCGCCTCGCTATGAGCAAGACCGCACTCCTCTTTGCTGGACAAGGCGCGCAATATGTTGGGATGGGCCGCGAGTTGGCCGAACAATTCCCCACCGCCAAAACCTGGTTTGCTCGCGCCAACGCAGCCCTCGGCTACGATCTGGCCAAAATCTGTTTCGAAGGTCCGGAGGCGGAATTGACCCGGACCGAACATGCGCAACCAGGCATATTTCTGGTCGGCTGGGTCGCCTTTCAATTGCTGAAGGAACGGGCCCCGGGATTGACCTTTCAAGCCACCGCGGGGCTTTCCCTCGGTGAATTCACGGCCTTGGCCGCCGCGGATGCGCTCCCTTTCGAGGAGGGCCTCAAAGTGGTGCGCGAACGCGGACGTTTTATGCAGCAAGCCTGTGAATCGACGCGGGGCGGCATGGCCGCCATCATTGGCCTCGACGAAGTGAAGACCCGCGAGGCGTGCGTCGAAGCCGGGGTGGAATTGGCCAACCTGAATTGCCCGGGTCAAATCGTTATTTCCGGCCCGGCCGATCGCCTCGAGCAAGCCTGCGCATTGGCCAAGGCCAAAGGCGCCAAAAAAGCGTTGCCGTTGCCGGTTGCGGGCGCTTATCACTCGACTCTGATGGCCACCGCCAAGGACCAACTCGAGGCCGCGCTCAAAGCGGTTCAGTTGCGGGCGCCGTCCGTCCCGGTCATCTCGAATGTCACCGCCGAACCTCACGGTCCTCCCGCCGAGATCCATCGGCGGATGGTGGAACAAGTCACCTCGGCCGTGCGCTGGGAGCAATCGATGCGTTATCTGTTGGGGCAAGGGTTCACTCACTTCATCGAATTGGGGCCGGGCAAAGCGCTGAGCGGCTTCATGAAACGGATCGACGCCAATGCGCTCATGTCGAATGTCGCCGACCCCGCCAGCCTGGAAGCCACGGTGGCGGGGGGGTGAGGGGGAGTGGGCAGGTGGGCAGGTGAGAAAGTGGGAAAGTGGGCGGGTGAGGGGGTGAGCAGAAGGTTCTCCTTTTCCTTAATTCCTCTCCCCTCTCAGAGGGGGCGAGGGAGAACAGGAGCGCTTTTAGCCTCACCAAACTCTTTCCGCCCGCTGATGCGCGGGGGGGGTCCTCGCAGGCGCGAGGAACTCCACCATTCCAATATCCCACCTGCCCACTTTCCCACTTTCCCACTTTCTCACCTTCTCACCCGCCCCCTGCCACTTTCTCCGCTTGAAGTGGGGTCACGCGACGATTACAACAGCGCCACCATTTTTGCGTGAATTGGCTCGTGTACAATCTCTGGCTTATTCCAGCCTTGCCATTGTTGGCAGCGGGGGTTAGCGCGGTCTTGAAACAGCGTTCGCGCAGACTCGCCGCCTCGCTGGCCATTGGCGCGCTTGGATTGGCCTTCTTCTTTTCCTGCGCCGCCCTGGCGCAAACTCTCGACGCACACGGAGACGCGGGCCGCCAGGTTTTCAATTTCGACTGGTTCGTCCTCGGCAATACCACGCTGAAGCTGGGCTGGATCCTGGATCCGCTGACCGCCTCCATGCTGGTAATGATCACGTTCGTGGGAACGCTGATATTTGTCTTTAGCGTCGGTTACATGGCTCATGACGATAATTTCACGCGCTTTTTCTGTTTTTTGTCGCTGTTTGCGGCCGCCATGCTTGCCCTGGTCATCGCCAACAGTTTGTTGCTCCTCTTCATGTGCTGGGAGCTCGTCGGCCTGGCTTCCTATCTCCTTATCGGATTTTGGTATCACAAGCCGAGCGCCGCGGCGGCCGCTAAAAAAGCCTTCATCACTACGCGTATCGGCGACGTCTTTTTTTTCCTCGGCCTTCTGTGGCTCTACAGCGAGACCGGCACGCTCTTGTTCTATGATGGCGGCAACGGCTGCCTTGAAACGACCGCGTTGGGCCCGCTCGTGGCGCGAACGACCATTTTCGGCATGGGAGTTTCCACCGCCATCGCGTTGCTTGTTCTTTGCGGCGCCATCGGCAAATCCGGCCAGGTCCCTCTGCACGTCTGGCTTCCTGATGCAATGGAAGGGCCGACCCCGGTCAGCGCGCTTATTCATGCTGCGACCATGGTGGCGGCTGGCGTGTTTCTGGTGGCGCGTGTTTATCCCTTGATGCAAGCCGCGCCGGTTCCCCCTGCCGCTCTGGCGAACGTCACGGTCGCCGTCCCGGAAGCTTCGGTGTCCAGTTCTAACGCCGCCCCCGGACTCGTCGCCGTTGCCCAGTCCGTTACCGGACACACCGCTGCCACCGAGCGCGCGACCGCTCCGGCCACCAATGCGCTGGTCTCAACCAACGCGCTGGCCGGTCACATGACCAATTCGGATTTACCGGCAACCTCCCTGGCGCGACCGGGCGAAAGAGCCGTGATCACCTCCACCGCGCTGAAAGCGGTTACCTGGATCGGAGCGATTACCGCGATTTTTGCGGCACTCATCGCAGTGGCGCAGACCGATATCAAACGCATCCTGGCTTACTCCACCGTTTCGCAACTCGGCTTTATGTTTATGGGCCTCGGGGCAGGCGGGGTGGCGGTGGGAATGTTTCATCTGCTCACGCACGCGTTCTTCAAGGCGCTGTTGTTTCTCGGCTCCGGTTCGGTCATTCATGGTTGCCATGACGAACAGGACATTCGGCGCATGGGCGGCCTGCGCCGGTTCATGCCGGTGACCTTTGCCACCTACGCCATCGGCATGATGGCTCTGTCCGGGGTGCCTCTTCTCTTTTCCGGTTTTTGGAGCAAGGACGAAATTCTTCATGCCGCCGCGCTTTGGCAACCGAGCAAAATTCCTTTTCTCCTCGGCCTGGCCGGCGCCTTCCTCACCGCTTTCTACATGACCCGCCAGATGTGGTATCTCTTTTTTGGCGAAAGACGCACCGCCCAGCCCATTCAGGATGAGGAAGGCCATTCAGCCCAATGGCATCCCGCCAGCGAACCCGCGCACGGACCCGGCGCGGACGCGCATGAAAGCCCACCGGTCATGACCATCCCGCTGGTCGTGCTGGCGGTCTGCACCATCATGTTGAGTCTCTTCGCCACCCCGGTGTGGCCCTGGTTTCATTCCTATCTCAGCGGCCACGGCGGGAACCCGCCGCTCTCCAACACCGTGCCGGTGGGGACATTGCTCGTCATGCTTCTCTCGGCGTTTATCGCCCTGGGAGGTCTCGGGCTAGGCTGGTGGTTCTATTCCCGACGGCCGGTGAAAACGGCCGAGGAACCCGACCCGCTCGAAAAATTAAAACCGCGCTGGTACGCGGTGTTGCGCGAAAAATTCTTCATCGATGAATTTTACGAGATGTCGATTATCCGTTGGAACGCCTGGTCAGCCCGCGCTTCTCGCTGGCTCGACGAGATTCTTTGGCAGGGAGCGGTAAGCACGGTGAGTTACGTCGTCCTGGCCTTGTCCTGGTTGAACCGGCTTCTCGATGAATTTGTGGTCGATCAAAGTTTTGACCAAAGTTGCCGTGGACTTCGCCTCTCCGCACGCCTTCTTTCCTTGTGGCAGAACGGCCAGGTGCAGCGTTCGCTGCGCATCCTCGCCCTGGCTCTGGTCATCGGCGCCATCCTTTTCATCTGGGGCCTGCGTTAAGCACTTCGCGCGATGGCTGAATTGCCCCTCATCACCCTCCTCACGCTGACGCCATTGCTCGGCGCGCTGCTGATTGCCGGGCTGGAGCCGGAGAAAAAATGTCTCGCGCGCGCCCTCGGCTTTACCTTCACCCTGTTGTCGTTGGCCCTGGCAATTTGGCTCTGGATAAAATTCGACCCCAATGTCGGCACGCTCCAGTTTGTGAAACGGTATGCCTGGATCCCCTCGATCAATGTCGAGTATTTTGTGGCCGTCGATGGCTTGGGACTCTTGATGGTCTTGTTGACGGCGCTGGTCGTTCCGTTTGGCCTGCTCGCCTCGCGTATCGAGGACAACCCCAAGGCGTTCATTTCGCTGATGCTCTTTCTGCAGGCCGGATTATTCGGCGCCTTCACCGCGCTAAATTTTGTTCATTGGTTTCTCTTTTACGAAATCAGTTTGGTGCCCGCCTATTTTCTCATCAAACTTTGGGGCGGACCGGGACGCGTTGCCGCGGCCAATCAGTTTTTTCTCTACACCATGGTCGGCAGCGTGACGTTGTTGTTGTCGATGCTCGCCGTCTACCTGGTCACGGGCAGCTTCGATCTGATCGCCCTGGCCGAGAAAGGGCGCACTGGCGAATTGGCTTCCCTCTTCAATGTGCGCATTGCCGGATGGTATGGCCTCTCGCCGCGCGCGCTGGCCCTGGTCATTTTCTTCGGCGCTTTCCTGGGCTTCGCCGTCAAGGTGCCGGTCTGGCCGTTTCATACCTGGTTGCCGGCCACCTATGCCGAAGCGCCCACGGGAGTCTCAATGGTCTTGACCGGGGCGATGTCCAAGATGGGGGTCTACGGTTTTCTGCGCATTTTGCTGCCGATTTTTCCCGAACAGATCGGATGGGTGCGCACGCCGTTGCTCTGGCTGGCGGTGGCCACCATCGTGATGAGCGCCTGCGCCGCCTTTGCCCAACGCGATCTCAAGCGCATCGTCGCCTACTCCTCGATCAATCACCTCGGTTATTGTCTGCTCGGCATCTTTGCTTTTACCCAACTGGCCGGCAGCGAACCGCGCTGGACTTTGGAAAATGCCGCCGCCTTGAATGGCGTTCTGCTCCAAATGTTCAACCACGGGATCACCGCGGCGGCCCTCTTTTATTTTGTCGGCCTCATTGAACAACGCGCCGGGCGTCGCGGGCTCGCCGACTTTGGCGGATTGCGCAAGGTGGCGCCGGTCTTTTGCGGATTGATGGGCATCGCGCTCTTCGCTTCGCTCGGTTTGCCGGGATTGAATGGATTCATCGGGGAATTTCTCATCTTCAAAGGAGTCTTTCCGCTGGCGCCCTGGGCCGCCTCGCTCGCGGTCATCGGGTTGCTGGTTACCGCTATTTTTTTGCTGACCATCCTGCAACGGGTCTGGAGCGGTCCGCTCGGGCCGCGCTGGAGCGGATTTGCCGACCTCACGCTGCCGGAGCGTTTCATCGCGCTGCCCGCCATCGTCCTGATGTTTGTCCTCGGACTCTGCCCGCAACTGATCCTGAAGGTGATCAACCCGACCGTCCTGCAATTGGTCGAAAGCTTGAAGCTCTGAACGAACCATGCTCGCCTGGACTGTCTATCTCTCCTTCGCCGGCGTTGCCGTGCTGCTGGCGTTGAAGCCCGGCGACGCCGTCCGCCTGGCTCGCCGGGTGGCCTTGCTCTCCAGCGCGGGAGGATTGGCCATCGCCCTGGTCGGGGCTTTTCATTTCGACCCCAATGGCGGCCTCATGACGGTGGTCGATGCCAACTGGATCCCACAACTGGGCATCCGCTATTACCTGGCGGTGGATGGACTCAGCATCACCTTGCTCTTGCTGACGGGGGTCGCCGCAGTGGTGGGCGTTTTGTTTTCCTGGAACATTGAGCATCGGGCTCGCGAGTTTTTTGCCTTTTACCTCGCCTTGATCGGTGGAGTCTATGGCGTCTTCCTTAGCTTCGATCTGTTTTTGTTATTCGTCTTTTACGAACTGGCCATTGTCCCAAAATATTTTCTCATCGCCATTTGGGGTTCCACTCGCCGCGAATACGCGGCCATGAAACTGGCGCTTTATTCCTTTGTCGGCAGCGCCATGGTCCTGGTCGGCCTCCTGGCTGCCTATGTGACGGCGGGCGCCCATACGTTTAGCCTGGTCGAATTGGCCAGGTTTCCTTTTCCGCGTGAGTTTCAAATGTGGGTTTTTCCCCTCGTCTTCCTCGGCTTTGCCATTCTGGCCGGCCTCTGGCCGTTCCATACCTGGGCGCCGACCGGCCATGTCGCCGCCCCGACCGCCGCGTCGATGCTCCTGGCCGGCGTCATCATGAAACTCGGGGCCTACGGCTGTTTGCGCGTGGCCATGACCCTTTTTCCCCAAGGCCTCGAGCCATGGACCCTGGAAGCTTACGCGCCGAATTTGCTGTCGTCGTTGCTGGATCATTCGCTCTGCCAGAACCTGCAATGGTTCCTGCACCTGTTCGGATTCGGATCCTGGCGCGACGTCTTTGCGTTGATGTCGGTGGTGGGCATTGTTTACGGCGCAATGGTTGCTCTGGTGCAACGCGATTTCAAATTTGTCATCGGCTACTCGAGTGTCAGTCACATGGGCTTTGTCCTGCTCGGTTTGATGACTCTCCATCAAATCGGTCTCAGCGGCGCCGCTTTGCAGATGTTTTCCCACGGCATCATCGCCGGGTTGCTCTTCGGCGTGGTGGGGCGGATGGTTTACGAACGGACCCATACCCGCATGTTGGATGAATTGGAGCCGATGCGTCTGAACGCTGCGCTCCCCTTTGCCGCCATCACCTTTGTGGTGGCCGGTCTGGCTTCGATGGGGATGCCTGGCTTCAGCGGTTTCGCCGCGGAACTGCAGGTTTTGATTGGGGCCTGGCGCGCCTTTCCCACTCTGGCGGTGCTGGCCGGCCTGGGAGTATTGATCGGAGTGGCCTACACCTTGCGCGCCATGCAAAAGGCTTTTTATTCCGGTGCGCCCGAGAAGGAAACCCCGGTCGTGACAGCCCCGCATCCCCCTGGTTTGTCGGCGTTGGGAGGCGAGTCACATTCTTTTCATCCGGCACCCTCGAGCTTGCCTCCCATTACCACGCCCGAACGTATAGGCGCCGCGCTCCTCATGGGAATCTCTTTGCTCATTGGGCTTTATCCGCGTTTGTTGCTCGATTTCATCGTGCCGGTCTTTAGTTCGCCGCTGATGGAAAAATTGATGCAAACCGGAAGCCGCTGAGAGAACCGGATTCGGCGTGGGTGGGGTGGTGTTTCTCGCGCCGCGAGAAACCCGCCTGCGCATCAGCGGGCGGAAAGAGTTAGGCGAGACGAAACAACGAACTTCTGCGCTCCGCTGATTCGCGGCGCGACTCTTCGCAGGCGCGGAGAGTTCCATCTACAAGGGTGGACGGCTCCCGATGATTTGGCCTATGCATTGTGAAAGGACAACGACGAGAAGAACGTTCGAGAGGGCAAACTTATGAAACCAAGTCGCGTTATTCCGTTAGTCCCGTTCGCGCTAATTCTTTGCGCGGCCATCGGTGGAGTTGTTCCAATTATTTCGCGAGCTGGCGCCGCTGTTGGTTATGTTCCCTTTGATGGCGCGAAGTCTGCATGGCACGAGGGTTTTGATCGCTTCGACTTCGTCATGAACGAGGAGACGCTCGAAATTAAACCGTTCACGGCTCCCGAGGGCGAGAAGCTTGGCATAGGCGATCCAGGAAAAGGGCAACGTCGCTGCATTGTGGTCGCACCTAAACAAGCGGCCGCCGGTCATCCCTGGTCATGGCGGGGATGTTATTGGAATCATCAACCGCAGACGGAGGTTGAATTGCTCCGGCGCGGCTTCCACATCGCCTACATTTCGGCTAACGCGAATTTGAAACCGGGCCGGGAATGGGATGCCTGGTATGAGTTTCTTACCGAGAAGCATGGTTTGTCGAAGAAGCCGGCTTTTATCGGCATGAGCCGCGGCGGCGAGTACGCGTATACCTGGGCAACGACGCACCCCGACAAAGTCTCGTGCGTTTACGGCGATAACCCCGGCATCAGCCGCGAAGCATTGGCTCGTCTGGGCGGACTGGCCACCAATGACGTGCCGCTCCTGCACGTTTGCGGAAGCATCGATCCGATTCTTGGAAGGTATTCCACCGTCATCGAGGGCATCTATCAGCAATGGGGTGGGCGCATCTCGGTGATGATTAAGGATGGCGCCGGGCATCACCCGCACAGCTTACGCGATCCGAAACCGATCGCGGATTTTATTACGCAAAGCGTGCAGCAGCCGAGTAACGGTCCACCGGACTACCTCGCTGGGCGGGTGACCAGGAACTCCTTTTATAGTGTGGCGAACTCCTACCGCGAATTCCCCGGCGAAGGAACATTCATCATCTCCCGCGGTCCGCAATTTGTCGAGTGTTACGACCGTTACTCGTTTGAACTGGGCGGTGTGGAGGGGCCCATCACCGTGATCCTTCCCAAAACCGCATCAGCGGGAAAGCCGTGGGTATTCCGTTCGGAGTTTGTTTCGCGCGATGCGGAGGTGGATCTGGCTTTGCTCGCGAAAGGATTTCACATCGTCACCGGACCGGTTCCGTTCAACGCCGACGGCCCCAACCTGGCTCACTGGAATTCCATCTATCAGCATCTGACCAGTCACGGATTCGCAAAGAAACCTGTGCTCGAAGGAGCGGGGAGGTCTGCAGGCGATGCGTATGCCTGGGCCATCGCCAACCCGAACGAAGTCGCCTGCATCTACACTGAGAATCCCGTCCTGCGCAGCTTCATGTCCAAGGCGCCCATCCTGGACAACCTTGCCCCGCTGACCCGGGCCGGCGTGCGGCTGCTTCACGTCTGCGGCAGCCTCGATCCGGCGCTGGAAACGCAGACGCGTCCCCTCGAGAAGCGTTATCGGGAATTAGGCGGCGCTATTACGGTCATCATCAAGGAAGGGGAGGGACATTATCCTCAGGCGCCGAAGAACCCGAAAGCCGTGGTGGATTTCATAACGGAGAACAATCGTTGATTCCAGCAATCCCCGACTCAATACCTTCGCAATTTTCAGACAAGGCTAGACAGCTGATTCGGGTCGAGCCTCTGCTGCTGCGGACAATGTGGGTGGTTTTCCGCCTGGGGGTCGTGGAACGGGGGCGTCGGGCGGGCGTCGCCATCCGCCACCACCGGGCCCTCCCTTCCGCCGAGCAATCAGTGCGAATACCACTTTAGTAACGACAACCAAGACGAGCGACAGCAAGGCGATCCCCGTAAGTAAGTCGTGGCCCCGAAGCCAGTAAGCGACCGCCAAAATCAATGCGCCCGTGATGAATAGCTTCATTGCGATTCGGACCTTCATAAGCGCTTACTCCTTTGCCTTGTCCAACGAAGAACAAGTGCGGCTCCATCTGGGCAGCCAGTAATTGCTCTTGTCCAGCGAGAGGACCACGCTGGAAGTTCGGCCCACGATTTGACCTCGATCCACCGTGCCGAAATAGCGCGAGTCGAAGCTATTGTCGCGATTGTCACCCATCATGAAATAGTGATTGGCGGAAACATGGACTGGTCCGAAAGTGCGCATCGCGGGGATCTCGTTCAGAGCCATCACGGCGTGAGCGTGGACGGGCAGTTGTTCGGTGGCAAAAGTGGCATGGGCTCGCTCGGATTCGGCAAGTTGCTCGGATGTCGCCGGCTCCAAAGTGCTATAATTCACGGGCTGGTGGTTGATCAGTAACTGATTATTTCGTAACTCGATGGTGTCGCCGGGCAGGCCGATCACTCGCTTGACCATTCGCGTGCCATCTTTTGGCGAAAAGAAAACCACAATATCTCCGCGTTGCGGGTTGCTCCATTCCGCGAGGTGCCAGGTGGTGAACGGCACTTTGAGATCATAGGCAAGTTTGTTCACCAACACGCGGTCGCCCACCAGAATGGTCGGTTGCATGGAACCCGAAGGCACCACGTTCCAATCTGCGAGGGACGAGCGGAGGGAAAAAAGGATGATCAGGACGGTTAAAAGCGGACGAATTTCCCGCTTCCACCAACGGGCCGCGAGCGCACGATATTTATGGCAATTCATGGCGTTTTGACCTCCCGAACTTTTAGCCGTTCATTTTTTCACCTGGTGACCGCACAGTGACTGGACGTGATGCCTATCCAGGAAATTCTGTTCGGCGCTTCTGCCCAACAGAGTTTTGACCTCTTTCTCGTGCCGAAAATGAGCGACAAGGAGAATTCCCCGGGTGGAATCAATTCGCTGCTTGGTGGGCAATTTGGGCATTTGCCAGCGATTGCTTATCATGCCGGAGAAAAACTCGGTTATGTGGTTTGTGACGCGGCGTGTTGAGGCGTGGATATTTGTTCGGCGATCATTGTTTTCCAGGTTTTGGAGCGATCGCGTTTGACTCCAGCCATTTCGCATAAGCGCTCTCGTTCATCTCGTTGGCAGCGACGGCGAGGGTGCGAAGCACTACGTCGCTTTCTTCCGCGTTGAGGTCGATTTTGTTGATTCCCAGAAAGAGAAACGCGGCCATAAATCCTGTCCGTTTGTTGCCATCAATAAAGGGATGGTTTTTGATGATGCCGCAGGCGTAACCCGCCGCCAGCTCGAATATCGTAGGCTTTGCGTAAGCGAGCAAATTTTGTGGTCGTGCGAGCGCCGATTCAAGAAGCGACTCGTCTCGAACGCCCGCGCTCCCGCCGTGTTCGCGCAAAAGGCGATCGTGCACCGCGAGCACGACATCCTTCCGGGGCCATTTTGGTTTCACTTGGCCAGTTCACGAAGTGCGTTTCGATAGCGCCGCATGCCTTTCTCTGCGACTTCCATTTGCTTGGCGAATTCAGGATTAGCGGCCGTAAGCCGATAGCCGCCGGGGGCCTCGGTGATGTAAAGCTGGTCGCCTTCACCAACATTAAGCTGGTGCAGGGCCTCCTTCGGAAGAACGAGACCCAGGGAATTTCCAACGCGGCGGATTTTAAGCTGAAGCGTCATAGGCTTTTTATCTTTTAACCGTAAAGACGTAATACAAATGTAATAACATCTTCGGCAAACTGGATCAATGCCTAAAGCACCGCATGCAAGCTATTGATCCGCAAGACAGAAAAATAGGGGTCAGTCCTCGGGTCAGTCCTCACAATCGACAATGATTTTGGGTATGGTCAAGGGGTGGAACGGACCGTTGTCAATTGTGACGACTGACCCAAGGACTGAATCCTATCGTCCGCAACTCGGGGGGGGAAGCGGATCAAAGCAGTTACGGCAATTGCACAATTCGATAAAAGCGCTGGCGCGCATCGCCCAGCGTCGTGTCCTGTTTTTCCGCTGATTCGCCCGAAGCGGCGACGTCGCCGTTCAGGTCGTTCCAAGCAGCGTCCGTAAAGTTGGTTTTGTATTGCACGCGATACGTGCGGCTGGCCTGGGCGCTCCAGCTCAGAGTGGCGAGCCCGTTGGACACGGCAATGCTCTGGAAGCGCGGAGAGAACGAGGAAGTGACGACGGTCAAGGTGGCAAGCCCACTGGCGATCCCTGGAACCACATTGGCTGCATTGGTCATCACCACGCGATACTGACCGGCGTCATTCGTTGTCACATGGTGAAGGGTGAACGCGCAGGTGTAGTCGTTCAGGAGAATGTTGGTGAGCGGAGTCGAGCCTTTGCGCCATTGGTAATTGATGGGAAGCGTCGCCGTGTTGGAAACGATGACGCTGAACGTGGCGTCCATGCCGGCCTGCGCCATAATCGCCTGGGGCGGTTGAAGAATCACCGGTGGAATCAAAAACGCGAGAGAAACCGGGTCGCTGACGAATCCGCCGTAGGCGTTGCTGATGGCAACCGCGTAATAGCCCTGATGCTGGAGTTGGGCGTTGGTGATAACAAGCGACGCATTGGTGGCCGTGGGTAAATTCGTGCCATTCCAGCTCCACTGATATCTTGCCGGCGCCTGGCTCACGACCCTGACGTTGAACGTGGCGGTGGTCCCCAGGCGCACCTTTTGGTCCCTGGGCGGGACCAGCAACACCGGACCGAGCGAAGGCCGTGTGAGAAATTCGATTTCATTCTGGGCCAGCTGCGCACCGTCGGCAGCGGGGTATACTTCTTCGATTAGGAAACCGTGCGCGATAGAACGGCCTGAGTTTCCCACGACAAGCGCGGCCTGATTCGGCGCAACCGTGGCCGTCAACCCGGCCGCCGCCACTCCGGCATTCGTCGGCTGCAACCGAAATCCGTCCGTGTTAAAACCGAAATCCGTGAACCCCAGTTGATTGGTCAAACCCGAGAAAAGCGACGAACCCAGCCAGTCATAAACGGGCAGTGGGGAAGAATAGGAATCCAGCACGGAAACTTCAAAGGCAGCGGCCAGTAGACTTCCAGGATTCAGTGCCCAATCCTGCAATACGACCCGTCCTCCCGCCTGCACAAAACTCACCACGTTGCTGAAATCGGAACGGTTAAACGTCGAATCCACCACGACCAGACTGTCTGCTGGGCTCGAACTGCCGACGATCGAGTTGAAGGCAATGGGGTCCGAAAAAAGTTGGTAACTCCGTCCCAGGCTCTGGAGCGCCGTCACGTAAGGGCTGCTCAATGGCCCATCCACGAAGACCAAAGTCGTCGTGGCGATTCCATTCGTCGTCACACTCAGGACCGCATCGCTGCTCGTCGCTGAATCGACGGCATTCGAGACGACCACGCTGTAAGTGGCGGCATTGCTGAATT
>JADMIO010809369.1_pt1 | contig 22703 bp, 22 predicted proteins | sample 8958161 | NCBI WGS metagenome assembly JADMIO01 (sample SAMN16585339, study PRJNA669376) | soil metagenome | isolation source: Crop rotation soil | place: USA: Cullars Rotation, Alabama | collected 2011 | reverse complement strand
GCTTAACTTGATGGTTATGAAGGTGCGCTGTGACTGAAGTAAAGAAAGTCGTTGTAAGCAGCACGGTACTGGACCTTCCCAGTCACCGGCAGACGGTTCGTGACTAAAGCTCGTCGGCTCGATTGAGCCATACCATTCCGTTTTGGAACGGCTGGCAAAAGTTGCGGCGCTATTTCCGGACCTCGCGGTGGACAGTCTTTCCCTGATGATAGAAGGTGATAAAAAGCGTCAATACACGTATGTCTGGCATGAACATCTTAGAACGATTTTAGTTACAGCAATGACGAGTAATGATAGGTCGGCGCAACAATCTGCTAAAGTGCTTATCAATAAATTACTGGCTCGTGATCGAGCGTATGGTCCCTTCCGTGAGCTACTTCAGATTGTGTAAGGCTGGCCTCTCTTCAGTCTATGAGTAGCGGAATCACTCAATGCTATTTCTGCCAGAATGCTATCCCTCCGTTTGAATGGCGCGCGAATGATACCGCCGAGGTCCAATGCAAAGTATGCGGTCCGTATCGGATATTAGAACCTGCCGCGCGGAATTGTACGCGGGAAACTGGCACGACTCGGTGTGCCAGATATCAGTGTGCTCTTGACTTGAGTGTTCACTTCAGTTGTTCAAGGAGCGTTTTCGATACTCAAATGCTTGGACTAGCGGGCTTGGGGCATTTTGAATGATTCTTGATGACTCTGACGTCTTTGCGCTTTAGGGTCGGGTAGGGCGGTGGTCCGGGCCTTCCGCGTACTACGAGCCACAGGTCTACAGACCAGTTGTTGAGATAACCGGCGTCGATGACCTTAATCCGGTCTTCGGTTATTCCCTCCCTAAGCAGAAACGCTCGGGCCTCCTCGGCACGGCGTTTGGCTTCTCCGACACACGCGCGTCGACCTGCATAAGACCGGATCCAAGCGTCATACATCGGACCATCCCGCAAATATTCTGCGTACGATTGAAGCGTTTTTCTTCTGGACTCAATATTGTCTGCTTCCTCGTAACGTCGAAACAGATCATAGTATTCGTCGGGTTCCGTGGGCAGTGAAGCGCTATGCCATCTACTTAGCGGGAAAACGCCGACCTGCATACTGCAAATTAGAAGCATAACAAGAAAGTTCATGGCTGTTCCCAAGTTTTGCAATATTTGTATATCAGTTCACCGAACATTGCCGAGCCTCCATCGTCAACGGTCGGCCTTTTTCCGCTGAAGACTGCTACTCCGGCGGATATGTAGTTCGTTAGACCTCTCGCGTGAGCCACATCCCACGCAGCCTGTTGCATATCGAGATGTGAATACGATCTTTTCGTTAAACTCAACGCCGTAAGATCGCCGTCGCGGTTGCCGTGAAACATCTCATGTATCATTTTGCGCCCGTTTAGATTTCTCTTCAATGGATTATCATTGCTGAGCGGGTAATTGACTGTAAGGGCGATCCCACCAGGTGATCCGGCATTGCTTCCAGCGGCGGCGTCCCAGCCTCCACCATCGATGTGAAAGCTGGTGACCCTACCAAATGTGTCCATTAGATTATGACTAAAGGCCTTGAAGCCGGTATTCTTTTCGGCTTGTGCGATTAGCGCCTCAACAACATCTTTGCATTCCTTGTTCTTAAGGACACCTGCTAGATCGTCCTTCACGGTAGCTTTTTGTTGTTCAGTAAGCGGTACCACGGGGTTCTGCGGCTCAAATTTGAACCATTCCCAATGCCCCAGACCATCCTCTTCATGATTAATTCTTACAATGCCGGGATCATCCTTTGCCGGATCAAGTCTTCGCCCTTGTTCGTCATGCCAGACACCGATCAGCCCACCGCCTAATGGCACAATTGGTATCTGTCTCGTGTGTCCATTGCGGTCCCTAACCTCGATTGCCAAAGCCCCCGCGTCTGCCAACTGACCTAGTCGGCGGCAATTGTGCTCAAAATAATCAACATAACAAGTAATACAATTTGGATTGGCACCGCTACACTGCGATCCTCCGCTGCTTCCCAACCCAGGTCTCGGCCAATCGGTTACTGGCTCCGGCATCTGAAACCCGGTCTGTTGCGGGGCGGCGAAGCCGACATTGACACCGTCTGCGTTGAACTCCGCCTTGGGAGCGTAAGCGCCATTACTCAAACTGCTCCCACGGCTGCCCGTAACTGGCTCTTCGTGCCACCAACTCACGTTGCCGTTCGCTTCTTCAGCCAATTTTCGTCCCGCCGCATAAATGTATCGCCTGCTTTTCTGCGCGTTGCTGTCTAATTCGGCAACTGATAATCCACCCAGCACGGTGGACCTTAAATAGTAAGTGAGCTTCGCTACTGTGCTGCCACTTGGACCGGGATGTGTCACCAGCTTTGTCATCAATTGACCATCACCATCAAAAGAATAGTTACCAGTCGAGTTTCCATTTTCAGCGCGCACAGTTCGTCCGGCTGCATCCCGACGGTAGACAGTTTCATCGGCCCACTGGACGAAGCCGGCCGCGTCGTAGAGCCAACCGTTTACTCGATTGTTTGTGTAGCTCGTCCCCGTTGGCTGAGTATCGTTCCAGAGCCGACCAGTCTGGAGAGTGGTTTGGTTGAACGCATTGAATTGATAGCTGTGACGATACGGCCCGGTCGAGGTGCCGCTGATTGTGTTGTTCACGAAATCACGCGCTTCCGAACCCGTGTAAGCTTCCGTGGTTCTACCCACATGATCGTAGGCGTAGGCGCGATCAAAGCGTTCGTCGAGCGTGTTATGGCTGAACTTTACTTGTCCGTCGGGATAAAACTCGGTTGTCGTAGACATTTGAAACTCGGTGCTTGACTTCTTCACTTCAAAACTCGTCATTTGCAAACGACTGTTGTAAGTTGCGGCTTCAGTAAAGCCATTGCCATAGGTTTCCGATCTGAGCGTATTCCAGGCGCGATACTGCATATTCGAAGCGAATTGCGAAACTGAGCCATACCCGCTACCGGTTATATTATTCAGCCGACCACTTGAATCGAAGCCATAAGCGACTGTTCCACTCCATGGATCGGTGATTGTCATTAATTCACCCGCAAGATTGTAATTGTAGCTGAGCGGGAATTGACCGACACCATTGAATGTGCGTGTCTCGGAAATCATTTGCGAAAGTTGATTGTAGCCGTAAACCACCGAGCCCAAACTGTCCGTCATCAAAATCCGATTCCCAGCCGCGTCATAGTTGAACCCGACGCTCGCCGTGGGCGTTATGGGCAGTTCCAAGCCCGCGGGCGCACTATAGGTGATAGTGTTCACGAGTCCCCGATTATTATTGTAGGTGTAGGTTGCGCTTGTTCCGCGCGCGTCTGTAATTCTGTGGATTGTGTCGTCAGGATTGTATTCCCAAGTGGTGTGATCGGTTGAACTGCCATTAATCGGATCAACCTGCTGTTCCGGCGCATGCTTCGTTTTCAAACGGCCGTAACCGTCGTAATCCATAGTCGTGTCCTGATAGACGCCACTTCCTTCCACCGCGGCCCATTGACGTACGAGCGTCACTTGGTCTCGTACATTGAAAGTGTTCGTCGTGGCCGAATAAACACTCCCATCCCAACTAAGGATTTCCGTCTTCCACGTGCGGCCAAAAACGTCTGAATAAATCTTCTGCTGGCGATGTTTAGTTTCGCCATTCACCGTCGTACCTTCATCGGTCAGAGTGGTGATTTCGCTGCCGGCACAACCGCATGTTGAATAGGTTGCTTCCTTGGTAGTTCCATCGGTGTTTGTCGTGATGCGCGGCCGGCCTTTCCAGTCGTAAGTTTGCTGCGTATAACGCGTTCCACCTTCACCCGTGACGGGGTTGTAAGCATCGTCCCCAGCGGGAATCCAAGAGTTGTCGACCTCCGTTGGATTCGACTGCTGAACCGCCCGGCCCATCCGATCGAAGATTGTGTTCAGCAAACGATATCCGCCAGTGCTGCCCGGATGATTATTCACTGTGCCGAAGACACGACCGACACCGTCTACTACTTGAATTGAATAAGCTTCGTCGGCGACGTTGTTAACCGTGGAAAAGCTCTGCACCCAAAAAGGCCCGTATACGTAACGCGTGTACGCACTATTGTTGAGCGTCGTCACTTGTTGAATGCGGGCAGCGCTGTCGTAAGTGAAGGTTTGAATGACGCCGTTCGGCTGATTCTGTGGCGGCGGACCTTCGACGCGGGTCTTTGCCCCGAAATCGAAATTGTACTGAACCGACGAGTTGAACCCGTCAGCATCCGTAAGCAGCGTTGGGTAGGCGAGAGTGTTACGTCCATTGTTGCCATCAGAGAATGAATCTGAGTAGCTGATTAAGCTCGTGTGTACTGCCGGATCAGTCGTTGAAAGCACCGAGCCAGCCGCGTTGTAGCTTACTTGCGTCGTGAGGGCCTTCGAAGCGTTGTTGATGTCCGTCACATCCCAACGAGACACGCTTGTCATGTTGCCGCGCACAGTGAACAAGCCGTCGTAACTCTGGTCGTGCATAGTCGCTGTCGTTGCTTGTGAAGTGATCCTCTCGGGATCGTCGTAACTGTAAGTAACTTTTGCTTGATAGCCACTGCTATCAGTGAGGTGCACCGCGGCTGGCAGGCCGATGATGCGCCGGTCGAGATAAGCTTGGTTCAGATTGTAGTCAGTATAGGTTCGGCGAATCTCAGTTAGGCCATCAGGGGCATACTCAGTCACGAAATAGGGCAGGCCATATTGCGCATAGGTCGCTACACTGTAGTCGATTGTTGTGCGTCGCCGATTGCCACTTGAGTCGTAAACATTCGTTTCCGTGACACGCGGGTTCACTTTGTAGTTAACACCCGTATTGTCCTGTGTCCATGCCATTGTTGAAAGCTTCTGTTGGACACCCGACGACCATACTTCGCTCTGCTTCGTTAAGCCTCGCATCCATGCTGGGTCAGCGCTTCCCGCATAGGTTTCTTTATAGACAGTTCCATCGGGTGCCGTCATCACACGCGAGTCTCCATCCACCCCTAAATAGGTCGTGACTTCCGTGGGGACGCCATTTAGACCTGTCCAGTACTCTGCCCAGGTGCGCGTCGCCGTCAGACGCGGACAATCATTGCTCGGCGAATCGTAATCAAAAGCAGTGTAGTTGCGCGAATGATTATCCGTCGCCGGATTGCTGTCGGAAGCATAGTTTGTAATACGCGTCACCTGGCCATTACCGTTGTAGAGAAACTTCGAATAGGTGCCGTCACCGAGTCCGACTGTCTTTAAGACCGGGATTATTTCGCCGCTGTACGTGCCGACGACACCTGCGAGCGAGGGTTGCAACGTCAAGTTTTCCCAACCGAATGACGCCCAGGTGTGAGGTGTCGCTTGGCCATTCCAGGATTGCGTAATCGAACTCAAGTTCGTGTTCGCGTCATAATTGAACGTGATCACGCGGCCGAGCGTGTCCGTGACGTTCTGAATGTCGCCACGCCAGTCATAGTTAATCACCATGTAGTTGCCGTTGCGATCTTCTATAGCCGTGCAGCGATATTCATTGATACTGAACCACGTAAATGTCAGGCTGGTGCCATCCGTCGTGCGGAGGATCAGATTGCCGCTGTAGGTCAGTTGCAGATAAGAAGAGTCCGCAGACTCGTAAACGTTCGACGTGCCGACCTGACGCAACTCAACTCTGCGGCCAGCCGCGGTTGTCAATATATAGACATTAGTGCCGACCTGTGCGTCAAAATACTTCTCCTGCACCGTGGGAAAGCCGATCTTGAATCCCGCACTAGGCGAGCCATTATCTTCGTCGAAATAATTGTACGGACCAGAGCGCGTCCACACGAGCGACGAGTATGAAAGGCCAAGTCCCAAGTCCAACCCTGCGCGACCAGGCAGAGAAAGGAGAGACATACTCCACTCTGCATCGCGGGCCTGTAGCTGATTGCCTGATTGGTTGAATGGATCGACGCGCGCAGTCGCTAGAGAACTAACTGCCGCCGACGGGGATCCGGTCGGAGCGATCGTCGCGACCAGATTCTGAAATTCTGTGGATTCATCAAAACCACGCCGCACCTGTTCACGGCCATAAATTGGGACTGTGGCTTCCCAATTCACCCACCCTTGCGCGTCCGGCTCGCGCATTAAATAAGTTCTGTAGAGATCGTAGACATACCAGTGGTCACTCCGGTTCCGCGCTGCGTACTCGGCAGATTCAAATATAGTCTTGCCCATTTCACGCGTACCCAGCGTCATCGAGCCTTGCCCATGAGCATACGCCGCGCGAAACATGTCCATCCAATAATTTGTTTCTTCGGCATTAGGCGAACGCAGGAGCGCCCATTGATAGAAATTCTGCGTGTACTGGTCGGCGACTGAGGCAGAAACTGTAACGTTAGCGGTAGCGCTGTTCGTCGCGCCGAAATTATCGGTAATAGTTACAGTCGCCGCGTAGGTTCCGGCGGCCGCGTAACTGTGAGTTGGTGACGCGCCTGAGCCGCTGCTGCCGTCGCCGAAGGTCCAGGAATAACCCGTAACAGTGCCGTCCGGATCAAAGGAGCCGCCCGCGTTGAAGGTTAGTGTCTGCGAGACGATGCCGTTGTAAGGTCCACCGGCGTTCGCCACCGGCGGCTGGTTGTAGGAAGAAGACCAGCTTGGGCTGAAGTCTCCGTCGCCACTATTCGACAGGTTTGTTTGATTCGTGCCGTCAGCGTTCATCGTCCAAATCTGTGGAATTGGATCGAATTCAACACGCTCGCGCTCACTGCGAAAGACGATCCTGGTTCCATCCGTTGACCAGCACGCGGAATCGTCATTCGATAGATCATTGGTCAAACGCATCTGGCTGACGCCATTGGCACTCATTACGTAGACTTCTTTGTTTATCTTGAGCCTCGACTTGGTAATGACGTTTCCGTCATCGTCGGTTTCCTGCCACGTCTCAGTCGCGCTGTCGCGGGTGCTGGTGAAAACGATCTTCGTACGGTCTGGAGACCAAATCGGCTGCTCGTCCCAGCAGCCGGTACTGCTCCACGTCAACCGTATTTGATTGGTCCCGTTGCTATTCATTACATAGATGCTCGAGAAGCCCGGCTGATCGCGATCGCTGGCGAAAACGATCTTTGCGTTGTCGGAAGACCACGACGGCTGCGTGTCATTGCTCGCGCTGTTGCTGATGTTTACCTGCCCACTTCCGTCAGCGTTCATCGCATAGACCTGATAAGAGAGACCATTACGTAAACTCTGAAAGACGATTTTGCTTCCATCTGCCGACCACGTGGCGTTGCAGTCATCATTCGTATCGGTCGTCAGACGAATCTGTCCGCTGCCGTCAGCGTTCATGACATAGATGTCGCGTAATCCGCTCCCGGGATTGTCGCGGTCGCCTTGAAAGAGAATTCTTGCGCCGTCCGGCGACCAGCGCGGATTGTCATTATTGCTGCCATCGCTTGTGAGCCGCGCTTGGCCTGTTCCATCTGAGTTCATGACATAGATCTGCATGAAGCCATCGCGACTGCTGGCAAAGACAATCCTTGCTCCAGTCACCTGCGGGATCGGCGCGGTTGCAACATCGAAAGTTCTGCTGGCTGCAGCAGTTGACGAGGGCCAAAGCCTGATTGGTGAGTCTGACAGCGCATCTAATTGATCGAACCGAAGAGTCCGATAGCCAGGAAGTTGAAACGGTAAACTTGAAGATGCGAAGTTAGAAGCAAGAAGGAAGCGATCGCGCATCACATCCGTTGCTAACTCATCATGATGTGGTGTAGGAAGAGTAACAGGTGTGGGCAATGCGCTGGGAGTGGGTACAGGAAGTGGTGGTAGCTGATCGCCAACTCTTCGACCATTCCGGGACTCTAAGGGTTTTCGTCGCGAACGCGCTGTAGAAGGCGGCGTGTTCGGCGCGCGCGGGGCTTCAACTCGACGATGCTGAACTTCATTTAGATTTGGCAGATTTGCAGCGGGCGGACCCGTTCGCGGCGCTGGCGGATTAACTCGCCTCTCACGACCGTTACTACCCTGTCCGTTGGCTTGCTGTCCAAGACGAATTGAATCCTTACTGCTTGCCGCCTGAAAGGGGACGCCCGCGATTCCTGAAAGAACTACTGCAATACAAACACACAAACTCGTCGAACGAATTGCCTTGGCGGGAAGACGGTGAAGGCTTGCCATGAGGAAACTCCTTTTGAGACTCAAACAATCAAAGCCGTAGTAGCTGGAGTTGGTTTAGTTCAATCTAATCTTTACCCCCAATGCTTATTTGACTGGTTAACCGCATTCCAGTTCCCGGCAAAATCATTGTTATTCCGCCTGCGGTAGCGAGCGGAAAGGCGCGCAGGATGTAACTATCTGGCGCCCACCCGCCGCGCACATCAGCGCTGCCATAAATTACCCGCTCGCTACCGCCCCCAAGTCACACAGTAGTTCTTCCGTTGCACGACTGACCGTTTTTACCAATCAGCGTTTAGTCAATTCCTTTTCCTTACGTTCGGCCAACAGACGTTCTACCGTAGAGCATACTCGGTCTATGTCTTGTGGTTTCCTTAAGAACTCGTCGACGCCAGCGCGCCATGCTTCCTTTTCGATATCATCTCCCGACAACATGATGATCGGCGTGCGGCGACGATGCGTTATCTTTCGAGCTCTCTGAACTAATTCCAAACCGCTTAGACCTGGAAGGCTATTATCGATGATCAGCACATCGTAGTGGTCGTCGCCAGTAAGCTTACGGAGTGCCGAATCACCGTCCGCACAAAGTTCTACTCGAAAATTTGACGCTTCAAGAACTTCGCTAATCAGTTTGGCCACCATCGGGTAGTCCTCAACCTGTAAAATCGAGACTTGAGACCCGTGAGATTGTTCAGTCTGCCTCTCAAATCTCTTTCTGATTTTCTTTCGTTTTGAGACTATGTGTCTTCTCCGTTTTCGCACGGGAGACCGGGTCGGAAGAAGATCTTTGTGGCGACTGGTAATCAAGGAGATCAAAGGTTGGTGATGTTTGAAGCCAAGCAACCGAGAAGCCCTCGTTACTGATCCTCCTGAATCACGTAAAGCGCGTTCAATTACAGCCCTCTCCCCGGTCCGGACATGCTCACGTAGCGAGAATCCCTCCCAAGTCGTTTCAGGAGGTCCTTGCTTTGGTTCAAGTCTTTCGATCACATCCAGCAGTTTTGCAGAACAAGACATGGATCGCCTGCCTGTCATCGCATCCTGAGAACCCTTTAAGACATCGATTGCCTGCCGATAGATCGAAATCAATTCTTTGATCGAGAGCTTGTCTCCAAGCTCTTCAATGATGCTTAAGCGCGTCCGGCCTGCGGCTTCCAAGTCACCCGCCGTTTCGGCGACCTGGATCGCGCGTTCGAGCAATGCTTTCGAGCGCGGCTGATGGCCCAAGCGAGCCAGCACGATTCCATAGGTCGTTAATGCTTCGGCCAGCAGCGCCTGCTCACCGCCTTTCTCCAGGGCCCTTACGGATAAGCGCGCGAACCGCTCTGCTTCGGTAAAACGACTTTCGGCCAGCAGCGTTCGGGCGCGGTTGTCGTCAATTTGGGCGACTGTTCCTGCATCGTTCAACTCTACGAAGAGGCGACGAGCGCGGTCGAGATGGTCGTGTGCCTCTTTGTATCGTCCGATAGTGAGGAACAAGTAACCGAGGTTGTTCTCTACCCGAGCGAGATAGCGACGGTTCCCCGCTTTCTCAAAATGAAAACTCGCGGCGGCAAACTCTATCAATGCCTGATCGATGTAATCTTCTCGCTTTTCGGCAAGTCCTCTACAGTTCAGCAGAGTTGCTAAGCCATTATGAAACGTTCCTTGGAGCGCATGATCGTTGATTGCGCGGACCAACGGCTCGGCCTCTTTATACTTATTCAAGGCCTCACTGTATCGAGCAGCAGTCTTTTCAACTATTGCACTACGAATCAAAGCAATTGCTTTGATTTCACTCTCGGCACTGCCGAGCTTCTCTATTACCTGCCTAAGAATTACTCGCGCCTCATCGAACCCTCCTTCACGCCAATAGCAGAGGGCAAGGTCGGTACGTGCCTCAGCTACCCTCTCGGGCAGATCACAGGACTCAAAGATTTCTACGCTCTTCGTTATCAGGTTCTTGGCTACCTCTTGGCTACCCTCTGCCTGATGAGCGCTTCCGAGCCATCCAGACAAAGATCCAACATTAAGCAGTATCTCGGCTTTCGTCGGGTCATCCAGACCATCCAGCTTGGGTAGTGCATCTCGATCGGGCCAAAACTCTCTGAGGGCTTCGCACGCTGCTTCGTATTCACCAGCTTTCTCAAGCTGCTTGGCTAGGCGGCAGGACAGATCGGCCCGTTCCGCGAGCGTGAGGTCGCTTTTCGCCTTCTTCAGCTCCAATAACTGAGCCGTTAAGTTCATGTGAGGTCTACCCTTCTATAAGAATGATAGTATTTCTTTCCTCTCGAAGAGCCGGGGCGCGAAATAGCTATTCGCGGCCCAAATGCCAATTCTGAAAGGCTTCGGCTTGTTCGCTTAGGAGAGCTCACAAACCAATCCAGCTAAGGAGTAAACATGCAGACTCTTAAAAGACTCACACTGGCCATGGCATTGATGCTAGTACTTGGGTTATCGGCCTTTGCGGGCGAGACCCAAACGCCGCCGTGCGCGGCACCCGGTCAAACAGAAACACCACCGTGCGCCGCTTCAATGACGACCGATAACTCTCTAGCACCGACTGAAACCAGCGATTCAGCCACGTCAAACGCGGCAGGATCTCTGTCGGTAACTGAGGTAGCGTTAGATCTACTGCAAAGCGTGCTGCTGCTCTTCTAGCCAGCCGCTCGATTCTGACGAATTCTCGGTTGCCATTGAAAAACTCTCACTGGCAACAATGTATTAGTGTGCTTACTTTTGAGAGTCTTCCCGGATGGCCTGAGCCTGACGAGGCGGCTCTCAGTGGCGCGTAGGATAAACCCGAGTAAGAGCAAATGCAACCGTGTCGAATTTAGCCGCTAAGCGCTTGATACTACGAGGCATGGTGTGATTAGCAGGAGAGCGTACCTGAGCAAAACTCAATTGCATTTCGGTTCGAATTGGGATTAATCGATCGCTATCTTCTCGCTCGCGGTTCCGCTTGAGTCGGATTCCACCGGTTCAAGTTTCGAGACGTTACAGATCGCGATCATCCCTGCCATAGGTCCATCGATCCGCCGAACTACTGCGCGAGGTGGATCTCCCTCGATGGATTCGATCTTAACCTTCACTCCTCCCGGCAAATATACGATCTGCCCTAATAGATCGGGGCTGCTTTCCATAGCGCGCCGATCATACCATGCCTTAGCAACGTTTCTTATCAAAGAACTTTTTGAAACTCTAGGGCCACAACCGATACACAACCCATAACTCTGCGCTCCGAGTGCCCCACTGCGTTACACCCCCTGATGCGTGGCGCTGTCTGACTGGGCCGGATGATAAACATCGCTAATTCATAAGAACGATTTTTACGCTGATAATGTGAGTCTGCCTATTACTGAAAGTCTTGTTTGGCGGCTCCAAAGACATCTTGGATCTGCTGCAAGCTCGGCACTCCCTGCGTTCCCGACATGATTCCGACCGGTTTACCGTAGAGGTCGAGATCCAAAGCTACGCGATCCAGGATCGTTGGGTCGTGATCTAATGACAGGCTTGTGATCGCTGCAAGATAGTTTACTTTCAGATCGTGTCTCAACAACATATCGGCTTCATTAAGGCCAGTATTTGGCGGTTCGATTGGAACCATCCGACGGAATACTTCGCGCGCCAGAAAGATCCGAAGCTCGGCCAGGTTGTGAAAAATGGTTTCGTCTGGCGGCGAGCCCATAAAATAAGCAGAACCGGGAGTGATTGCGATTTGTCCACCGCTAAGATTTCCCGCGTATACGTTAGGACCCTTGTAAAGAACGATGCCTTGCGAATTCGAGCAGCCAACAAGCTTCAGTACCGGCTCCAGTGCGCTGAGCAACCGCTCTCTTATCTTCGGGTCGTCAACATCGTGATATTTAACCTCATCAGGCAAAAAGTTTCGGTCGACCGGAGGCGCACTACAGACCGGCGGCAGCGACTGCTTCTCCAACCAGCTCTTTAGCTTTCCCGCACCCGTATCGCGTGCCCACTTAACGACATCTTCAACGGCGCTTTCGGGGTGTAACGGTTCAGCGCCTTGCGAGGGCGTTTCGGCTGAGACGTCATCAATTTTCCAGGCTCCGGCCTCTTTCACAAACTTGTAGCGAGCCTTGGTGACAACACCATTTCCTCGTGTGATCTCGACAAGTACTTCCGCAAGATCGCCCGCTTGGTCTTCGCTCAAAATCTGGATCGACTCAATCCCGCCATGATCTTTAAGTTCCGCCGTCGTGTTTTTCAAGTCCTCTTTTAGCGGACCAATCCCACGTCTTGAGATGAGACGACTAGAAAAGAACGTGAGAGCTTTCTCACTCTCGCCGCGGTCAAGAGTTCTGATCAAATCTTCGACAAGCTTGGAAGGCTTAGACGAGAGGTTGCACGCATTAATGGCGACGACAATTCCAATTACGGACAGCGCAATCAGAAATCGCGGACGTTTTCTGGCTGAATATTGGGCCTCTCCTCTTCTTGGCACGGCTCGGTTTCTGCTATCCTTTAGATAGTTTGGCTTTACGTACGTCATTGACTCTTTGAAAATTAATTAACGCGAAAATGCGCAGCTCGTTATTTCGGTTGTTTCCGTGATGAGCATCGCCGTTGAGCATGGAAGATTCCTACTCACGACGATCGTTAGGCTCGACAGCAGGCTATCACTAAATACCGATAGCTTCAAGAATCTATTCGTGGAATCCGTCTGTTCAGGAGGCGACTCCTGATGGGACGAAAGGCGCGTATGAAACCTGAGCGCTTATCTGAGAAGCTACTTCAGATCCGAATGGCTCTTGGTCTCTCGCAGTCGGAGATGCTCAATCGGTTGGGATTCGAAGATTCTATGGACTACCGCCGAATTTCGGAGTTTGAGCGAGGAACCACCGAGCCGCATTTATCGGTCGTCCTTCAATACGCTCGTGCAGCCGGTGTCCATATGGAAGACATCGTTGATGACGACTTAGAACTGCCGAAAAGACTCCCAGGCAATATCCAACACAAGGGCATCAAACGCAAATCGACATCTCGATGAGCGAGAAAACAATAAGAGAAGGTCTGCTCGTTGCCATCTTAAGACAGGTCAACAGGAAGGAGATGTAACCCGCCTGTTCGCGACTCACGAATTGAAGGGCACGATTGATAACCAAGGACGTAATATGACCTATAACGAACTATCTAAAGAAATCGAGCAGCTCAGTTATCGTGACAAATTTCGCTTAGCGCAGCTGTTGATCCAGTTGGCTCGGAAAGAGGAAGAGGAACAGAATCCAGAACAGAGGCAAAAACCCGGTCCTTCAGCCAAGCTTGACCCAGAGCTGGTTCAATATGTCGCTGATAGGCTCCGGAAACTGAAGCCGTCCAGGAAAGAGGCGCTCTTTAACTCAATCTCTGCCATGTTTCAGTTTCAAGGCGGCATTTCCGATGGCGACAAAGAGAGAATCTTCTCTGAGTTGCAGAAGCGAGGACACATCGTCGTAGCGGGGAACGGTCTTGTTAAATACCCGAAGGTCTAACACGCATTCAACCAGTTGTTCTTGATGTTGTTTCCATCGTGATCTGTCTGGACTGACGCTTCGTGGGATCAGAGGCGCACAAGCAAGAACAAACTAGAAGTGTTAGCCACGTTATCGGTGAGACTCAAAAACTCGGCCTCGTGAACTAACGGGTTAGGTTGCTGAGTCCAGTCTAATCCTGCCTACTCGCATTCCACTTCTCTCGAAAAATGATCTCCGAACTACGCCAACTTTGCCGGCAGCCGAACCTTTGCTTCTAGTGTTGCGCATTTCCTGACGAAATTTCTCCGGTGGCAACGTCCAGAGTTCAAAGGACCCATCATAGAGTTGAAACGCGCCCATGATGGAATCGAGATGGTCAAGCATCTTAAAGGTCACGCCTACACTGTCAGTAGCAACAGCCGCGCACTTTGATCACAACCTTCTTATCATCCAGCACAGCCTCATTGCTCGATCGCCCCTTCATTACAGCACCAATCTCAAAAGCGATCTCTCTCGCCGTTTTTCGTCCCCACTCATTTGCTGCTGCACCGCTCGCTAGATCTTGCGTCACACACATACTCCTTTCGGTTTATCGATAATCATAGACGGGTTTCTCAATTCAATTCTTAGTGATCTAGCACGCGCAGCCAAACGCTGGTGAATGGTGTCAAAGTTCCCGGTTCACTGCTCAAGCACTCTAAGGCGTAAAATGACCATAAGGGGGCAGCATGAAGATCGAGTTAACATCCAACGAAACTGACACCTTGCTAACTTCATTGGATTTTTCAAAAGAGCGCATTCGTGATGCTCAAGGTACACCCTACGATATCCGCCAACAGAATCTAGCGTGTATCGACAGTGTTGCGACAAAGCTACGTGAGGCAACAGGCGAATCAGAGGAATGACCATAGGCGCGTACGATCCCGATGGACTACAGGCGCAAGCGGAAGCTCGCGACGAGTTTCTGAAGGCCATACGTGCGTGTGAGCTTGAAGATCCTTCCCTGATCGCACCACCAGTCTCTGCACACGCACGGTCATGTCGCGCGTTGGCGGATCTTCGCGATAGACCTTTGCGAATGTTTCGCATGCTTCATGATTGCTCGCCTAGTGGTATCAGTTTTGATTTGCTTCGTTGGGACACCTTCACAGACTCTGGATGGAGTGAGGTTTTCAGTAAGGGCTCGTTGGCACAGAATGGTGCTTTACTCGGATTGCGTCCCATTCAGAACATCACGCCACACCAATATGAAGCAATGCAAAGAATGCGCAAGGTGGTTACTGATTGGGCGCGTGTGTGGAATCTAAACAGCTGGGAGAACAACGACTCCTGGTTTTTTAATCACGCCCTATCAACCCTTTATCAATGGCATGCGTATCCGGCCAGTTGCGATAGCTTGGACTGGGCACTTGTTACTCTCCCGATCCGATCTTTAGAGGTGGCAAGGACAAGGTTCGCTCTTGAGTTTCGTACCGACGCTGATCTCGCACTTGAAACACGTAATGAAGCAAAGGCACGTTTCAAGAACGATCTGAAAGCCTTCAATAAGACTGCTGAGGCAGAATTTGAAAGGCACTTGGATTCCCTTGAGCGACAAGAAAAGGAAAGGAATGCAGATAAACCAAAATCGAAGCGAGAGAAAAGACGAAAAGCCTCTCCCTATGAAATGCTCGTTAGGTTCCAACTACAGAACTGGAAACAAGAAGAGATTCGAGAACACTACCAATACGCTAACCTTTCGGATGTGGGGCGCCTCATTCCCAAACACGCCCGACAGCTAGGTCTAATTCTTCGCAAAAAGCCGAAGCCGCTCCACCAGCAATAAGAAGTAATCATTACGGATTAGCAACGCATGAATATGTGCGTAACGACTCGGTAATTGTTTATCACCTAGACGCATATACCGGCCGTCCACTTTATGCGAGACTGCACGTTACTCAGTGCGAATCGAGTATCTGGGAATTGGCACTTGATTAGTCTGCAAAATTGGGAGGCGGTCTATGTTAATGGGTTTCGTTTGGGGGCTGGCGAGTATAGGAGCTTTCGTGGTTCTACGTCATCTATTACGCTATCTCTTAAGAGAAGTACCGGCTGCTATTAAGGCTTCTGGCGTCAAAAGACTGTATTTTGGGGCGGAGTTCCATGGGAATGAGAAATCGTCAAGGCAACTCCAAGACTAGCCTTTATCGTGGGCTGTCCTCCATGTCAACACTTCTCGTGGCTTCCCCCGCCGCGCCGGATTAAGATATGGAAACCAATCAACATCAATCATGCCTATTGTCAGAAATAGCGATCTCTTTTTCTGACATTATAGTTAGGTATGAATTCCCCTCAATTCCTAAACACTTGAGCGCTTAAAACACACCGCCCTTTTTATGTCTCTATATGATCAAGAAAATCTTGAGTCTGGTACTACCGGCGCCTCACGAACGTATTGAACCCCATCTCGCTCGAACCGAATATCAGTAACGGGAGGTAAGTTCTTTTGCCAGAACTCTGGGTTCATTTGATCTCGCATCACCTTAGTCATTGCATCATTGAAATGTTTCTGAAATTTGTCTGCTAAAGCTTTCTCGGCATCCCATGGTCCTTCATCACGAATCGCGTGGCATCTAGCAGTAAGAAATATATAGGCATCAAAGTCACCTTGATGGTAATCAACGGTCACGCAGAAGGCATAATTGATGTGATTTGAATCATTTCGGCAACGCTGAACAACGAGTTGCTCAAAATTGTCGGCGTTTAGGTACGAGTACCCGTTGTTCACAATCAAGAGGACGCCGGTGTCACTTTGGCGACCCAGATCTTCTGCGGAGTGCGCAATTTGCCGAGAAGCCTTCTTGACAGCGCTTTGAATGGGCGTCGATACAACTCTTTGAACCTCCCGCCTGATAGAAGCTGGAACGTTTTCGAATGTGAGGTCGATTTGAGACCTATTCGGATGCGCTTTCGAAAAGAGTTTGGCGAGGGTTGCTTGGCGCGATTCTTTATCCAGGCCCTCTTCTTCGATAATTTTCAGCTCTATGATCGCGTTATTTCCAAGATAATCTGCGTTGAGTCGTCCCTCGCTAGGTGCGTGTGTGTCCAGATATCGTTGCCATCCGAGATCACATGCGATGGCATCTACGAAGGATTCCGTGAGTCGGGGAATCGGAAACATTGAAGACACCACACTACAGAGGACTCAGCAGATCAAGGATACAAAACTTTTAGCGCGTCACCAGCATATTTCTCTTCAATGTCTATCTGATTCGGCCTCACGGTGCTGAACTCCCTCAGGTGCTCTATATAGTCAACATTAGACGCTTTGAATCCGGGGTCAACTATTCGAATCTTACCGCCATATTGATTAAGAAATTTTGAAATGTAGAAATTAATGTGCGAGTCGCGGAAAGAGTAGCCGACGACTGTGAGCAGGTCACTGTTTTGCAGTTGCTCATCAAAACGTTTGAGTAGATCAAGAAATGGGCCTTCTGCCGTCAGTTTGTTGTGTTGCCCGAAGATTACCATTGGCGTCTCAACAAGAACTGTCAGCGGCAGTTTCTCATCAAAGTGCGACTTGGTTCGAATAAGGCGATGAGGAAGCCTCTCATCGTAAGTTCTTGCGTCTTTACTCCAAAGCCAATAAACAGAACCGTGAAGCTTGATTAGGTTTATCCCGTCGTTTGGGTAATTCAAAATACCTCTCTTTTTCCACTCTTCTATCGCCGTATCATAAGGCATCCCCTTAGCTCTTGAGAGTAATTCGATTCCATTGTCATAGTTTAGGCTGGCGATAAATAGTCGATGTTGACGCCGTGCCAAGTTCAAAATCGGACTTAGATACTCAACCTTGGCCTCATCCTTTATTGAGGCCAACTCTTCTAACATCATTTCAATCCTGAGCATGATCGAATCCAGGACGTCTTTCGAAATGGTTGCTAGTTCTGGAAGCCATGCGTCAACAAAAGGCGAAATCTCTAACTCGTCACGTTGGAACAGTAATAGGATGGCATTGTAGAGAGCTTCCACATCGACGCAGTCAATCGATGGGTCGCCAGCGCGTTTTTGAGCGTCAGCAATCAATTGAGCGTTAACAAAAGTCAAGACGTCCGCCTCACTCTTGAGGCGAGAATTGCCCTGGAATTTCTCGAGGATTCTCTTCGCCATTGATTTGGCGTCGGGAATCCCAGCCTCAACGGACGCTCCCGCTCCCAATAGCAACATTTCAGTGCTCACGGCATTCTCCTAGACGGTATTACTTAACTGTAACAATTGGTGCGGGTCCCGAGGTCAAAATCGTGGGGATGAATACAGCGTCAAGCTTCTTAAGCGTCTCAGCCGAAACGGGCGATCGGCAATCAACATTTCGGATTGTAAGTGATTGTTCCGTTGAGCTGTCCCGTCTAACCCGGTGACTAAACGTATGTTGACCAATTTCAGCAAAGGCGCTTTCCCTGGAACCATCAACGAAGGAATGAAACATCACCGTTCGCAACAGGTTTTGATGTCTCATTAGTTCTTCTCCGAAAGTTGACGCCAACCAACGAATATCATAAACGAAGAAGAGCAGGTTCTCTTTCGCCTCGATCACAATCATGCCCGGCTCATCGTCTGGCAGCTGCCTTAGCTTTTCCCGGATCTTACCTTTTGCACGCGCAACTTCATCCGAAAGAATAATTGCCCCCTGGACGAGATCACCTTCTTTCATGCCTCGCTCCCGCGCCCACTGCTTCGCAATCTCATGGTTGTCATACGGCGCGATTCCAAACTCAAGAGTGTCAGGAATAATTAACTCCCCAAACTCTCCAGTGGCCCGCACGCGCTCTACAAGACTTCTGATCTTTTGGGCAATGTCAGTCAGCTCGGGCCTTTCGATTGCCCGATGAATTATTGCGCGAGGCAGTATGTGTCTCGGTTGCAATATGTCTTTGAATGCCTCTGGATCGGACTCCATTCCCCAAAGAACAAGGTTGTTAAAGACCACTTCGTACGTATCGGATGTAAGACGTTGATTGTCGCTTGCCATCATTCGTGATACTTCCACAACGATGGCCTGTCCATTGTCTCTGTCGATTATTTTGAAATCGGGTTTCTTGGTGTGTTGGTCACTTTTGCCCGCGTTCACTTGAATCAACGGTTCGAGCTCTACGTCAAAACCAGCGAGCAAAAACCTATGCGCAACTTCCACGACAGACATGGCCTCAGTGATCTCCTGAAAGTCTTCGTATGTCTTTAGTCGCCTCTTGATGCGCTTCAATATCGCCTTAAAGGTCGGTGCGTTTTGGAAGCCGTGTAGAGACTCTGCGAACCTGATTAGTGAAAGCCGAGCGGGAGGCGCGGCGTTACAGAAATACGAAGTGTAGAAAGGATGCCTTTCATTGAATGCTCGCCGAAGGAACCCCGTCCCTAACGTCTTCTGTAAATATCTAAATGAATCCTTCGATCGCTTTCTTTGATCTTCATCTAGATCAATCCGGTCACACTGTTGAATGTACTTTTCCCAATCCCAATGGTCTTCCACGCTCCGAAATAGGTCGTGCGGGTTACTCGCGTCGACGTTTGATGACTCCTTCATTTTGCCGCGCTGAAAAAGCCTCTTCCACCTTGACTGGCCATCATACCAAGAGCAACATATCCGGCATGAGTTTGGCGACGATTCTAGCCATTATCAGTGCCATCAGCACGACAGTCACGCTGCTGGAGAAATTCTGGAACTTATGGTCGCGTCTCCTTGGCAAGAGTTGCGAGCTGTCAGTCCACCACCGGCTGACTCAAACTCCTAAGAGTCACGAAATCTTCCGATACGTGAGCGTAATTGAGGGTCAGCCTTTTACACCGAAACAACGACGAGATATCGACTACAATAACTCACTCAAGAATCCAGCACACATTGGTTTCAGGGTTATCACAATCAAACCGCAGGTGGCGACTTGGGCTTCTTAGCACTCGCCCCAACCACCAAAAACATGAATCTCATTGCCGCAGCCACGCCCCGATTACGATCAAGCCCTGCGTAACTGCGCTACGCTAACGAGCTCGCGCCGCGAATCACTTAGGATCAGTCAAGCGGACCTGATTCACAACTTACAAGCAATCTTCGCAAATCTATAGAACCGCTTGTTGCATAATAGATTGACGCCCAAGTGACTAGACTCAGTCATTAATCGGCTAATATGCATTTGTAATACGACTAGGCCGGACAATGAATAATTGCAGCCACACATCAATTTCGTGCCTCAATCCATTTGAATTGATTCGTAAATATCAATGCGGGTCATGCGGCGGAGTGATGATGTGTGGTTGTGAAAAGGACTTTGCGAGGCAATATCTCAAACATCAAATTAGATCTGGAAGACAGTTGCAAACGCAGGAAGAAATCAAGGTTACGCTCGGCTTTCAACGGGATATTTGTAACGCATGCCGAGGTCTGCCAGAAAAGGCACATCCCGCAGCACCCATTCCGGGGCGGACTTCGAAGATCGCTAGATACTATTGGCGTGAAATTGCGTTTGGAACAATTCAAAGATTCGCTGAGTGGTCTGAAGGACAGAAATATACCGACGCCATGATTGCATTGGCAAAGCATAACGACGTATATCGCGCCTTCGAAAAGGAAGTGATCAAGGAGATCAAGGAGTTGCATAAGCGTTCGCCGAAGTATGCTTATCAAGATACGCCTCAAAGTGAAGTCCTGGCTAAACATAAGGTTGAGGTCGTAAGGCTGGACGGGATCTACATAAAAGGGATGGGGCGAGGTGCGTCAATTCTTGAAGGACATGATGTCCTCTCTCCTGAGGAATTCGCGTCTCGTCATTTCGAGCGAAAGGGATATCAAGCTTTACTTACAGAGAGCAGACCATTTCATGTGCTATTTGGCGCCTTTATGTGGATGCTCATCGAAGACCCTGACGATCCGTTGGTCCAAATCTCAGGTTTTGGAAGTCGTAATGCCGTCAGTGTAGACGGCCCCAGAGAACAGGTGTGGACGTTCCTGCCGGCAGACTTTGGTGTGCGTGGTTATTCTAACCGAAGAGCCTGTGCGATTGAAGGTCATTTTTCTGCGATGCCTGGCAACAAAGAGGATCTTCTCTGGTTGTTCGACTATTGGCTGAGTCCTGGCGAAACACTGAGGCAGTATCTCTGGGCACATGATTCTGAGGATATTGCCATTGCTCGGAAGCTAATCGCTATCTTGCCGGTAGAGACGACTGTTCGAATCTTGCGGTATTTAGTAACAGACTATTGGCAGAGGTACTGTGGTTGGCCCGATCTTTTAGTCTACAATCGGGACGAATTCTTTTTTGCGGAGATTAAATCTTCAAATGATGTTCTGAGCGAGGATCAAAAGAATTGGATTCGAGGAAATAGTGAGGAACTTCAACTTCCATTCAAACTTGTAAAGATTCATAAAATAGGCATTGTGGATAGGTCTTCGCTATCCATAAAAGCAGTTGACGTTATATGACGCCTGAAGGCCAGTCTAATTCAGGAGAGCTAGCTGAGAATAAGGCGGTACTGTTCGCTGATCTGTTGGGTTTCGCATCATTGACTGAGACCTATGATCTCGAACTCGATCGAATAAAGAATGCCGAACGTCCGCTTTCATGGGACATCGACAAGTGGCTTACATCACAGCCGGACAATCGGCTGACAAAGACATTTACAGGGTTCCATTACTCCTTGAGATGGGGTATTCAAATCGCCCAGATGCGGCACCCTCTAACTGCGATCACTTTTTCTGACTCCGCTTTTGTTGCGACAACCTACCTCTTCCAAGCTGTGAACATTGCGGTTCACTTACTGCAATCTTTACTGCCCCAGCGGATTCCATTGCGTGTTGGAATTGCACATGGCACTTTCTCCGCTGTGCGATTCCGATCTGATATTGCGGCTGATGCCGGTGATCATGCTGCGCATTTTCTCGGAACCGCAGTCGTCCGCTCTCATGCCGCCGAGACATGCGGCATCAAGGGGTTGAGGATTCTGCTTCATCCATCAGCGATGCCCTTGCTCAACGACCCCGCTCATAATCCGCAAACCACTGAAGATCGAATTCAATATCTGGAATGTACACAAGAGGAACGCGATAATGCGGCGAGCGTTTGCTACGAAGTTGATTACTGGCGTCTTAAACCGACCGCTGAAAAAGACGCTTGGCACGCATTCCAAGATATGTGGTCCGCGGCGCCCCAGACTGCAGTCAACCATTATGAAGCAACCGCAGAGGCCATCAACCGTATGCGAATCAGCCAGGGTGAACCACCGCTAAAGAAGTTCCGGCGCCGCACGCTTCCGCACAGGAATTCAGACACAAACAAACGAGCGGCAAGGTCTGTGGCGGGTTAACCTATGCTGGCGTTACCCCTTTGGTCGATGAAGAATAGAAGCGAGATTGAGGTCAAAGAGTTTCTTGAAAGACTCGGTTTTAGTGTTACGCCGATTGTCAAAGAACGCGATCAAAGGCGGGCCGACCTCCGTATTTCAGATTCTAGTGACTCTTACGTTGTCGAAGTTAAGACGCGTAAAGATAGTTCTTTCGAAGACGATCTCAACAAACATGGCGTGGCGGAATCCTTAACTACTCAAGCGTACAGTAATTCCGTATCAGGCGTAGTTGGTGATGCGGTCGAACAGCTTGATTCCACACTAGAAGGGCGCGAAGAACACCGACTAATCTGGTATCACGGTCTCGATGAGGATGAGTGCGAACAGGTGCGCAAGACGCTTTACGGGATTGTCACGGTTATTCGGCCTAGCGCAACCGGCGCAGAGTCTCTTGACTGTCTCTACCTTACGTTTAGTGAGTTCTATCGCTACCCACAATTAGTCGGCGCGGTGTTAGGACAGCAACATGAGGGAGTTTTATTTCTCAATGTGCGATCGCCCGCGTGTGCTGCCTTCCGTTCCTCACGGCTCTTCAGCGTATTTAGGGAACATGATGCCGTGTGGGATCCCGAAGAACTCGAGATTCGAGGCGACATTTACGTTGCAGACTGCACTGGCACCAGAAACGATCGCCAGAGCGTCTTGAAATTCGTCGAGGAGAAGTATAGCGTAAGGCCTCTCATAGAAGTTGAACCAAAACACGCGCGGGTCGCCGTCTTGGTACCTAGGAAGAATGCCATTGGTCGACCGTAACGCGGACGCAGCTTCCTATTTCCGACTTAAATCCGGGAAAG
>JADMIO011347029.1_pt1 | contig 22704 bp, 20 predicted proteins | sample 8958161 | NCBI WGS metagenome assembly JADMIO01 (sample SAMN16585339, study PRJNA669376) | soil metagenome | isolation source: Crop rotation soil | place: USA: Cullars Rotation, Alabama | collected 2011 | reverse complement strand
CCCGCCGATCATGGCCCAGCCCTGCAGGTCGCGATACGCGGTCTGCACGCGCAGCACTTCCGCCGCGGCTTCCTGCGGCGTTTCGGCGTGATTGAACGTGTTGAGGATCGTGATGCCGGGATACTTGGCGGCTTCGTCCTTCACGCCCTGCACGCGGCGCTGCAGGTTGGGCGCGTTCTGGTTCCCGGCAAGAATCGCGATCTTCCCCTTGCCGTTCATCTGCTTTGCCAGCTCGGCCATCACCTGGTGGCCAACTTCCAAGTCATCCGCGCCATAGAACGCGAACCGCTTGGATTGCGGCGCATCGCTGTCGAACATCATCACTGGCACGCCACGACCGACCGCGTCGTCGATCGCGCCGGTCACCTTGCCGGCGTCGCTGGCCGACACGAGAATCGCGTTCGCCCCGTCATTCACCGCCTGCGCGATCCGCTGCGCCTGAACGGTGCCGTCCTCGTTGGGTGGCGTGAGCCAGTCGATGCGAATCTCGATCCCCAGCGTCTTGCTCAGCTCCGCGGCGGCAGCCTCCGCGCCCGAACGTGCCGAGAGGAACACCGGGTTGGTGGAGCTTTTCGCGATCATCGCGATGCGGAACGTCTTGCTGGCGGTGCTGTTTCCCTTGCCGCCACCACACGCCATTGCCAGTGTGGAGAGAATCGTGAACAGGATGAGTGTTCCGCGTCGCATGAGAATCCTCGGGCGGTAAGTCGTTCAGGCCTCGGTGCGCGCCGCCAGGCGTCGCGCGAGCAGGCGAGTGCTACCCTGGTCGAGCACCACGGCAATGATCATCGCGGTGCCGATGATGATCCATTCGTAGTTCTGGTCGAGATGCAGCGTACGAATTGCCTGCCGGATCAGGACGATGAGCAACGCACCGAGCGTGGCACCGAGCGCGCTGCCCTTGCCGCCCGCGAGGCTCGCGCCTCCGACCACGGCCGATGCAATAACGTACAGCTCATAGCCGGTTCCGTCAGACGACGTGGCCGATCCGTAGAATCCGGCGCCAATGAAAGCGGCGAACCCGGCCGTGAGGCTCGACCAGAGGAAGACGCCGAGCCGGATGCGTTTGACGCGCAGGCCCGAGAACCGGCTCGCTTCCGGATTCCCGCCCACGGCAAAGACGTGGCGGCCCATCACTGTCCTGGTGAGAAACACCGAGCCGAGCACCGCGACGCCGATCATCGCCAGGAGCGGCACCGGCGACAGCGACGATCCGAGCCCCAGCGTTGCCTTGGTCACTTCCGTGAGCGAATGCGGCACCAGGATGCTCTCGGCGTGACTCGCAACGAACGCGAGACCGCGAAAGATCCACATCGTCCCGAGGGTGATGATGAATGAATGGACGTTGAGGCCCACCACCATGAAGCCGTTGGCCAATCCGCACAGCAGTGCCACGAGCAAGCACGTGGCGAGGCCCAACGCGACAGTCGCGACCGGCGCCATGGGGCCTGCAGCGCGGAGCACCATGGCCATCGCGACGCCGGAGATGGCGTAGACGGCACCCACCGAGAGATCGATGGCGCCGGAGATGATCATCAGCGTGGCGCCGACGCCCATGATGGCAAAGGCGCTCGCATCGGTGGCCATCTGGATGAGGGTATGTGCGTTGAGGAAGTTGTTGACGCTCGCGCCGGTCATGGGATCGACGTGCGATCCCGCAACGAGCGTGAGGATGGTTCCGAGCACGAGAAGGACGCCGAGAAGTCCGGTGGACGACGACCGGAGAATGGAGAGCTTCACAGCGTGATATAATAACTGTTCTTCCCGGAGCGATAATGAAACTGCACCAGATCGGTTCGTCGGGCACACCGGCACCCGCACCACCGGCCGTCACTCCGAAGCCCGTTACGCTCGGGCTCATCGTCGGCAATCGCGGCTTCTTTCCGGGACATCTGGCGGAGCGCGGGCGCACGGAGATGATTGCGGCGCTGGAAGCCGAAGGTTTCCGCGTAGTGACGCTCGGCGCCAACGATGCACGATACGGCGCGGTTGAATCGCGCGACGAGGCGAAGGCGTGCGCCGCGCTGTTTGCGTCATATCGTGACACGATCGCCGGCGTAGTCGTCACGCTGCCCAACTTCGGCGATGAGCGCGCAGTGGCCGAGACGTTGCGGCTCGCCGGACTGAACGTGCCGGTGCTCGTGCACGCCTGGGCCGATGACCCTGCCCGGATGACGATCGCTGATCGCCGCGATTCCTTCTGCGGCAAGATCTCGGTGTGCAACGTGCTCACGCAGTACGGGATTCCATACTCGCTCACGACCCGTCACACTGATCGTCCGGGCAGCGATACCCTGCGCGCCGACCTCCGGAAGTTCGGTGCCGTGTGCCGGGTAGTGCGCGGACTGCGCACCGCGCGCATCGGGGCCATTGGTGCCCGGCCGGCGGCGTTCAAGACGGTGCGCTACAGCGAGAAGTTGCTCGAGGCAAGCGGAATTGCGGTCGAGACGATTGACCTGTCGGAGATCTTCGGGCGCATCGCGAAGCGCAGCGACACCGAACCGGCGACGGTCGCCAAACTGGCCGCGATTCACGCGTACGTGCCCACTGATGGTATCCCCGGCGATGCACTTCTCAAGATGGCGAAACTGGGCGCGGTGATCGACGAGTGGATGAAGGAGGCCGATGTCACGGTCAGCGCAGTGCAGTGCTGGACGTCGATGGAGGAATTCTTTGGAGTCGTGCCGTGCACGCTGATGAGCATGATGAGCAACGACCTCATTCCGAGTGCGTGCGAAGTCGACGTGTGCGGCACGCTCAGCATGTACGCGCTGACGCTGGCGTCGGAGAGTCCGAGCGCATTGCTCGACTGGAACAACAACTACGGCGACGCGCTCGACAAGGCGGTGTGCTTCCATTGCAGCAACCTGCCGAAACATTTCTTCGAGTCGGTGCGGATGGACTACCAGGAAATCATCGCGGGCACCGTGGGCAAGGAGAACACCTACGGCACGTGCGTGGGGAAGGTGAAGGCAGGCGACATGAGCTACGCGCGGTTCTCGACCGATGACCGGACCGGGCGAATCCGGGGGTACGTGGGCACCGGCCGATTCACCGATGATCCGCTCACAACCTTTGGGGGCGCCGGCGTCGTCGAAATCCCGCGCATGCAGGAACTGCTGCACTACATCTGCACCAACGGGTTTGAGCATCACGTGGCCGGCAACTTTTCGACGGTGGCGGACGTGCTGCACGAGGCGGCGACGCGGTACCTGGGATGGGAGGTGTATTGGCATCGCCAGGCCTGAGGCCTGAGGCCAGCGGCCAGAGGCGAGCGGTCGTCGCGGGTGTCGATTTCGGCACCCAGAGTGTCCGTGTGTCGATCGTCGACAGCGTCGCGGGCGTGATCGGATTCGGGGTTGCCGAATATCCGGTGATCCGTGATCGACGCGATCCCGACTTCGCGACGCAGTCGCACGACGCGCACATGAATGCCCTAGTGGAGGCGATGCGGGTCGCACTCGCCGCCGCAAACGTGAGCGGCGACGACATTGCGGCAATTGCGCTCGACACGACGGGATCGTCAGTGGTCGTCGTCGGCGCCGGGCTCAAGCCACTCGACGACTACTACCTGTGGTGCGACCATCGTGCGGCCGGCGAAGCGGCCCGCATTACCGACGTCGGCAACGCCGCGTCGCTGCCCGCGTTGCGCGCGTGCGGCGGGGTGTATTCATCGGAGTGGGGTTTCGCCAAGCTGTTGCACTGGCTGCGCCAGAACCCGTCGCGGCGCGATGAGTATGTGACGGCGTTCGAGCACTGCGATCTGGTTGCCGCGGTGCTGTGCGGGATTGACGATCCCACCCAGGCGTCGCGCAGCGTCTGTGCCATGGGTCACAAGTGGCTGTGGCGCGAGCGAGACGGAGGATTGCCGTCGGAACAATTCCTTGAGTCGGTTGATCCTGCGCTCAAGGGAATTCGCGCAAGCCTCGCCGGCATCTACCGGACGTCCGACGCCATCGCGGGACATCTGGCGCCCGTTTGGGCCGAGCGTCTGGGCTTGCGCGCCGGGATTCCCATTCCAGTCGGGGCATTTGACGCGCACTGGGACGCCATCGGTGCCGGCATTGCCGAGGGTGATGTGGTCAACGTGGTGGGAACGGCGACGTGCATCATGGCGATCGCGCGCGCTACGGACGACATCCCAGGATTGTGCGGGATCGTGCCGGGCTCAATTCACCCCGCGTACATCGGGATCGAAGCGGGCCTTTCGGCGACAGGATACCTGTTTGAGTCGATTGCGCGTCGAGCGAACACGACAGTGAGTGCGCTGGCTCGAGAGCTCGATGGCTATCGTGCTGGCGAAACGGGGCTGCTACGGCTCACCTGGGACAACGGCGATCGCACCGTGCTGGTGAATCCCCTCCTCGGCGGCGTGACGCTGGGCTGGAACCTGAACCACACCGCGGCCGACGAACTGTTCGCGGCGATTGAAGGCACGGCGTTTCACACGCGCGTGATCCTGGAGCGCATGAGCGAGCATGGCGTGCCGATACGCCGCGTGATCCACGCGGGCGGCATCCCGCAAAAGAATGCCATGCTGAACCAGGTGTACGCGAACGTGCTGAACAAGCCGGTGCTCGTGCCTGAGCGCCCGATCACGTCCCTTGGATCGGCGATCTTCGCGTTTCTAGCAGCAGGAACGTTCGCGACAATCGAGGAGGCGCAGCGCGCGCTGTGTCCGTCGTACCGTGTGGTAGATCCACAGCCGGATGCGGTGCCCGTGTACAACCGGCTGTTTGCGCTGTACCGGCGGCTCTATTTCGCGATGGGAGTGCCGGGATCAGGCCCGGTAGCCATTGGCGACGTACTACCCGAATTGCGGGCGGTAGCGGCAGGGACGTGACTGTGTTGTTTGCTGGTTCGCGAGCGATCGCCGCACGAACGAGAGACGATCCTGTCGCAACGTTTGTTCCTGCTTGGGCTTTTCTGCGTGTGCGCTGCGTCCGACGTCCTTCCCAATCGATGGTCGCGTGGCCGCGATCGGCCCACGCGTGAGAGACGATCCTGTCGCAACCTTTGTTCCTGCTTGGGCTTTGCTGCGTGTGCGCGGCATCTCGGCGTGCAGTCACAAGGGTTGCGCCGTGGATCGTCTCTCACGCGTGCGCCGATCGCGAATGCGTGAGTCGTCAACGCATTCGATCCCGCAGCGCACCGTGGCGGCGAGGGGCGGTCCCGGGCAACCCTTGTGACTGCCCGCCGGATGGCCGTGGGTGCGCAGAAAGCCACGTGCAGGAACAAAGGTTGCGCCGGGGCCGCCGCTCGTCGCCACGGTGCGGTGCGCTTACGTCCGATCCGGTTGTCCGTAGTACGCGGTTGCGCCGTGTTTGCGCAGAAAGTGCTTGTCGTGGAGCGCCTGGGAGATGACCTCGGCGTCGGCGTCGAGCGCCACGGTGTGGTACGCCATGCGCGCGATTTCTTCGAGCACCGACGCAGTGCCTACGGCGCTGGCGACATCCTTGCCCCAGCAGAAGCTCGCGTGGCCCGACACCAGGATCGCGGGCATGCGGAGCGGATCGCGGGTTCCCATGCAGCGAACGATCACGTGTCCTGTATTCGCTTCGTACTCTCCGCCGATATCGCTTTCAGCCATCACGTCGGTAACTGGCACCGGTCCGTGGAAATAGTCGGCGTGGGTGGTGCCGAAACAGGGGATTTCGCGGCGAGCCTGTGCCCACACCGTCGCGTAGTGCGAGTGCGTGTGCACAATCCCGCCGATCGCGGCAAAGGCGCGGTACAGAACGAGGTGCGTCGGCAAGTCCGACGATGGCCGCAACTCTCCCGCGACAATGCGGCCATCAAGATCGGTGACGACGAGGTTGTCCGCAGTGAGCTGATCGTACGGCACGCCGCTGGGCTTGATGACCACGCGCGAACTGGCGCGATCGATGGCGCTCGCATTGCCGAACGTGAATTGCGCCAGGCCACGGCGGGCCAGCTCGCGGTTGGCGTCGAGTACCTGCGCGCGCAACGTCTCGAGCTTTGCGTCACTCATTTCTTCACAAAGATCGATTTGGGGATCATGGCGTGCACGCCGAGCGTGCCATCGACCAGTTCGGTGGTGCAGAAGTCGACGGCGACGCTCGACAGCATGTAGGCGTCCTCGCGAGTCATGCCTTTTTCCGTGACCAGGAAATCGATGGCTTGGCGCACGGCGAGCTTGGTGGCGGTCACGAGATCGCGATCGATGCCCATCGCAATCCAGTGCGTTGGTGTTTCCGCGCGCGGCCAGGCAAGGTGCATGTCCTTGCGCACGCGCACCTCGACCGTCCCGACCAGCGATGTTTCCATCGCGGTGATGTCGACTTCGCCATTGCCCTGCCCGGCATGGCCGTCGCCGATCTCGAGCAGCGCCCCGGCGACGTGGACGGGAATGAACAGCGTCGTGCCCGCGACCAGCTCCTTGTTGTCAAGATTGCCGGCGTGAATCCCCGGCGGCGCGCTGTTGACGCGGCCCATCGCTGGCGGTGGCGCCACGCCGACGCTGCCGAAGAACGGGTGCAGCGGGATTTCGATGCCCGGAGCGAAGTGCGCGACGTTCTTCTTGAGGTCGAGCGGGATTATGCGCGACTTGCTCGCCGCGAAATCCTCGGGAATGAAGCCGCTCGTCCGCCCGAACGAGTTGTAGGCGTAATCGACTTCGGGCTTGATGCTGAGGAAGCGCACCTCGAGCACATCGCCCGAATCGGCGCCCTCGACATAAATGGGACCGGTGAGGATGTGGCCGCCGGGGCCCTTGTCGGTGACGCTCTTGTAGATGTCGCGCAGCGATTGCTGAACGCGCGTCGAATCAAGCCCGGCGCGTATCAGCCCGGTGGGGCTGTTGGTGATCATGGTGTGCACGGTGACGCGATCGCCCGACTTGATGCGCAGCACCGGCGCGGCCTGTGACCAGTAGTAGCCCCACGCGACGGTGGTCGGTGTGGCCTGCAGTTCGTAGGTGCGCGGTGACTGGGCGCGAATTGGTGCGGCGATGACTACGAAGGCGATGAGAGCCGGAATTGGTCGCATCCAGAAAATGTACCTCGGAATTGGAGCGATCTGCGCTCGAAACAGCGGCGGGGCGGACCGGAGCTTGTCGGAGGATCAGAGACGCCGCAGGTGTCTGAGGGCGCATGCCCGAGTCTTGCGGCGCTCTGATCCTCCGACAAGCTCGGCCGCCCCCGCTGCTGCCGGGGATGCTCCCGGCTTCATCGTCTTATCCTTCGGTGGCGTCCCAACGGGAGCAGGGCACAATGATTTCACACGACTACCTCATCATCGGCGCAGGCATGACCGCCGATGCCGCTGCGCGCGGGATTCGCGAGCTCGATCCCAACGGCACCATCGGCGTTATTGGCGCCGAGAGCGATGCACCGTACTCGCGTCCGCCGCTGACCAAGGCGCTGTGGAAGGGCGATCCGTTCGACAGCGTCTGGCGCAAGACGAGCGACGTTGCAGGCGTCACGCTGTATCCAGGTGTGACGGTGAAAGCGGTCGACACCGTGAAGCGAATTGCCGTGGACGATGCCGGCACCGAGTACGGGTTCGGCAAGGTCCTGTTCGCGACCGGTTCGACGCCGCGGCGCCTCCCGTTCGGCGGGGATCGGGTCAATTACTTCCGCACGCTCAATGACTATCGCATGGTGCGGTCGGTCGCGGATCGCGGCGGGAGCTTCGTCGTCATCGGCGGCGGGTTCATCGGCTCCGAGATCGCGGCGGCGCTGGCGATGAACGGCCGCACGGTCACCATGCTGTTTCCCGAAACCGGCATTGGCGCGCGCATTTTTCCGGCGGACCTCGCGGCGCACCTCGTCGACTACTATCGCGGCAAGGACGTCGACGTGCGCACCGGCCAGTCGGTCACCAACATCGAGCACAGCGGCGACAAGGCGACCGTAACGACGAAAGACGGAACGCTCACGGCTGACCTCGTCATCGCCGGCGTTGGCGTCGCGCCCAATACGGATGTGGCGCGTGAAGCCGGGATTGCCGTGGATGACGGCATTGTGGTCGACGAGCGGTTGCGCGCGGGAAGTGATCAGGCGTTCGCCGCCGGGGACGTCGCACGATTCATGTCACCCTCGTTGGGCAAACGCATCCGCGTCGAGCACGAAGACAACGCGCTGACGATGGGCAAGGCCGCGGGCCGGTCGATGGCGGGAGACACCACACCATACACACACTTGCCGTTTTTCTATTCGGATCTCTTTGACCTGGGATACGAAGCGGTAGGTGACACCGATTCACGGCTGCAAACCGTCGCAGACTGGAAGACGCCGTTCCAGGAAGGTGTCGTATACTATGTGGATGCGGGCCGAGTGCGCGGCGTGCTGCTGTGGGGAATCTTCGGAAAGGTCGACGCGGCGCGCGAGCTGATCGCCCAGTCCGGTCCCTTTACCGCGCAGGACCTCAAGGGAAAAATCTGACCATGCCGACCAATCGTCGTGACTTCCTCCAGCACTCGGCGCTCGCCGCCACCGCGGTCACGCTGAAGCCGCTCGGCGCCCAGGTGCGCGAGCCGGCGAAACCAGTGGCGCTCCCGCCGCGCGCACCGAATCCACGGATCGTGGCGCAACCGGTTCCGCTCGACAAGGTGCGACTCACCGGCGGCCCACTCAAGGACGCGCAGGACATCACCGCGAAGTATCTGCTGTCGCTCGATCCTGATCGCATGCTCGCGTTCTATCGCGTGCGCGCTGGACTGCCGCAGAAGGCGGAGCCTTACGGCGGCTGGGATGGTGCGGGGCGCAATCTCACGGGACACATCGCGGGACATCATCTATCGGCCGTGAGCCTGATGTATCTCGCGACGGGTGACGCGCGTTTCAAGCAGCGCGCCGATTACCTGGTCGCCGGCCTTAAGGAGGTGCAGGACAAGAACGGCGACGGGTACCTGAGCGCTCTGGAGATTGGACGGCAGGCATTCGCCGCGCTGTCGAAGGGCGACATTCGTTCATCGGCGTTTGACCTCAACGGCATGTGGTCGCCGTGGTACGTGCTGCACAAGACGTTCGCCGGATTGCGCGACGCGTACCGGCATACCGGCAATCGTACGGCGCTCGACGTGGAAGCCCAATTCGCCGGATGGACGGAGCGCACGCTCGCACCGCTGAGTGATGCGCAAATCCAGCGCATGCTCAACACCGAGTTCGGTGGCATGAACGAGGTGCTGGTCGATCTCTACGCCGACACCGGCGACAAGCGCTGGCTCGACCTGTCCTACCAGTTCGAGCATCGCGCGTTCACCGACGCCCTCAAGCGACACCAGGACAACCTCTCGGGCAAGCACGGGAACTGCCAGATTCCCAAGCTGATCGGGTCGGCGGCGCGATACATCAACACCGGCGCCACTGAAGACATTCTTGCCGCGTCATTTTTCTGGGATCGCGTGGCACAGCATCACAGTTATGTCACCGGCGGTCATGGCCTTGAGGAATACTTCGGGCCGCCCGACCAGCTGGCGAAGCGCGTCGATGGGCGAGCGGCAGAAACCTGCAACGTGTACAACATGCTCAAGCTGACCCGCACGATGTTTTCGCTGCGCCCTGACGGCATGTACGCCGACTTTCACGAGCGCGCGCTCTTCAACCACATTCTCGCCTCCATCGATCCACAGGATGGACGCGTCAGCTACATGGTGCCCGTCGGGCATCGCGAGCAGCAGGAGTATCAGGATCCGCAGAACGACTTCACGTGCTGCTGCGGCACCGGAATGGAGAGTCACGCACTGCACGGTTACGGCGTGTACTACGAATCGCCCGGCACCGTGTGGGTCAACCTCTTTGTGCCCAGCACGGCGGAACTGGCGAGCGTAGACGGCAGCGTGAAGATGGACAGCGGATTCCCCGACGGCGATGACGCGAAGCTCACGCTCACGCTCAAGAAGCCGCGGGACTTCACGCTGGCGGTGCGGCGCCCCGTGTGGGCCGGCGACGGGTTTACGATCGCGGTGAACGGCACGAAGATCGACCAGCCACTGATTGCATCGCTGCGCGCGGGCGGTGCGGGCGGTCGCAATGCACCGGAGCTCAATGGCATCATGCCCGCGAGCACGTATGTCGAACTCAAGCGCACCTGGAAAACGGGTGACACAGTGACCATCACGGCGCCCAAGGCGTTGCGGCTCGAAGCAACGCCGGACGATCGTCATGTTGCCGCGGTGATGTGGGGACCGTTGGTGATGGCTGGTGACCTGGGGCCGCGTCGCGATGGGCGCGTGGCCACGCCACCGCCGCCCGTGCCGGTGCTCGTTGGCGCCGACAAGCCCGTGACCGAATGGATCGCGGCGGGTGCGCGCCCGGGTGACTTCACGGTGCCGGTTGCGGCGCGGACCACGGCCGAGCCCGCGAGTTCGGTGCCGGTGGAGCTCACGCCGTTCTACCGCACCCATCGGCGGCAGTACAGCGTGTACTGGGATGTGCTCACGCCGGCGGAATTCGACGCGCGTGTTGCGGCCATCGCGTCGGAGCGCGAGCGTGCGCGGCAACTCGAAGCTGCCACGGTTGCCTTTGTGCAGCCCGGCGACGCGCAGTCCGAGAAGGAAGCCAACTACCAGAGCGACCCGACGACGCGACAAGCGCCACGTGCTGCGGGTCGTGCGTCACGCGGCGGGACCGGATGGTTCTCGTACGATCTGGCCGTCGATCCGGCGGTGCCCATGGTGCTCCTCGTGACCTACAACAATCCCACGGCGGGTCCGGCCATCGGCGACTTTGAGATTCAGGTCGATGGCGCAAGCATCGGCCATTTCGTGACCGACGCCAACGCCGCCGGGTTCTTCGACGTGCGTTATCCGCTGCCGTTGAGTGCCAGCCGCGGCAAGACCAGGGTGACGGTGCGCTTCCAGGCCGCATCGGGAGGGCGCATCGCGCCGGTATACGGTGTTCGTACGGTGCGCGCTGGTGGGGCGGGCGGCAGCGACTGAGGGGGGCGGTCGCGAATCCATCGGGGTAACGTTGCCGCCCCTGAGCGCGTAATCCTACGTCGACGGATGCGGGGCCCAGCTAACATCGGGCCGTGATGATCGTCAGCCAGACACGCTCAACCTCAACTGCGACTGAGACATGCGCCTTTCTGCAACCCGCGCCGGCCGTTCCCTGGTTCGCGCGTCAACCCGCGGTTTCACGCTGATCGAGATTCTCGTGGTGATCGTCGTGATCGCCATTCTCGCCACGCTTGTTGCCCCGAACATCTTCCAGCACGTCGGCGCCGCGAAGTCGGCTACCGCGACCTCGCAGATTGAAATGCTGGGTACCGCTCTCGATGCGTACCGGCTCGACAACGGGCAGTACCCCAGCACCCAGCAGGGATTGAGCGCGCTCTGGGAAATGCCCACCGTCGACCCACCGACCAACTGGCGCGGGCCGTATCTCCGGAAGCCGGTGCCCAATGACCCGTGGGGCGTGCCGTACATGTTCGTCTCGCCGGGCACGGTGAATCCCACGACCTACGACCTGCAGTCGTATGGTGCCGACAAGAAACCCGGCGGTACCGGCGAAGACGCCGATATCCAGAGCTGGAAGTAGCAGCGGCGTAACGGTCGTGCCCACTTTCGCCTATCGCGCCGTCGACGGCGCGGGCAAGCGCACGCGTGGTGTCAGCAACGCGGCGAGTTCCGCGGCGCTGGCGCAATCGCTCGAGCAGCGCGGCCTGATGGTGCTCGATGTCGCCGAGTCATCGGCCGATGCGGGCAGCGGCGGCCGGCTGTTCAAGGGCAAGCTCCGCCGTGAAGTGCTGGAAGTGACTCGTGCCATGGGCTCGCTGCTGCCGGTCGGCATGCCGCTGTCGCAGGCCCTCAATGCGGCGGCCGGCGTGGCGAGCGGCGAAGTGCGCGCGGCGGTGAACGACGTGCGCGAACGCGTGGAGCGCGGCGACACGCTGGCGACGGCGCTCACCGAACATCCGCGTCTTTTCTCGCCGCTGTACGTTGGCCTCGTTCGTGCCGGTGAGCGCAGCGGCGATCTCGACAGTGCGTTCGGCCGGCTCACCGTGCAGCTCGAACGCGACGAACTCCTGCGCGGTCGTATTCTTTCGGCCGCCATTTATCCGCTGATCCTGGCCACCGCCGGCTCCATTGCCGTCCTCGTGCTCATGTTCTTCGTGCTGCCGCAGTTTGTCGGCCTGCTCGAAGGCAGCGGTGCCGCGTTGCCGAGGTCGACGAGCACGCTGCTCTGGATTTCACACACGGTGCGAAAGTTCTGGTACGTGGTGCTGATGATTCCCGCGCTGATGGCGATTGCGGCGACGTGGATCCAGACTACCGCCGAGGGCAAGCGGGCGTGGTCGTCGTTCCTGCTCGCCGTGCCCGGGGTGCGCGGATTGCGTCAGTCTGCGCTAGCCGCGCGTTTCGCGCGACTCGTAGGCGTGCTGCTGGGCGGCGGCGCGCCGCTGCTCACCGCGCTCGATGACACGGTCGAATCGCTCGGCGATCCGATCGCGCGCGATGATGCGACGCGCGTCCGCGCGCGCGTTCGCGAAGGCGTGTCGCTGCGCGCGGCCGTTGGCGAGAGCACCATTTATCCGCCGCTCCTTGCGCAGCTCATTGGTGTGGGCGAAGACGCCGGCGAGTTGCGCACCTTCCTGCTCAAGTCCGCCGACATCTTCGAGGAGCGCACCGAGCGCATCACGCAACGCCTCGCCACCATCGCGCAGCCCGCGATGATCCTGGTGTTCGGCGCCATTGTCGCGTTCGTTGCGCTGTCGCTGCTGCAGGCGATCTACGGCATCAACGCGAACTCATTCAAGTGATGCGCGCGCGCGCGGGATTCACGCTGCTGGAGATGTCCATCACGCTGGCCGTGATGGCGGTCGCGAGCCTGCTCGTCGTGCCCGCCCTCGTGGACCTGGGGCAAGTGCCCCCGCGCCGCACGGCCGATGCGCTGATGGGCCTGCTCAAGGCGTCGCGCGACGCTGCGATCTCGCGAAACATCACCGTCACGTTGATTGTCGACCCGATCACGGGCAAGTATCGCGTCGACTCCGTCGGCATGTCGGGCAGTGGCCCGGTGACCGAAGGCGAACTCGACCTGGGCTCGACCGAACGCCTGGAAACCGACCTGGTGCGGCTGCAGTACACCTTCCGTCCCACGGGTGCGGCGCTCGGCGACAGCGTGCGTGTGCGCGGCGTGGATTCGGCGGTGGTTGTCTCGATCGATCCGTGGAACGGAGTGGCGCATGCCGGCTCGCGTTAGCGCCGCGTGTCGCGCATCGCGCGACCTGCGTGGTATCACGCTGTTCGAGACCATCGCCGCGCTTGCGATCGTCAGTGTGACGTCGGCGAGCGCGCTGGCCGCGATCGGCAGCGAACTGCGCACTGCCGATCGCGCGCGTCGCGCGATTGAGGCCGAGGCACTCGCAACGACCCGGCTCGATTTCATGACGCTGCTCACCGACCAGGAGCTGCAGTCGCTTCCGGACTCCGTGAAGTCGGGGACGTTCGACGCGCCGCTCGACCAGTATGGCTGGACTACGTCATCGACGGCGTCATCGTCGGCGGCGGGTGTGTACGACATCGCCATCACCATCACCTGGCCAAAGAACCAGTACGTGATTCACTCGGCGGTGTACCGCCGTCCCCCACTCACCACGACGTCGCGATGATGCGGTCGCGCGACGGGATGACGCTGCTGGAGATGGTGATCTCGCTGGTGATCACCGGCCTGATGGCCGGCATCGGTGCGGCTGCCTTCACCGGCATCATCGACGAACGGGCGACAATCGTGTCGGCGTCGAAGTCCACCGAGCGCGCCGGCGCGTTGCGCGAGTCGATTCACGGGTGGCTCGTGGCCGGCAGCGTCATGACGCAGCAGGGTGGCGGGCCCCGCGGTGGGAGGGCGGCCGCGTCGACGATGCGCACCGTGACGCCTGGCGGCACGGCGACCCAGCAATCGGTTACCCCGGCGGTCGTGAGCGGCGACGTGCTGCAGTTTACGACCAACGCGCCCAACCCCGCGGGTTCGGCGACGGCGACGATCCGGATGTTCATTGACGATGACGCCAACACGACGGAGACGGGGCTCACCATCGAGTACCAGGCCAACGCACAATCGCCGCTGATGCGGCGCCAGCTCGACGCGAGCATGGACTCGTTGCACGTGGAGTTTCTCGACTCGCGCACCAACCGCTGGTTCGCTTCCACCCAGGCAGCGACGATCTCGCCGAAGGCGGTTCGCGTGACGTTCCACTCCGCCGATTCCACGGTGTCGCACATCCTCGCGTTGCCGATGCTTCTGCCGGTCGGCACGCAGGCCCAGGGCGGGGCGGGACGATGAGGGATCGTCGTGGTGTCGCCATGGTTGCCGCGCTCTGGCTCGTGGTGGCAATTGCCGTGGTGGTGCTGCAATTCTCGCTCAGCGCCAGGGAGCGCCGCGTGCTGGGGCTGGCCGCGCGCGATCGCGGCGTGGGTCGCGGAGCGGCGCTCGGTGCGCTCGCGCTGACGCAGGCGCGGCTTGATGCCGCGTTGCGCGCGACGCCCACCGGCGCCGCGGCGACGGCGCTCGCGGCCACGCGCTCCGCCGATCCGTGGCTCGGCGTGGATTCGCTGTATTCGGGGACGCTGTCGATCGACAGCATCGATGTCGACGTGCGCGCGCTCGACCTGGGCGCCCGGCTCAACATCAACTCCATGAACGAGGCCCAGCTCGGCGCGTTCTTCGGTTACCTGCTCCGCGACCAGCTCATGGCCGACCACCTGGCGCAGACGGTCATGGACTGGATCGACGCCGACGACACCCGGCGCGTCAACGGTGACGAGCGCGATGCGTACATCAAGAAGGGCCTGCTCCCGCTCCCCACGAACGCTCCACTTGCAACGACGGCGGACCTGCTGATGGTCGAAGGCGTGACGCAGGAGATCTACGACAAGGCGGCGCCCTACATCACCACGTTCGGGCCGGGCACGGTCAACATCAACACCGCGGACACCGTGGTGCTGCGATCGCTGCCCGGGATGACCGACCAGGTGCTGCTCAATATCCTGAGCCGGCGCTCTGGCGGGCAACGCATCACGTCGGTGGCGTCAGTCATTCCCGGCGGGAACACCGGCGGTCGCGGTGGCGGCAATCCGCTCGCGACCCAGCAGCTGAACCAGCTCAACCAGGTCGCCACGGTCAACACCAACAATGTGTTGCTCACGATCGTCGCGCGGCCCGGCTTGCAGGCGCAGCCGACGAAGTTGACGGCGCTCATCCAGCGCAATGGCACCACGGCCACCGTCGCATGGGTGCAATGGTGAGCGGGCGAGCGCGCCTCGCCATCTCGGAGCGTGAGCTCTGCATCGCCGAGCCGGGTGAACTGCGCCCGACGGTGACGCGGGTCCCGCTCGACCCAGCCGACAGCGGTGCGTGGCCCTCACTGATGATCGCGTTGCGCGATCTCGTCGAACGGAGTGGCGCAACGACGTTCAGTGTGGCCCTGCTTGCGCCGCTGGCGGAAACGCGCCAGATGCAATTGCCGCGTCTCGATGAATCGGAATTGCTGCAACTGCTGGGACGCAATGCGGCGCGCTACTTCGTATCAGCGCGCGGCTCGCAAACCATCGGTGCGGTGCAAACGCGCGGCGCGCGAGGCGAGGCGTCGAGCGTGGTGGCAGTGGCCGCACCGACGCGGGTGATCACCGCGATTGACAGCGCAGCGCGCGGCGCCGGTGCTGCGGTGGACGTGATGATCCCGGCGGAAGCCGCGTGGGCGCAGGCCGCGGCCGAACTCTGGCCGGCATTCGCCCGACGGCAGGCGCATGTGCTCGTACTTGAGGACGATCGTACCACGCTGATGGAGCTCGATCGTGGCGCGCTGGCAAACGTGCGGCGATTCCGCGCCGGCGGTGCGGATGCCGAACTGATTGCCGACGCAATCACGGGGAGTAGTGCCGGGGCGGGTCCATTGCTCGGCATCCTTGGCAAGTCACCCGATCAGGCGGCGTTGACGCGCTCTGTGTCGGCGCGCGGCATCCAGGTGCAATCGATGCCCGCGGCCTGGGATGGCTACGCAGAGTCCCCGGACGCACTGGCCGCTGTGTTTGCGAACGGGGCGACCGGGCCGCGCCTTGCCAGCGACGCCGTTCGCGCTGAGGCGCGCGCCCGGATTCGCCGCGTAACGGTTGCGGTCATGGGCGTTGCGGCGGTACTGGTGTTCGCGGCGGGTGCACTCGAACTGTGGGGGATCCACCGTGAACTGCGCGCGGTGAAGGCGGAGCGTGACAGCATTCGCCCGCAAGTTGAAGCCACGCTGGTTGGACGCACGTCGGTCGAGGATGCCTATCGGCGGCTCACGGCGGTCGTGAGTGCCGAGCGTGGCGCACCGCACTGGGCTTCCGTGCTGGCCGACCTCACCGAGCGCCTCCCCGACGACGCCTATCTCACGACCGTGCGCACGCGCGCGGACTCACTGGTCGTTGACGGGATGGCGGCCAGTGCATCGGAAGTGTTTGACGCCGTGACCAGCAGCCCCAACCTGCTCAACGTGCGGGCCCCTGCGCCGGTGCGGCGACTCGCCCCCGATGGTGGCGACCCGATGGAACGGTTCACTCTCGCGGCGGTGCTTCCCAAGCCGGCGAGCACGCCCGCGCGTCCGGGCAAGGGGGCGACGCGATGAAGTTCAGCGCCCTCTCCGCTCGTGAGCGGCGCACGGTCACGATTGGTGCCGTGCTGCTGCTGCCGATGCTGTTTCTTGCGCTGGTGGTGAAGCCATATCGCGTCGCCGTGAACGACGCGCGTGAGCGACTCGACGCGGAGCGCGATGCGCTCGCGCGCGAACGCGGCGCCGTTGCGATGGCGCAGCGCAACCCCGAATTGCAGCACCTGACGGATTCGGTGCTCCGCGCGATTGAACCCAGGCTATTCGAGGGCCGCGACGACGTGATGACCAGCTCCGAACTCGCCGCCTATCTCGGCGACCTCGCGACGCAGAATCACGTGTGGATGCAGGACGCCACGACCCGCGCCGCCACGACCACCACGCCGGGCGTTCGCACGCTGCACGTGGAAGTGCGCGCCGAATCGGATTTCCGCGGTTTTCTCAGCTTCCTCAAGGCGCTCGACCATGGCGAGAAGTTCGTGCGCATCGAACGGCTCGACATCTCGCGGGTGCTCAGCGGTCCCGGCAATGAAAACGCCGAGACGTTGTCGATGTCGGCGACCATCGCGGGGTATGCGATGACGCCGGGTGACAGCGGCGCTCGCGCGCCGGCCCGTGCGGGCGCGGGAGGCAACTGATGAGCCTTCGCGAAGTCACGTCGCATGCCACGATCCGCATCGCCCTGGCTGGCCTGGTCGTCGCGCTGTCGCTGTGCATCTGGACGGGCGCGCGCGCCTTCCAGATTGCCGACATCGCCGCGACGCCGGCATCGATCAATGTGGTACCCGGCGCGCTTGACCTGCCAGCCGCTCCGGCGCCGGTGGACGTGGCCGCGGCGGTCGACGCCGATCCCTTCGCCCCCGATCGCACCGCGCCGGCGCAGCGATACCGCATGCCGGGTGAAGCCGTGGCCGCCGCACCGGCCGCGGAGCCACCGAAGCCCTCGGTGCTCGGCACGGCGACGGCCGGCGACGGGTCGAGCTTTGCCACGGTGCAGTTCCAGTCGTCGCGCCTGCTCATGGTGCGTGTCGGTGATCATGTTGGCGATTACATCGTGAAATCCATTGGCCGGGGAGTCGTCACGTTCGCGACGCCGGCAGGAAAGACATTCGACGTGCTGGCGCCCAAGGTTGGAGGTTGACGTGACGCTCAAGGTTGTTCGACTCGCAACGGTCGCGCTGTGTTGCGCGACCCCGCTCGCGGCGCAGCGAGGAGGCCAGCGCAATGCACGCGCGGCCACACCCGCGCCCGTGGTCGTTCAGGACACCGGCAAGAAGGGCTACGCGCTCGACTTCCAGGACCAGGACATTCGCGTCGTGCTGTCGGCGCTGGCTGAAGCGGGAAAGGTGAACCTCACGTTCAACAATCTTCCCGCGCGCAAGGTCACGCTGCGCATGATGCAGCCCGGCGACCGCCCGGAGATCGTCAGCATGATCAAGGCGATTGCCGAAGCGAACGACCTGAAGGTCACGGAAAACGGCACGCTGCTGCAGGTGGCCGGACCGCCGCCGGTGGCCACGCAGACGCCGGCTCAGCAGCTGCAGCAGATGCAGGCGCAGAACGAGATGAAGCTCTACACCTACCGGCTCAAGCATGCGAGCGCCACGCAGCTCGCGCCGGTGCTGATGAGCCTGTTTTCCGGCGCGACGACCAACACGGGGCGCGGCGGCGTGCAGACGGTCAACACACCAAACGGCATCACCACGATTTTCACGCCGCAGCAGGCAGGTGCGGCGGGCGGTGGCGCGGCAGGCGGGCGCGGCGGGCAGGGTGGCAATGCCGCGGGAGGGAACGCCCAGGGGGCGCTCGGCAATATCCTCGGCGGCGGCCGCGGCGGCGGCGCGGCCCAGCAGGCGCTGCAGAACCTGAGCAATCTCCTCGGTGGCGGCGGACTCTCGAGCTCCGCAGCCGATGTGCGCATCGTGGGAGAGGAATCGAGCAATTCGCTGCTGGTGCGCGCCACCGCAACCGACTGGGCATTGATCCAGCAGGTAGTGGGCGGCGTTGACGCGCGCCCCTTGCAGGTGCTGATCGAAGTCACCATCGCGGAAGTCGCGCGGACGAATGACCTGAACGTGGGCGTGTCGGGCACCCTGTCCAACAAGTCCGGCAACAAGGCCGACTCGGCGTCGAACCCGTCGGCCGGCACCGCGCGCGATTTCATCCTGCGGCTCACCGGCGGTCACGGGACGATCGACTACAACATCGCGATCAATGCGCTGCAGGAACGCGGCGACGTGCGCGTGCTCTCGCTGCCCGTGATCATCGCGCAGAACAACAAGCAGGCCATCCTCAACGTCGGGTCGCGGCGGCCGTTCGTGCAGGTGTCACAGAACATCACCACGGGAAACGTGCCGACCACGGTGCAAACGGTGCAGTACATCGATGTGGGCACGACGCTGACGATCACGCCCACGATCAATCCCGATGGCTACGTGAATCTCACCGTGCAGCAGACCGACAACAGCGCCACCAATGAAGTGACCTTCAATGCACCAGTGATCAGCACACGCGAAGCGACGACGCAGGTATTCCTGCGCGATGGCCAGACTACGGTGATCGGCGGGCTGGCCGGCAAGTCGAGCAACAAGATGAAGTCGGGGATCCCGATTCTCAGCCAGATTCCGATTATCGGCGCGCTGTTCGGTCATCATTCCGAATCGACGGTGACGTCGGAACTGTTCCTGTTCCTGACTCCGCACGTGATTTCGGACGATGATGACATCGACGCGCTGCGCGAAGCGGTGAAGAACGGCAGCGAGATGCTCAAGCAGATGCCCACCGGTGCGCGCATCGTGCCGGGGGCCGACACCATCCACGTGACGCCGGATTCGCTGCGCAAGCGCCCCGATTCGACCACTGGTCGCGGGCGTAGCGGAGGTGGTGGCGGGCGATGAGCGGCAACGGCGCGACCAACGGCGTGCATTCCAGCGCGGAGCTGCTTGATGTCGAGCGGCTCACGCCGCTGCTTACGGCCGACTGGCTGGAGCAGCACGCGGTCATGCCGCTCAGGCTCGACGGGCGCACTCTGCGCGTGGGCACGTGGCTCGATGCGATCGAACCGATCGCCCTCGATGACCTGCGCGTGCTGTTCGATACCGACATCGCCACCGAGCGTTACGAGGAACACGACCTGCGCGGCGCCATCCGTCGCGTGTATTCACAGGACGCGGTCACCGCCGAAGGACTGATTGCCGGCATGGCCGGCGAAGTCCGCGCCATGACGGCGGACGAGATCCCGCTCGACGACCTGCTCCACCTCGCCAACGAAGCGCCGGTGGTGCGGCTCGTGAATCTCTTGCTCATCGAGGCGCTCGACGCGCGCGCGTCCGACGTACATCTCGAAGGCTATCACGACGGATTGCGCGTCCGCTACCGCATCGATGGCGTGCTGCAGAACGCGCCATCGCCGCCGCCGCAACTGACGGCCGCCATCATCAGCCGCCTCAAGATCATGGCTGAGCTGGACATCGCGGAGCGGAGGCTGCCGCAGGACGGGCGCATCCGGTTGCGGTTGCAGAATCGACAGGTCGATGTGCGTGTTTCGACCGTGCCGACGCTGCGTGGCGAAAGCGTGGTGCTCCGGCTTCTCGACAAGGAGCGCGGCCGCATCTCGCTCACCGAGCTCGGCATGGCCGACGACACACTCGAGCTGTTCCAGGAAGTCGTGTCGCGTCCGCACGGTATCGTGCTCAACACCGGGCCGACCGGCTCGGGAAAGACCACGACGCTGTACGCGGCGGTCGAGATGATTCGCACCGGGCGGGAGAAGATCCTCACGGTCGAGGACCCGGTCGAATACGAACTCGCCGGCGTGCCCCAGGTGCCGGTGAACGAAAAGGTCGGCGTGACGTTTGCGTCGGCGTTGCGCGCGCTGCTGCGCCAGGATCCCGACATCATCCTGGTCGGCGAAATCCGCGATCCCGAAACGGCCCAGATCGCGACGCAAGCCGCGCTCACGGGCCATCTCGTGCTCTCGACGCTGCACACCAACGACGCGCCGAGCGCGCTGACCCGCCTGCTCGACCTGCAGGTGGCGGCGTACCTGGTCGCGAGCACCGTCGACGCCGTGCTGGCGCAGCGGTTGTTGCGGCGTATCTGTCCGCACTGCAAACGCGAAACGGCGCCCGACCGGGCCGCCGAGCGGCGGATCGATGTCGTCGCACTGGGACTGCAGAAGGTCTGGAAGGGTGCCGGATGCGACGAATGCCGGCACACCGGCTACATCGGCCGCACCGGTATCTACGAGCTACTCGTGATGGACAACGAACTCAGGGTCGAGGTGCAGCAGCGTCGCGGCTCGGAAGAATTGCGCCAGATGGCCATTGCCAAGGGAATGCGAACGCTCTTCGACGATGGCCTGCGACTGGTGCGGGGCGGGGTCACGACGCTGGACGAGGTGCTGCGGGTGGCGCGCGGCTGATTGCGTCGCGCGTCACGCGACGCCTTACGGCGTAACATCCCCCCGCAACGTCACCCGCATCAACGCGTCCTTCTCGATACAACCGTCGCCCTTGCCGAGCTGACTGCCGACCGCGGCACCGGCCGCGCCGCCAGCAACGCCGATTGCAACGGCGTCGCCGGTGCTGCCACCGGCGGCCTTTGTCGCCGCGATGCCTGCCGCGGCGCCCACCACTGCACCGAGCAGTCCGTTGGACTTGCGCTTGATCACCACGGTGTCGGTGCTCGCGCTCAGTGGATACGTCGCGCCGGCCCAGTGAATGGACTCGGCGCTCACGGTGAACAGCGTCTGGTTCTTGGACTCCGAACCGCGCACGAGCCGGTCGACAACGAACGTCGCGATGGCGCCCTTCGGAATGGTGGCACCGTTCGCGCCCATCACTTCCTGCTGCACGGCTGCAGTGAAGCGATCACCCACCTTGTTCTTGTCAGTGCACACCTTGTCGATGGACTTGAGCGTGACGACCGATCCGGCCGGAATGCGTCCGCGTGGCGTTGCGGCTGCAGGGGGAACGGCCACGACTCCAGAGTTCCCGGGATCACGCGTTGCGCTGGACGATGAGGTGCCCGACGATGGCGGCGGAATCACGGTGACCGACGACGATGACGATGACGATGGCGGCGGCGGAGGCGGAGGCGGAGGTGGTGGCGGTGGCGGGAGCACCGCCATTCCGGACGACGACGAAGACGGTGGTGGCTGCACCGGCGGCCGCGTCACCTGGGCATTCGCTTGCGCCGGCGGTGGTGCGGGCGGAAGTGCCGAGGGTGGCGGCGGCAGGACTGCGATTGACGACGAACTCGGCGGTGGCGACGCGGCCTGCTGTGCGCCGGGCAGCGTCAAGGGCGGCTGACCGACGTCGCCGGTGACCGGCTTGGTGGAATCGGTCGGTGCGCTCGCCGTTGACGTTCCGCTGAAGGGACCGATGTGGAGCTTTTCCTCGATCGACAGGATGAAGAGCGCGGTCTGAATCGGGAACACGAAGCGCGCGACGGCGGCGAGTCCGACGACGGCGATAAGGACAATTGCCCAGGTCGGGAGGCCGCGTCGCGCGGTGACCGTCGCGGGAGTGCCGGTAGCGGCGACTGGCGTAGCGGCGCCGCTCAGGGCCTGGCCGCAGCCCTCACAGAACGCGGCATCGGCCGGATTACGAGTGCCGCAATTGGGACAGAATATCGGATCTGCAGGCACGCTGGCCTCCTTCGCTATTTCGTGAGCTGGCGCGCAACGCCGCCGACGGCGAGTGATACGATGGCTGGCGCGATCTGCCGGCCGCTGTCGCCGAGCTGTTGCACGAGCATGGGCCCGAGGAACTTGTTTGTGAGATAGTACGAGACAACGATGGATGCAATCGGCACGACCACCCGGAGTACGCCCTTGAGCACCTTGGTACCGGCCGACGGTCCGGCAGGTATGGCAGGCGCCTCGTGCACTGGCGGCGCGGCCGGGTTCGGCGGCGGCGCGGTCACGCCGGCCACGCGCGCGCCGGTGGTGACATTGCGTCCGCACTTGCGACAGAATTGCGCGCCGGGCGTGAGGGTGTTGCCGCACCCCTGGCAGAACCTGGCGACGGGCGTTGTGGGAACCACGGGCGGCGGTACGGTTGGCGCGCGTTGCGCCGCAGGTTGTGCGGTGGGCAGCGGCGCGGCCGTGTGCGACGGCACGGCCGCGGGCGGCATCTGTGGCGTGCGCGG
>JADMIO011560732.1_pt1 | contig 22705 bp, 19 predicted proteins | sample 8958161 | NCBI WGS metagenome assembly JADMIO01 (sample SAMN16585339, study PRJNA669376) | soil metagenome | isolation source: Crop rotation soil | place: USA: Cullars Rotation, Alabama | collected 2011 | reverse complement strand
GATGGCGCGGCTGGCGGATCCCAAGAACGTCACGATGGAGATCAAGGGACCCTACAACCCCACTGGCATCTCGCATAGCACTACGCGCCCGCTGATCTTCGTGTGTGATCCGGCAAAGGCCGGCGAAACGGCCTGCGCGAAGCAGATCGCGGAAAACCTGGCGCATCGCGCTTACCGCCGGCCCGTGACCGCGGACGATATCGCCCTCCTGATGGGCTTCTACAACGAAGGCCGCCTGGATAATGGCACCTTCGATCAAGGCGTGACGGAGATTGTGGCGGCGGTTCTGGCCAGTCCCGATTTCCTGTTCCGCTCGATTCAGACGCCAAAGGGTATTTCGAAGACCAGCGCCTTCCCGCTTTCGGATCTGGAATTGGCCTCGCGCCTCTCCTTCTTTCTGTGGAACACCGGTCCGGATGCGGAACTGCTGAAGCTGGCCGAGACACGCCAGTTGAGCAAGCCCGGCGTTCTGGACGCTCAAGTGAAGCGCATGATGGCCGATCCAAAGGCCGAGAGCCTGGTTACCAGCTTCGCCATGAAGTGGCTGAACCTTACCAGCCTCGATCTGGTGCAGCCTGACCCGAAGATCTTCCGCGGCTTCGATGCCACCATGAGGCGCGACTTCCAGAAGGAAGCTCAGTTGTTCCTGAGCAGCATTTTGCTCGAGGACCGCAGCGTAGTGGAATTGCTGACGTCCGACAAGACGTTCATCAATAACCGGCTGGCGCGTCACTACGGAATCGAAGGGCCGAACACGTCGGCCTTTAAAGAAGTCACCCTGACCGATCCGAACCGCTTCGGCCTGCTTGGTAAGGCCGCGGTACTGATGCGGACCTCGTATGGCGACCGCACATCACCGGTGCTGCGCGGCGCCTGGGTGCTGGACAAGATCATCGGCTCGCCACCGTCGCCTCCTCCGCCGAACGTCGTCACAAATCTTACGCAAGAGGCTGGCGAGACTCCGAAAACGGTCCGTGCGCTGCTGGAGCAACATCGCGATAAGGCGAGCTGCCGGCAGTGCCACGGCGTGATCGACCCAACGGGTTTGGCTCTCGAGAACTTCGATGCGATCGGCCAGTTTCGGACAACGGACCGCGAGGCCGGCAACGCCAAGCTCGACACCAGCACAGTTCTGCCCAACGGCGTGGCCATCGACGGCCCGGTGCAGTTGCGCGCGCAGCTCGCCGGCCGGCCCGATGCTTTCGTCGACGCGCTGACCGAGAAGCTGATGATGTACGCCGTGAACCGCCAGCTCGAGTATTTCGATATGCCGCAGGTTCGCAAGGTGGTGCGCAACGCCAAGAAAGACAACTACACGCTGACGGCGCTGGTCCTGGGTGTCGTGAATTCCGATGCGTTCCGCAAGCAAGGTCCGGAGCTGTTCTCCAAGACGGCTCCCAAACAGAAAGCAGTCGCGACCGCCGAAGTGAAGAAGTAGGAGACGATCATGTTCATCACCAAGAAGCACATCTCCCGAAGAACTGTCCTGAAGGGAGCCGGCGTCAACCTGGCGCTTCCGTTCCTGAGCGCCATGGTGCCGGCCTCCACGGCTCTGGCGCAGACCGCGGCGAATCCCAAGATCCGCGCCGGATTCTTCTACATCCCTCACGGCGCGATCATGTTCAACACCAAGTTCGGCCCCGAGATGGATCGCTGGACGCCTTCGGGCTCGGGCGCATCCTTCAAGCTGAACGAAATCAACTCGCCGCTCGAACCGTTCAAGAAGTACGTGACCTCGTTCGGCAACATGGAAAACGCTGCGGCGGCCGGTTCGGTGCACGTGCGGAATCCGGCCACCTGGCTGAGCGCGACATTGCCGAACGGCAACAACATGTCCACCACGCTGGACCAGGTGATGACGAAATTCATCGGCCAAGATACGCAGTTTCCTTCGCTCGAACTGTCTTCTGAGACCACAGTGCAGGTGGCGGCAGGTAACGGCGGCCCGTTCACGACGCTGTCGTTCCGCGACGCCAATACGCCGCTGCCGATGGAATACAATCCTCGCAAGATCTTCTTGATGTTGTTCGGCGAAGGCGACACTCCCCGAGAGCGGGTCGCCATGGCTCGCCAGAAGAACAGCATCCTGGACCTAATCCAGACTCGCATCACCAAGCTGAAAGGCGATCTGGGCGGCGAGGACAAAGCCATTCTCGACGGATATCTCGAGAACGTTCGCGAGATCGAACGGCGGGCCAAGATGGCCGGCAACTCCAATCTCTCGGGCATCCAGATCCCTAATGCTCCCATCGGCGAGCTGGAGGATTTCGCCGCGCAGGAAAAGATCATGTACGACCTGCTGGCCCTTGCCTACCAGGCCGATCTCACCCGTGTCGCGACTTACATCACGGTGGCCGAGGGCACAAACCGGACTTATCCGTTCCTCAACATCTCGGACGGCTTCCACCCCGTATCGCACCACGCCAACATCATGGAGCGCATCCAGAAGCTGGTGCAGATCCAGAAGTGGCATATGCAGCAGTTCTCCGACTTTATCAAGAAGATGGCCGATACGCCGGACGGGCAGGGCTCGCTGCTGGATCACTCGATCTTCATGTACGGATCGAACATGAGCAATTCCGACCAGCACAGCAATTATCCGATCCCGAATCTGGTCGTCGGCGGAGGCAACGGCAAACTGAAGCAGGGCGGCCAGCACTTGGTTCTGCCCGAACGCACGCCCATCGCGAACCTGCACCTGACACTGCTGCAGAAGGTGGGTCACGAGCAGGATCATTTCGGCGACAGCACCGGCACGATCGCAGACGTCTAGGAGTAACACGTGAATCGCAGAGATTTGCTAAAAGGTGCGACTGCGGGTGCGCTCGCTCTGTGGGCTCCGCGGTTGCTGAAGGCCCAGCAGCCGGTCACCAAGCTCACCGATACCGTCGCCGTGATCGATGCGGGCGGATCCAACGTCATCGCCTTCGCCACCGCGGACGGCTTGGTGCTGGTCGATAGCGGCGCGCCCGGATCCGGCGATGCCGTGCTCGCCGCGCTGAAAGGTCTGTCTTCCAACAACAAGGTGCAGACGCTGTTCAACACGCACTATCACCTGGATCAGACCGCGAACAACGAGCAATTCGCGGCGCAGGGAGCCAAGATCATCGCCCAAAAGCACACCCGCGATTGGATGGCGACCAAATACTGGGTTCCGGCCGAGCAACGTTACGAGAAGGCTCGCCCGAAAGCCGCGGTCCCCACCGAAGTCTTCACCGTTCAAGGATCGATCAAGGCTGGTAACGAGCAAATCGACTACGGCTATCTTCGGATGGCGCACACCTCAGGTGACATTTACGTCCACTTCAAGGGCGCGAACGTGATCGCTGTGGGCGATGTCGCTTCGCCCCTGCGGGATCCTGAACTCGACTGGTTCACGGGCGCATGGGTCGGGGGCCGAGTGGATTCCATGGATCAACTGCTCGCGATCAGCAACGATCAGACAAGGTTCGTACCTGCGTACGGGGCCGTTATGACCAAGGCGCAATTCAAGGCCGAGCGCGACATGATGGAGGAAGTCCGGCAGCGCATCTTCGACCGGGTCCGGGCCGGCGAAGGTCCCCAGGACATGCTGGAAGGCGGCGCGCTCGAGGGCTTGCCGCGCAAGTGGAAAGATCCGTTGAAGTTTTTGTACGCCGCGGCGAAGGGTGGATGGGCGTATCAGGACAAGTTGGGTGCGAATGTCGTCTAGGGGGCATGCTTTGAGAGAACGAATGAAGCGCTTTAATTTGGTTGTTCTGTGCGCTGCTGCAGTGGGGATCCTCGCATTGGCGCATTCGGTTCTGGCGCAAGCGCAGCAAGCCCAGAAGACCTCCGACGATCTCGCAACGCTCATTCAGTCCGGCAAATCCAAGCAGGCGCTCGAGCGGATTCAAGCCGGCGCCGACGTCAACCGCGCGCAGCCTGACGGCACCACTCCGCTGATCTGGGCGGTGGATCGCACCGAGTATGAAATCGCCGAGGCCCTGATTGCCAAAAAGGCCAATGTAAACGCCACCAACGAATTCGGCGTTTCTTCCCTGACCGCGGCCGCACGCCAGTCCAACGCTCGCCTCGTCAAGATGCTGCTGGACGCCGGCGCGAAGGTCGATTCCGCAAACCAGGATGGCGAAACCGCGCTGATGATGGCGATCACCGGCGGCGACGTGTCGGCGGTCCAGGCGCTGGTCAACGCCGGCGCGAACGTGAACACGGTCGAGAAATTTCACAACCAGACACCGCTGATGTATGCCGCGGCAGCCAACCGGAACGCGGCGCAGATGGTGAAGCTCCTGCTTTCGAAAGGCGCCGACGTCAAGCCGCGAGCCCTCTATACGGATTGGCCCAGCCAGGTGACCAGCGAGCCCCGCACGCAGTATCGTTCCGTGGGCGGACTGACTGCCTTGCTGTACGCGGCGCGCAGCGGCTGCTACGAATGCGTCGAGGACATGATCGCAGCCGGCGCCGACGTGAATCTGCCCACGCCCGAAGGGATCACACCGCTGATGATCGCCCTGGATAACGAGCATAACGACATCGCCAAGCTGCTCATGGAAAAAGGAGCCGATCTCAATGTTTGGGATTGGTGGGGACGCACGGCTCTGTGGATCGCGGTCGATCGCAAGGCGAGCCCAGGCGGAGCGAGCGGATTTAGCGGTTTCGGTGGAGGCGGCGGAGGAGGTCGTGGAGGTGCTGGACGCGGCGGCCGCGGCGGAGCCCCGGCGTTTGCAGATTCGGCTCCCGGCCCGGCACGCCCTGCTGTTTCGAGCATGGAGATCATCAATGCCCAACTGAGCGCGGGCGTAGATCCGAATCCGGAAATGAATTTTCATCGTCCGAACGCTCCCTCGCGCGGGCGCTTCGGCGACAACCAGATCAGCACCGGCACCACGCCGCTATTCCGTGCGGTGCAAAATAACGACGTAGAAGTGATTCAGGCGCTGCTGGCGAAGGGCGCCGATCCCAATATCAACACCATGGGATACACCGCCTTCCTGCTTGCCGCCGGGGCCGGTCCCACTGGACGCGGCGCGGCTACAGCGGTGAACATGCAGATCCTGGATCTGATGACGCAGCATTCCGCGGACGTGAACGCCAAAGTCACCGGCACCCAGACATACTCGTTTAACGTTTCCCGCGCTCCCTCGAATAACGAGGGCACTTCGGCGCTCCATGAGGCGGCGCGCACGCTCAAGACGGATTTGGTGAAGTATCTGCTCGATCACGGAGCCAACCCGAACCTGCTCGATGCCGATGGCAAGAAGCCGATCGAGGTTGTCGGCGTACAGCGCGCGGGACGTGGCGGCGGCGCTCCCGCAGCGGCGGCAGCTCCAGCTCAAGGTCAGGGCAAAGGCGCTCCCGGCGGCGGTGCAGCTAAAGGCGCTCCCGGACGCGGAGGGGCCAATCCTGCAGCAGCGACTGAGATTCGTGCCATGCTCGAAGCGGCCGCTGCCAAGAAGTAAACTCTAAGCTTCCAGCTTGGGAAACGTAGACATTCGTCGCAGCACGCTAAGCTCGCCCGATGCGAATCGGCTCATCGCGGCGTTGAATGCCGAACTGAGGAAGACGTTTCCGGAGCCCGGCGCGACACATTTCTCTCTCAATGCCTCGCAGGTGGCCGATGGCGACGGCGCATTCCTGATCGCTTATATCGATGACGCGGCTGTAGGCTGCGGCGCTGTCCGGCGTCTGGATGAGACGACTGCCGAACTCAAGCGCATGTATGTCGATCCCTCCGTTCGCGGCCGCGGCATTGGTCGCGCACTGATCGAAGCCCTGGAGCGCGAGGCGCTGCATCTTGGCGTAACGAGGATCGTGTTGGAAACGGGAACGCGTCTCGCATCCGCGATCCGGCTGTATGAGAGGGCAGGATACGCGCGCATCCCGCTGTACGGCGAATATGTCTCATCGCCGGACACGAGCGTGTGCTTCGGTAAGTCGCTCTCTTAGGGAAGATGTCGCGCGCTGCTATCGGCGAAGCTTGGTCCGCAGCCGCTCATAGCGCAGCCCGACCGATCCGTTCGAGTACGACTTGCATTCTTTCAGCTTGAAATCGCGCTGCGGGAACTCTGCCGGAAAGGCGGGAATGCCATCGCCAAGCAGCGTGGGACCAAGGCCGATGAAGAGCTCATCCACTAAATCCTCGTCTAGGAAACTGCGGGCCAATTCGCCTCCACCGCCTAAATAGATGTCCTTCCCAGGCCTTCGCTTTAGTTTGCCCACGAAGGACTTTAGCGATCCGCTCACGACTTCGAAACCGTCCCGTTTCCCCGGCTTCCAGCGCCGCGAGACGACATAGTTCGCCATGCCCGGCATCTCTGGGATCTCCCCACTCTTGCGCATCTTGACCCATCCAACGGCGGTCTTGCGGCCCATGATCGTGGTATCGATCTTTGCGAAAAAGTCCGCCATCACGGCTTCGCCTTCTTGGTCGATGGCCAGAAAATCGAGATCGCCGTTGCGCCGCGCGATATAACCGTCCAGGCTCATGCCGAAACCAAGAATGACTCTTCGAGACATGGAACGATTGTAAACAGACTGCTAACCTTGAGTGGATGTCTAAGACCGCCGAATTCAGGATCGCCATGGCCGCGCGGACGGAACCGACGAAATGAACTCTGCTTCCGATCCCGCCGCCGTCCCCATCAACCCGGGACGCATTCACCAGGCCCTCACGTCTTATCAGCTAGCCATGGCGCTCAAAGGAGCCATCGAGCTGGAAATTTTCACTCACATCGCGGCCGGGGCGACCACGCCGGAGGCAATCGCGCCGCTGTGCCAAGGTACCGTCAAAGGCGTTCGGGTGCTGTGCGACTACCTCACTGTCCACGGCTTTCTCACCAAAGCCAACGGACGCTATGGGCTCGCTCCCGATACCGCCGCTTTGCTCGACAAGAAGTCGGCCGCTTACATGGGTTCGGTCGCCGAATTCTTCACGCATCCGGTGATGGTGAATAAATACCGCGACGTGGCCAGTCTGGTTCGTCATGGCGGCGCTACCGATCACACGCTCGCGCCCAACGACAACGTCTGGGTCGAGTTCGCGCGCCACATGGCGCCGATGTTCGCCATGCCCGCGCGTCTGGCGGCGGCGCAAATAACCACGCCCGGCCAGCCGGCGAAAGTTCTCGACATTGCGGCAGGCCACGGCCTGTTCGGGATCCACGTCGCTCTTCACAACCCTGCCGCCGAGATCACGTTTCAGGATTGGGATAACGTACTGGAGGTCGCTCGAGAGAACGCCTTGAAAATGGGAATCGCAGGCCGTTTCCGCACGATTCCCGGAAGCGCCTTCGAAGTGGATTTCGGTTCTGGCTACGACGTGGCGCTGCTTCCGAACTTCCTGCATCACTTCGATTTCGCGACCAACGTGACGCTGCTTAAGAAGGTCCGCGCTGCGCTCAAGCCTGGTGGCCTTGCCGCCGTAATCGAGTTCGTGCCGAACGAGGATCGTGTTACTCCGCCCGATGGAGCGCTCTTTGCGATGCGGATGCTCGGCACCACGCCTTCCGGCGATGCGTATACTTTCGCCGAGATCGACCGCATGCTGCGCGAAGCCGGCTTCAGCGCCAGTGAAGCGCGCAGCCTGGCTCCCGCGCATCAGCAACTGATACTGGCAAGAAGCTAGTTCTTGCCTTTCAGTTTGATCTCCGCCGTGTCGCCCTTGATTTCGATCGTCGTGCCGAAAGGCTTCGACGCATCCGCCAGGCGCTGCAGAATATATCCTGCTCTGGGGCCCGTCACCGGCGCGGGTAGGCCGCGCGTGTAGAGAAACTGGTTGGCGGCGTACTCGTCGTGAACATCGGGCTGGCCCTCGCCGAGGTTATTCATCGCGATCGGCCGGAAGGAAACCGACTTCAGGTCCTTGCCCTGAAACTCGACATAAGCCACCGCGCTCTCCCAATTCATCGGTTCGTCGATGTAGGTCAGCGTGGGAGGGACGTTGTAAATGAAGTTGCCCAGATCGTAAAAGATCGGACGGCCGCGATAAATCTCCACGCCGTGCAGCAGGGGCGCGCCGTGCATCACGATGATGTCCGCGCCCGCATCAATCTCGGCATGGGTCCACTTCTTCAGCCAATCGTTGGGGGCGAGCCGCTCCGGCAGCCCTTCGGTGAAAATCGTCGAGAACGCGCGATTCCCGAATACGTGGTTGTGCTGGTACACGATCACCAGATCGGCGTGCTGGCGGGCATCGCGGATACTTTGCAGAATGCGCTGCGCATCGGTCGGATGCGGCGTGTTCGGAGGCGCGCTCGGCAGATCGGTGGTTGCCTCGTTTTCCTTGTCGCCGGCCTGGATGCGAAGCTCGTTTACGCCCGGCCGGTCCGCCGTGGCGCTTCCTCCCGGAGTGATGAGACCGGATGCGCTTGCGACCAGAGCAATCGTACCCTTCGGAGTGCGCAGATAGCCCGGCGCTGCCGCTTCGGCGAGGTTGTTACCGGTTCCCGCATGGGCGATCTTACGGCGGTCGGCTTCCCGGATGGTGTTCTGGATACCAGTGGCTTTCAGATCGAACGCATGATTGCCGGACAGCGACAGCAGATTAAACCCGAAAGTTGTCAGCGCATCAAGCGCTTCCGGAGGCGTCAGAAATCCGCGGCCTTCGCGTGTCGTCTGGCCTTTTTCGGCAATGGAGGCTTCCAGGTTGGTGAACAACACATCGCCCTTCAGCATCCCCTGGATCACGGGCACCGCCGCCGGCGCAGTTGTGCGGATATCCGACCGGATCATCGACTGCCCGACCAAAGTAATCGTGATCGGAGCCGGCTGCGGGCGCTGCGCCGAGGCTATCATGCACACAATTGCGAATAGAAGCGTCAACCTTGCTGCCATTGCCTGTCCTCTCACTTTGGGGGAGTCTTCTTGGGCCGCACGTTAAACTCCAGCTTCCATCGCCGGCCATCTTGCGCGACGAACCACAGCTCCAACGTCCCGGTTTCGGTCACCAGGCTTTCCAGCGTCACCAGGACGTTCTCATGGACATCGTTCGATAGCGTGGCTTCGATAGGCGCGAGTTCCTCCATCGAGGAATCGATTTCTTCGATGAGCGAACCGGGCGCATCCTCTGTTCTTTCGGTGGATTGGAAGAACCGGAACTGCGCGCGCTTGCCCACGCTCAAGACGGACTTGCGATCCGCGAATTTATATCCGGTGCCTTCCTCCATTCCGAACGGAACTACGGTCAGCGCTTTCATCGGCGGGCGACGCCCGGGCACAGCCGGCGCTACGGATTCGATGCCGATATAGTAGCTGCGCGGAATGCCCCCGCGCACTCGAACGCCTTCGCCCTGCCGAGCCAAGCCATAGTAGGCAGCGCCATGCGCTACGGATCGCATCAGATCGCCGCTGACCAGAGGTGTGATCGGCCGCGGGAACCACTGATTCAGGACCTCGATGATCCGGTCACGCACCAACGGCGCGCGGAACACGCCTCCATTGAACAGGATGTGCGTGGGAGTCGCAGACTGGCGGCGAAGAAAGTGTGCCAAGTGACGCGTAATCGCCGCGTCCGACGCGTACGGAAGCCCGAATTCCGTGAGGCTCGTCGGCTGTTCGTCCGGTTCTTCGTCGATCGAAACCGCCGGCAGGAATCCGTCGGTCAAAATTCGCACGATGTCGGCTCGCGCAAGCGTCGATTTCAGCGATTTTCCGACCACGCTGGTTCCGCGGCCGAGAATCACGATCGGTAGCTGGCTCTCCTTGTTATCTTCTGCCAGCAAACGCTCCTTGGCTACCCGGCAGTGCTGATATAGCGCATGAAACTGCGTTCCATCGAGCTTTGGAAGTTTCTCGGCGACGTGGTGCGCGAGAGCGGCATCAATGTTATCGCCCCCGAGCAAAATATGATCGCCGACAGCAATGCGGCGCAGAGCGATCTGGCCCGCGTCTTCTTCCACCGAGATCAGCGCGAAATCGGTGGTGCCTCCGCCGATATCGATCACCAGGATCAGATCGCCGACAGAGACCTGGTCTCGCCAATCGGGATTCTGCGCGATCCAGGCATAGAATGCCGCCTGTGGTTCTTCGAGCAGAACGACCTTCTCGTAGCCCGCCTGCTCCGCCGCTTTCAACGTTAGATCGCGAGCCACCGCATCGAAGGACGCCGGCACGGTAACCAGCACCTGATGCGCTTCGAAAGGATTGTCGGGCCTCTTCTGGTTCCATGCTTCCTTCAGAAAGCTGAGGTATCGCGACGAAGCCTCCACGGGCGAAATCTTGTTGACGCCTTCCGGCGCCGTCACCGGAAGAATCGCGGCATTGCGATCCACACCGGCATAAGAAAGCCACGACTTCGCCGAGGACACCAAGCGCCCGGGGTTATCCAGGCCTTTCCTCTGCGCCAGCACGCCGACGATCGGTGGATCTTCCAGGAACAAGAACGACGGCAGCAACGGCTCTTCGCGAATTTCGTTCGGATGAACGAATTGGGGAATCGAGAATAGCTCGACCGCACCCTCCTTCGTATAGGCGAGCGCGCAGTTCGTGGTGCCTAGGTCAATGCCTATGACCGGACGGATCTCAGAAGGCTTGCTCAGATGCTCTACCCCTTACGCTTCGGCTGTAACCAGCGTCTGGGGCGTGGGCAGAAGCGGCTGCTGCTGGCTGTTGCTGAAGCCCGCGTCGGTCGCCATCCCGCTCAATTCGCGAAATGTGTAAGCGTCGCCCGCGTCGGTGCCGCCCAACATCTGGAGGCTGAAACCGGCCGCCATCGGCGGTGAGATTCGATCCTCGTTGGGCACGAACTCCACGATCGCCAGCGCTGCCCCCGGTTTCATCGCGGCGTGCAGTTTCTTCAGGAATTTCGTGCAAGTAGGCGGATCGAAGTGATGCAGGAAGTTCGGCACCATCACCAGATCGTACCCCGAGCCGAGGTCGGAATCGAATGCGCTGCCCGGAATCGTGTGAAAGCGATCCGTCAGTCCGAACTTCGCCGCATTCTCGCGCGCTACTTCGAGCACGTTGGCCCAATCCGCCGCGTAAATTTCCGCCGCGGGATTCGCCTTGGCCACCATCAGCCCGTACAAGCCGTGCCCCGCCGAAATATCGAGAACCTTCTGGGCCGCTCCCTTGGTCGCGACCACTTTTGCCACTGCTTCCGCCGTCACGATCATGAACGGCGCCATGGCCCGTGCAAATTCCACCCAAACCGGATCCTCAGGCGCCAGAGTTCCGTGAGACACCGTCCCGCCTTTGCGCACGGATGCCGCCATGTCATGGAAGCATTCCATGATCCGCCGATGCGCCAGGAATGTCGCCATGGAGCCGATGAATGCGGGCGACCGCCGGTTGAGGAACGTATTCGCAGTAGGCGAATTGGAGTAGCGGCCGTCTGTTTTGGCGAGGAATCCCTGAATCGTCAGGTAATCGCACAAGATGCGCATCCCGCGCTCCGACGCCTTCGCGCGCTGGGCCAACTCAGTTACGGTCGATGCGCCTTCGGCTATGTGCGTGAAAATATCGAGCTCGATGGCTCCCTTTAAGGCTTCCGTTTGCTGGAAGGCGCAGAGAGTCTCGAATACGCGGCCGGGATCGGGCGCGGCGGTTGCATGTGAAGACATAGCTTCATTCTAACGGCATCACTCTCACGGCTTTGCCGGATCGAGCTTTGCGGTGCCATCCAAGACGAATGTCAGGAGCTTGGGCAGGATCGGAGACGCGTTGCCTCCTCCGAATCCGCTGCCAGCCGCGCCTTGTCCGCCCTGCAGCGATACGTACTGCTTCCCGTCCAGCATGAACGTCATGGGGGGCCCCATCGCGGTCCTGAGGTTGGTTTGAATCTCTAGCAGCTTTTCGCCCTTGTCCGCGCTATACGCGCGCAGCAAGCCATTGGGCAACACCTGGAACACCAGGTTTCCCGCCGTCGTAACTGTGCCGCCGCCGGAACTTCCGCCGCCCTGCACGCGCCAGCGCTCCTTCTGCGTCACCGGATCCCATGCGACGAGATTCGCGCCCGAAGCCTCCGGTCCGATTGCGGGAGGAGCAGGCTTGCGAGCCGCCGGCTTGGGAGGCGCTGGAGCAGGCGTTGCCGCCGCGCGTGCCGCTGCCGTCGCCACTTCACCACCCGGAGCGGCAGCACCTGCACGTCCGCCGCGGCCCGCGTTCGGATTCGCAAACACGATGCCAAGATTCAGCTCGCCCGGCTTGTGCTCGTAGTCCGGCGCCGTCGCGTAGCTGAAAGCGCCGCCGGACGAATTCGGGATGTACATCAGTCCTGTCGTGGGGTTGAAAGACATCGGAGCCCAATTGTGCGCACCTCCAGGTCCAGGCATAACCGACGCTGCATTTTCCTTGTCGTAATATGCTTCGGGATTCACGATGGGCTTGCCGGTGGCCTCGTCCAAACCCTTGGCCCACGTGACTTGCGCGAATGGCTGGCCGGAAATGAACTTTCCGTTCAGCCGGTCGACCACGTAAAAGAATCCGTTCTTGTTGGCCTGCATGATGACTTTGCGCTGCTGGCCCTTGATGTTCAGATCGGCGAGAACAAGCTGCTGGACGCTGTCGTAATCCCACGAATCGCCGGGCACCATTTGGAAGTGCCACTTGTACTCGCCCGTATCGCCCTTGAGCGCGACCACTGAACAAACGTAAAGATTATCTTTGCCGCGCGCATTCCGCAGCTCGGCGGGCCAGGGACCTGCGTTGCCCGTGCCGAAGTAGATGAGATCGGCATCGGGATCGTACGCGATCGAATCCCAAACCGTACCGCCGCCGCCGACCTTGGTGGACGCCGGATCCCACGTCGCGGCGGCCTTTCGCATGGCTTCGTCCTCGGGCTTGCCGAGGTCGCCGGGAACCGTGTAGAACTTCCAAGCTTCGCGTCCCGTGTTCGCGTCATACGCCGCGATGAAGCCGCGAACCGGATACTCCGCGCCGCTCACGCCGATGAGCACGCGTCCGTGCACGACCCGCGGCGCCATGGTCAGCGTGTAATTGTCCTGCGAGAACGCCACGCGCGACTCCCACAGCACCTTGCCGGTGGCCGCATCCAGCGCCTCCAGCCGGCCATCGATCACTGGAACGAAAATCTTGCCATCGTAGATCGCGAGGCCGCGATTCACTACGCCGCAGCACACCTTCGGCTGCACGGCCGCGCGATTCACTTCCGGATCCCAGCGCCACTTCTCCTTACCCGTGCGCGCGTCGACCGCGAACGTGATGCTCCAGTTGGTGATGCTGTACATCGTGCCGTTCCAAACCAGCGGAGTGGATTCCTGGGTGCCACCGCCCTGGCCGACATCGTAGGACCACGCGAGCCCGAGGCGACTCACATTCGAAGTGTTGATCTGGTTGAGCGGGCTGTAGCGCGTCTCGCCCGGGTTGAGCCCATAGGTGAGCCACTCTTCGCCGGTTTTACCGGCGTTGCGCAATACTGCATCGTCCACTTTGCGCGGTTGTTGTCCCAGCGTCGTCCAAATGGCGCCCGCCAGGCCGCCGAATACTATCAACCGCAAGACTGTTCCGCGCATGTTCACCGCTCCTTCAGGTTGGCCGCTATCGTTGCCATTGAGCATTGTCTCATGCCGTTCTGCATACAATCGATTAAAGGTTATGAGCGCTCGTCACGAGAACATTACTCCTGAAATCTCCGCCTGGATCCGCGACCAGAAGATGTTTTTCGTCGCGACGGCGCCGTGCGCGGCGGACGGCCACATCAATCTATCGCCCAAAGGTGGCGATTCCTTTCGCGTGCTGGGTCCGCTCCAAGTCGTTTATCAGGATTTCACCGGCAGCGGTGCTGAGACGGCCGCGCATGCTCGCGAAAATGGCCGGATCGTCGTCATGTTCTGCGCCTTTCAGGGACCGCCGAAGATCGTTCGTCTGCACGGCCGCGCGACGCTCATCACTCCGGCAGATCCTCGGTATGCGGAGTTCGTGGCGATGTTCCCCGAGAATCCAGGGACGCGTGCCTTCGTCCACATTCAGGTCGATCGCGTGTCCGATTCGTGTGGATACTCAGTTCCTCTGTATCAGTTTCAGAGCCAGCGGGATACTCTCGATCGCTGGGCCGTGAAGAAGACTCCGGAAGGACTGAAGACGTATCGAGCCACGAAGAATTGCCGAAGTATCGACGGCCTTCCAGCGCTCGAGCCCGAAGCGTAACTCTGCGCTCAGCGCAAGGTATCTACCGCCCAGGCTGCCAGAGCATGATGTATCCGCCGACGTCGGAATCGCGAATCATCACGGCCCGGCCGTTTCCGTACTTCATGATGCCGCCTTGCGTGACGGTGACCGCGCCGTTCGCCTTGGCTCGGGCGTAAGCCGACTCAATGTTATTAACCTGCAACCCCGCAAAGTTCGCGTTGGTGTCCTGAAATTTGATGGGAGGCGCATTCTTCCCTTTGTTCACGACAAAATAGCCCAGCTCGATGCGCAGATTGTTGTTTGTGGTCGCCTGCGGGAACCAGCCGTTCTGCAGGATCTGCTTTGCGCCGGTGTCCTGAAACGGCGGGTAATCACCGCCCAGCACTTTCGCGTAAAAATCCCGGCCTTTCTGCGGATCGCTGACGTTCACGGCATAGTGATTGAAGCCGGCCTGCTTGCCCAGGCGCTCGATATTCTGCGGCGTCGCGGACGAATTCGAAACCCCCGGCGTAGGCGGCGGATCGCCGGGCTTCGGAATCGGCTTGCTGAAATATTCGATGGTGAGGCCGTCCGGATCCGCGATAAACGCAAAGCGGCGGAATCCCGGCTGCTGGCGAGGATTGGGAAGCCCCTGGATTTCCGGCATCTTCAGCATGCCCAGGCGTTCGAGCTTGTCGAGCAGATCGCTGACGTTGCCGTCCACCGTCATGTCGATATGGCTGCCCAGCAGATCCCAGGAGTTGAGCTTGCTCCAGTCCTGGCGTTCGATGCCTCGATATTGACGCAGCACCAGAGTGAACGGGACATGGGATACGGAGCTCTGGACCTTCATGACCGCAGTCCGCGATTCCGCTCCAGGCGTGTTGCCGAGCTTATTGAGCTCTTTGCCGACGGTCCATTTGCCGGGCCCTTCGGCGACTTTGAAGTCGATGGCCTCGAAGAATTTTATGGAACGTTCGAGATCGGCGACCTGGTGGCCAACCATGGCGAGCCCCACGATATCGGCAGGACGATCCGCCGGCTGCGCGCAGACCGACGCCAAGGAAAGGCACAGAGCAAGGCTGAAAACGCCCGTTCTTGAGAGTTCCATAATGTGACCCAATACATTCTACCCTCCCTCTGGTGATATAAAGAATTGGATTCAGTGAAAAGCGGAGCGGGATCATGAAGATCAAAGCACTGCTAATGGCGGCTACGTTGGGATTAGCGAACCTGGCGGCGCAGACTGCCGACGATTACCGCGGCGGTTGGCGGACCGATAAAGGCGAGGCTCACACCTACGAGTTCTCGATTCGCGACGGCAAGGTCCGAGGCATCTACTGCACCTACTGCGCCGACGCGACGACGCTAGCCTTTGTCGACGGCACCTTCGGGCCTGACGGCCTGAACTTCGTGGTGACGCACGTGAAGTCCGACGGCAGCACCGCCTATGTGGACAAAGCTACTGCCAAATTCGATCGCGGAAGTCTCATCGTGACCGGCACGAGCGGCGCGTCTGGCGGCGCGAGGTTCACACGCACGCTGATCAAGGATCCACGCGGTCCCGATCCGTTGCCCGTCATGGTGACGACGATTCCGAAGTCTCTTTCTACCGCTCCTTTGGCCTTTAATCCGCCTGCCGCTGCGAATCCGCCAGGAGCTACCAAGCAGCCGGGCGCTCCGAAACAGGCAGCGGCGCCGGGGCGCGCGCCCTACATCCAGCCGGGACCCTGGAAGTCTACACTGACGGAGAAGGACGTCCTGGGCGTGTGGCTGGGCTATGGCGTCGGTGCGCCCAAACAGTTCTTCATCATCAAGAAAGTGGGCAACAAGCTTCGCGGCATGGTTTGCGGGACTTGCGATAACCCCTACACCATGGCCGCACTGGACGATTTCGAGCTTCAGGGCGACACGCTGAAGTTCAACATCCTCCACGAAGACTGGGGCGATGGCGAATTACCCACCTTCGCGAAACACGTCACCGCGCACATCGGCTGGAACGAATTGCGATTGACCACCACGGCGGATCATCAGCCTCCGCCTCGGCCGACGCCGCCGGGAGTGATCCCCGGTTCGTCGCTCACCGGACCGATACCCATCGATGCGACGTCCGGGAATCATTGGCCTGAATGGCCTCCGAAGGGTACGTCCTTACCTCACTAGCGTCGCCTCATTAACGACGATATTTTCGCAGCACCCACGTCGTCATCGAGCGCTGATTCTGGACCACCGTGGTCTTTATCGGATCGGCCAGTTCGCCGCCTAAGCGCTCGGTCATCGACAGCAGCAGTGCTTCATCCACCAGATACCGATCCGAGGCATCCGGCAGCCTGTAGCGTCGCCCTTCGATCTGCCTGATCTGGCTCTCGATACCGATCGAGGATGCCACGCGGCAGAAGAACAGCCCGCCGGGTTTGAGGACCCGCCATGATCCGTTCAGCATGGCCTCGAAGTGCGCGTCATCGCGCGCGAAATGCAAAACCGCGCTGCTGATCGCGACATCGGCGCAGGCGTCGTCGAAAGACATCCGCTCGACCGGCTCGACGCGGAAATTCGATGGCGGAAGTTGCGGAGCCAGCGTCGCGGCAAGCGATCGAACGCTATCCACCGCCTGAGCGTTCCCGTCCGCCGCGTAAACTTCGTAGCCTTCGCGCAGGAAGTAGCCCAGGTTCCGGCCGCCGCCGCATCCGGCATCCAGGATGCGCATTCCCGGCGCGATCCGGCCGCGCAGAAGCTGGTCGAAAAGATAAATGTCGATCTGGCCGAACTGTTCTTGAAGGGATCGCGCGGGTGCCAGTTACTTCACCTTGGTTCTTTCACCATGTGGGCGCGATCCTTCTCGTTCTGCGAGCAGAACATTTCGAAGATATCGTTGTCCTGGACCAATTCGTAGCCCACCTTGACCGTGAATTGCCGCGAGTACATCTGCGGATCCTCGAAGGTCATTTCCGAATCCAGGTGCCCGAAATCGCGCCTGCGAAAACGCTCCGTCACATGCATGCCTTCGCTGCGCGGATGCCCGATGGCGTCGAGCGGCGTGCGGTCGTTGAACCCGCGCGATTCGACCACGAACGTGTCGCCCTCCCAGCGCCCAATCGAATACCCGAGATACGCCGGAAACTCGAAGGTCGCCGGAAAACCGCGGCCATCCGTGAAAATCTGGCGATGCAGACCGTCGACTTCGTACATCAGCACCGTTTCCTTGGGCGCCTGAACGAACTTGAACGGTTCGGCCAGCAGACCCGCCACAGGCCATCCGTACTCGCCGTGGCAGACGTTATCCACGCGGCGCTCAGCGGCGCGCTTTTTCATAACGGCTTCTGCTTCCGGCCGCATCGGGATCTCATTGGGCTTCAGATCGGCGAAGATGTTGATCGCGTACTTGTGCACCGATTCGAGTTCCATTCCGATCAGCGCGGCCTGCGATTCGGCCTCGTAACTGTCGCCGAACATGCGCTTGAATTCGGCCACCGGAGTGATCTCGTGCGCCCACACGCCCGTCAGATCTGGTTTGCCGTCGGGAGCGCGCGGCACCGGCGCGGAGAGGTTAACTTTGCCGTTTTTGAGGCGGGGAACGCCCTTTTCGGGGTAGTTCAACCACTGGGCATTGGCCTGAAAAGACGCGCCAAAGGGCAGAAGAAGGGCCGCAATGAGCAGCCGCCGGTACGTCATGTTGTGATCCAAGACTCGATTTTAGCAGCAGCCCGGCGTTACTTCGCTTGCGCGCCCGGAGCCGGCGGGATCGGGATCCCTTTGGCGGTCATCAGCGATTCCAGCAGCGCGACGGTCTTCGGGAACGCGTCCGCTCCGCCGCGAACGCCGCCGGCGCCGCGTGCGACATCGAGGGGCGTCCGCCCGTTGGCGTCTTTAGCGGTCAGATCGGCGCCATGAGCGACCAGGAACTCGATGTACTTGTCGAAACCGTGCTCAGCGGCCCCATGCAGTGCGGTTTGGTTCGGCACCGCGTTCGCGCTGGGCATCTGGCTGCCGCGGCGGAAAGCCTGTGCAATGGCCGCCGACGCGCTGTAATTCGCAGTACCCGGAGCAGCGGCAGGAGGAGGAGCGCCACCACGGCCGCCACGGCCTCCCGGATTACGGTCCACTATGGAACGAGCGTTGATGTTCGCTCCACCTTTAATCAGGAGATCCATGCTGGCGAGCACGCCCTCGTCAGTTCGATTACGCCCGCGAGTGGCGCGCGTGCCGAAGTCGACCCCGGCGGCGGCCATCAACGGAGTGATGCCTTCCTTGCTCGGCAGATCGACCAGCGCCTTGTATTCGAGCAGGAGCGCGATGAACTTGTCATCGCCGCCACGAGCCGAGCGCAATAGCGGTGTAGCGCCCTGCGCGAGCATGCCGTCGCCGCCACGATCCTGCGGGACGTCGCGATACGGCGGGCGCCGTTTCAACTGGATGTTCGGATTCGCGCCGCGTTCGAGCATCATGCGCCCAACGTCGATAGCCGAAAGCTTGTCGGGGCTCGGAAGGACCGCCACCGCGCCATTGCCTTTCATCGGCAGCGTGCTGACGTCGGCCGCCATGTAAACCGGCGAACGGCCGTAGAGATCCCACTTATCGAGATCGGCTCCGCCTTTGATCAGGACGGCAGCGGTGTCGAAATGCATGTTCTCGAGCGCCAGGAGCAACGGCGTCTCACGGTCCGGATCCTCGGAATCGGGATCGGCATGCGCGTCGAGCAGGTTCTGGACGCACGCCGTGCAGCCTTCCCGCGCCGCGTAGTGCAGCGGTGTGAAGCCGCCCTTGTTCATGTCTTTCGGGCGCGGCTCCTGGATGATCTTGCGCTCCCACTGATTGACCTTGCCGTGATCGTTCAGGTTCGCGTCCTTGGAAGCGAGGAACTTCACCATGTCGGCCTGGCCCTGCGCGGCGGCCCACATGATGGCGCTCTGGCCGCCCCAGGTTTCCTTGGCGTTGATATCGGCTCCGGCGGCGAGAAGCGTCCTGGCCGCGTCCACCTTGCCGCTGCGCGCAGCAGCCATCAGCGGGGTTTCGCCGGTCGGATTCTTAAAATTGGGATCGGCGCCGGCCTTGAGCAGCGCGTCTAGGATCGGGGCCGAGCCGATGATCGCGGCTTCGGTGATCGCCGACGTGCCCAGCTGGTTTTGCAGTTTGACGTTCGCGCCCGCTTTGATCAGCGCCCGGACCAGTTCCAGGTCGCCGTTCGCCGCCGCGTACATGATGGCTGTGCTGCCATCGGCGCCCGTGGCGTTTACATCGACGCCTTTCGCGCTCGCCAGCCGCATGGCTGCGGCATGATCGCCGGATTCCGCCGCGCCCAGCAGCGTCGGGCCCGAATCGGGGGCCGCCATGGCCATCCCGGCCAGCAGGACCGTTAGCAAAGCGCTGAAGCGCATTTAGACCTCCGAAAGACCGTTGGTGCTGTCGCCGATCGCCTTCACCGGGATGTCATTGCGCTGGAGCAGCGTAAAGAGCAGATCGCCGTGCCGCGAATCCTGCGGATACTTCAGATGCTGGCCGCCTTTGATCTTGCCGTTGGCGTGTCCCAGGACAGCCGAGGGCAGGGGATCGTTGTTGTGGCGATCGCTGTTGCTCATGTCGCTGCCGAACAGAATCGTGGAATGATCGAGCACCGTGCCGTCGCTCTCTTTGGCGGCTTCGATCTTCTTGATGAATCCGGCGAACACTTCGGCGTGATACTTCTGGATCTGCACCAGCTTGTCCATCTTCTGCGGATTGTTGCCGTGATGCGACAGCGGATGGAAGCCTTCGGCGATGCCCAGGTTCGTATAGGTGCGCATGCTGGCTTCGCGATCCATCGAAAACGTGATCACGCGCGTAATGTCGGCCTGGAACGCCAGGGCCATCAGGTCGAACATCAGCTTGAAGTACTCGGTGATGTCGTTCGGCGTGCCGATGGGCGCATCCGGAATGCTCAACGCGCGATCGTCGGGCTTCGAGGCCATCTGCACGCGGCGCTCGATTTCGCGAACCGAGTCGAGATAGTCGCTGACGATGACGCGGTCCGAAACGCCCAAGCTGGCCTGCAGGCGCTTCGCCTGTCCGGTCACGCGATCCAGGATACTGCCGGTTTCCGACAGAATCTGGGCGCGTTCCTGATCGGTGTCGCCCTGTCCGAAGAGTTTTTGGAAGACCGCGCGCGGATTGCCTTCCTGCGGCAGCGATTGGGTCGGCGTGCGCCATGCGAGGCGGGCGCTGCCTTGCGCGGCAGTCAGTTCGAGAGACGGGAGACGCGTGTCTTGTCCGACGTAGCGGACGGCCATCTGGTCGCAGCTCACGCCGTAGTCCGCGCCCTCCTTGCCGAATTCCGAGGGCTTCACGCAGGTCAGCCAGCCCTGCTCGATGTAGGCGTGGGGCTCGGGCGTTTCCGCGGGCTTGTTGCGCAGGCCGGAGACGATGGTCATGTGCTTGCGGAACGGCTCGAGAGGCTTCAGGATCGGCGACATGGTGTAGTTCGTGCCGGTCTCGGCGGGCGACCAGTGGTCCATGATGGCGCCGTGCGGGAAGCCCACAAAGGCGAATCGCTTAGGAGTCTTCCCCGCGGGCGTATCGGCCCAGGCGGTGGAGGCGGGGACCATGGCTCCCAGCAGCGGCAAACCGATGCTGGCTCCGATTCCCTTCAAGACGGTTCGGCGTGGAACGTGCTTTTTCTCTATGAACATGGTCGTCTCCTTGCGGCTCTTATTTTACTCCAGTTGGAGGTGGGATGGGAGGCCCCCCGGGTTCGGATATAGCGCGGATAGGAGAAGTCGCCACGTCAGCGGTTTGGGCCCTATTAGTCGAATTGGCAGCGTGGATTAACCTTGCGGTTCGGAGATTTGCTACATTCACTACAAAATGTCTGAAGCGCACCGAATTGGTCCAGTTAAGTTCGGCTCCAACATGCAATCTGTTCGATCCATATCCGATCTCTACCGCAATGGCCTATTGAATCTCGATCCCGTATTTCAACGACAATCCGTCTGGCGTCAACGGCAAAGGGAACATCTGATCGATTCTGTGTTTCACGGCTACCCGATTCCAGCGATATTCTTCTACAAACACATCGATGACGACACCGGCACCATGATGTTTGAGGTTGTAGACGGGAAGCAGCGTCTTGAAACGTTATTCATGTACACAGGCGCTATGCGTGGAAAGTTTTCAGTTTCTCTTCAACTTCCAAAATCGGACCGCCCTCAATTCGTGGACTGGTCCTTGTTGCGCAAAAGCAAGCAACAAAGCCGAATCGAGGAATACCTGCTTCAGGTGATAGAGGTTGAGGCTGATCTTAGTGACATCATTGAATTATTTGTTCGTATCAACTCAACAGGAAACGCACTGACCCGTCAGGAAATTCGGAATGCACACTTTTATCGCAGTGAGTTTCTCAAAACAGCGAAGAGACTTGCGACGCGGTATGAACCCTATCTGCAAAGTGTCGGCACAATTGGGGCACAGCAGGTCAGACGAATGAAGCACATCGAGCTGCTGAGCGAACTGCTCTACTCGGCCCACATCGAGGGGCTGGCCAACAAAAAACGTGTTCTCGACACAGCTATGCGGAACGATGGGTTGAAGGGCATTCAGCTACGGAAGGCGGAACGGTTGACGACTGCCGGTTTGAATCGCTTGCGTCGAATGTTCCCCAACCTATCCCGATCCGTACGCTTCCACAAGATCTCGGATTTTTACAGTCTCGCAGTAACTATTCAGGATCTCGAGCGTCGCGGATTTGTGCTCGACAATAAGAAACGGAATCGTCTTGCGTGGGATTTGCTCGTGGCATTGTCCGTCGGTGTAGACGCACTGGCGGTTAGGTCCAAAAAGCTCGATTTCAAGCCTTTAACCCCCAGAGAAGAGTTGTTTCGCCAATACCTTCAGGCTGTTAGGGAAGGATCTGATACGGAGGTCAATCGCCGGAAGCGCCATGACATCATCTGCGGACTCATCGAACCGATCTTTGAGCGCAAGGATGCAAAGCGCGGCTTCAGCCCAGAGCAGAGACGGATACTCTGGAACACCGCCGCCGAACGGGTCTGCAAGCAATGCGGCTGCCAGTTGACCTGGGCAGACTTTCAAGCCGATCACCTCAAGCCGTTCGCGTCCGGTGGTAAGACGGATCTGCTGAACGCTGCGATCTTGTGTGCTGAGCACAATAAGAGAAAAGGGAAGAAGGTGCGCTTCGCCGCTTAACGATGGTCACGGAACGTGATTGTATTCACGAGATCCCGTTGACCGATGCTCAAAGAGCGGAGCTTGAGCGTCGCCTAGCCTCGCTGGATGAGGATCGGGACGCCGCCGTAACCTGGGCAGCCCTCAAAGCTGAGCTTGAACAACGTTGTCCGTAGAGCATTCTCTGCGGCAATGGCTTAACCGACCGAAAGGTTCAACGGGCGACGACCTGGTCCTCATCAATGACCCAGGCAGCATATTCGAGAGCCGCGTTAACGTCTTAGCGGCTCAGGTCCGGGTAGGCCTCGAGGATCCTGTCGATTGTGTAGCCGCCCGCGATCGTGCCGAGAATGTTGCGCACCATGATTCTGGTGCCTCGGATGACGGGCTTCCCGCCACAGATCTCGGCGTTAACCTCGATGCGGCTCATCTTTCAAGTTTACAGGTCGGCTATCGACTGGCGCTCTGCACCGGCTGTGGGGCGCGACGCATCTCGAACTGCTCG
>JADMIO011053128.1_pt1 | contig 22707 bp, 16 predicted proteins | sample 8958161 | NCBI WGS metagenome assembly JADMIO01 (sample SAMN16585339, study PRJNA669376) | soil metagenome | isolation source: Crop rotation soil | place: USA: Cullars Rotation, Alabama | collected 2011 | reverse complement strand
GCCGCGACTTCAAGTCACGTGAATTCCAAGCTTCGGATCCCACTGTGCTGGAAAGGAAATACCCCCATAGCGTGCAATTTCGCGCCGCGAGTTTTCCGAAATCGTGATCACTCGCGTCGAGCGCCGCGCCGCAAACCGCGACATGGCTCGCACATAGGCGTTTCGCAGCGGCGGATACTTGGTGACGCTGCGATGTTCCGCAATCATATCATAAATCACCGTCACACTTTTGCCCCACCACACGAGCGGCATCGCCACCGAAGGCGTCAACAAAACATCAGTCTCGTAACGCGCCAGCTGGATCGGCAGGACGAACTGCTCGTACGCGATGCGCGCAAGTGTCGCATCCGGCAACCCTGCCGTAATCATTCGCACATTCGTCGCCTCGAACGTAAAATGAGGCGCGGCGCGCGGCGTCACGAACAAGAGGTACATATTCTGCGTGTCCAAGTCTAGTAACTCGCGCAGGATATTTTGCGTATAACGTCCGGCGCCATACAACTGCTCTCGAAACGGCAAAAGGTTGACGGCAATGCGCATGTTGCGAGAAATTATAAGGGGGATTCTTGCTCCTTGCCAATGCATCTAAAAGATGATAACTTTTGTTCGGGCATGCTGTTTTTGCCCCGGGTGCGTCTATTCCATTCACCGTACATTTGGCTCGTTAGCTCGAAGGAGTTGTCCATTGAAAAAACATTTTTCATTCCTTTTTTCTCTATTTGCGCTTGCGACATTGGCGCTGCCGAATCCTTTGTTTTTGTCTCCCCAGCGCGCAAGCGCCAGTCCCAATTCCGCGTGCAATCTGTCTTGGGAACTCGTGCCCGCTCCATCATTTCCCGGAAAATCGCCGAGTTTATATGGGATGGCCCATTCCGCGTCGAACGACGTGTGGGCCTTTGGCCGGCTGACAGAGGGTGAACCCGGGGCATTCATTTATCCTCCCCTGATTTTGCACTGGAATGGGGTTCTATGGAGCCAGGTGGCGCTGCCGGACTTGGGCGAAGTCGAATTGTTTATCGATGGGATCACCGCTATCTCCCCAATGGATGCCTGGGCTGTTGGGTCGTTTTACAGTAGCTCAAAGCAGATTGTCATTCTTCATTGGAACGGCTCCGCATGGAGCCACGTTTCTGTTCCGCAAGAGTGGGTGGGATACCTCTCCGGTATTGGTCACGCTTCTGCCAATCAGGTTTGGGCGATCGGGTACAACGACAAGAACCCCCTGCTGCTATTCTGGGACGGTGTCGAGTGGTCCAACAACTCGGATGAAATGGCAGCTCTCGGCTTTACCGACCTGAATTTTGTTCGGGTGAGAAATGCGGATGATGTTTATATTGCGGGGGAAATGTACGAGGAGGGCCGACTGTATGCAGCAGTTGCGCATTGGAATGGTACGGATTGGAATGTCATAGCCAAGCGCAATATCGTGGACGGCTCCATCCCTGGTTCTACCACCTTTCAATACATCGGGGGACTCGCGATCCTTGCTTCGGACGATATTTGGATGTCTCTGGGACACGCCGGCATCAGTGCGTTTCAACCACAATTCACTTTTCTCCGCTGGCAGGGCGACGCATGGGAAACCATCGAACAGGGGCACGGTGATCCGTTAAGCCTCGACGGGTCGGAACCGAATAACCTCTATGGTATGACCTTCTGGCAATTTTTCAGAGAGGTCCGTTATTGGGATGGCATGAACTGGAAGGAAATCAACTTGCCCCTCCCAAAAGGGACTGCCAAGCCGTTTTCAAGGGTCCGCGTCATTTCAGAGAGCGAGGCATGGGTCGTAGGCGGAGAATATAATGCGCCAAACAAACACCAGCCCTATATCGCGCATGGCACCTCGCCCTGCGCGGTGCCGCCACGACCAAGACTGTCATCACCGGAAAAAGGTCAAATTCTCCAACGCACCGACCCCACACTCAAGTGGGAATTTACCCCCGGAGCAAATTTTTTCCAAGTTACTTTCAGACAGATGCACACTCCAGACCGACCGGTGACGAGAGCAACGGTGACGCATGCTTATTTCAAACCACCGATGGTGTTGAACAGGGGTGAGAGTCATAGATGGCGGGTGCGCGCCTGCAACAACAATGGCTGTGGCAGGTGGAGCAAAGCTCGGGAGTTTTTTGTAGTCGAGTAAATTTTTTCATTTCGGAGTGATTGTATGAAACACTTGCAAAGGTTCTGGTCAATCTTCTTGCTGGTCATTGCGACGTTCCCGTTCGCAGCGCATTCTTCGCTTGCCGCGCCGACCGATTCTTGTCTCTCCTCGTGGTCGCCGGTCCTGCCTCCTTCGCCCGCGTCCGGCATGGATACTCTCTATGCGGTGGACGCATACTCAGAAAATGACGTTTGGGCGGTCGGCACACACGAGGTCGGTGGTGGGGCACCCAATCAAACGTTAATTCAACATTGGGATGGTTCCCAATGGACAACCGTGCCCAGCCCCAATGTGCCTGACTCGAGCAATACGCTAACTGGAATAGATGCCTTCTCGCCAACGGACGCATGGGCTGTAGGTCTCTCGTCCCAAAACGGAGTGTCGAAAACCCTAGTCCAACATTGGGATGGCTCCACTTGGACCATCGTCCCATCCCCGAATGGTGCGGATGGGTCCGGCGAACTGCGCTCTGTCGCGGTGGAGACTGCGGGCGATGTTTGGGCCTCCGGCGTATCAGATTTCAAGAGTATGTTACTTCATTGGAACGGAACTGTCTGGCAGACGGCAGAGGAGCCAACCTCAGTGATTGTGCGTGTAAAATCGGTCCTTGAAAGTCATGTTTGGGCCTTGGGTCTCAAAACCGTGGACACGGCACCCCTTCTCTCGTGGGATGGCAGCGTCTGGACGACTGAAACCACTCTCCAACTGCCGAATCCGAGCACCTGGTATCACGTTGAGGATTTTATCGTGTTGGCGCAAGACGATATTTGGCTCGCGGGCAACTTTACCATGCCAAGGAACGGACGTCGTTTGCTGTGGCATTGGGACGGCAAGGACTGGAGCGAATACTTTTACTTTGATGAGGGCGTTTCCCGGATTGCAGGCGTTTCTGACCAAAACCTGTGGACCATCGGACCACAGGGTTATACAGGAGATTCGAACTGGGGTCCCATTTTTTCGCGGTGGGATGGAACGGACTGGAGCCGATTTCGGATGAACTATGCACTCCCACAGTGGAGACCAAATGCGATTGACGCGGTCTCTGCTGACGAGCTTTGGATTGTCGGTCCACCGATCCCAACGTCAAGTTCACCGAACGCCGCAGGCATTCTGCACGGACAATTTACGTGCACGGCTCCACCGACAGGAGCGACAACTCCCCTTGCGCCGATAAACGGTGCTGTTGTCACGGAAATGTACCCCACTTATGATTGGCAAGAAACCCCGGAGACCGGGTACTATAATCTTGAGATAGATACAGTACCGCCGGGCAATCCCAGTGTGACCGAGCGCGTGATCGCAACCGAATACCAGCCGACGTACCCCAAGTTGCAAAACGGCACCTATACCTGGCGCGTTCAGGTGTGCAACTATGTCGGCTGTGGCGAATGGAGCGAGCCAGCAGAATTTTCAATGCAGGTTCTGCCACCAGCGGACCCACCACAGTTGCTCGCGCCCGATTCAGGTGCGAGTCTCGCCAGTCATTCAGTGAGAGCTCGCTGGTCAGCGGGCAGCACTGGTTCCACATATAACCTTCAACTCTTTCAGGATTCCCCCGATAGCCAACCCATCAGTCAACTCATAGGGTTCAACGAGGCAGAATTCGAGATACATGATCTGTATGAAGGTCACTTTTTCTGGCGCGTCCAAACATGCAATAGCGGCGGATGCGGTCCCTGGGCCGAACCCTCTGAATTCACGGTCTATTTCCCCGTTCCGACGCGTCCGGTCCTGCTTAAACCTGACCCCGGAATTGTATATGAAAGGCGCAGACCCATGTTCCGCTGGGACGGCGGAGAGGATGGAATTTATACTTTGCAGCTGCGCTACAAGTCAAAAAAAGGTCTCATCGTAGATATGTTCCCGATTGGGAACAGCGAGTTTTATCGCTGGGAAACTCCTTTGCCCGACGGACAATATTATTGGCGCATAAAAACGTGCAACGTGTATCGCTGCAGCAAATGGAGCAAGGGGCGCAAGTTCGTGATAGAGAAATAATTTGCGAGATTGGTGGGCTGGTAGTGTAATCAACCATCCCACGACTCGCGACCAAATCTTGACGACTAACGTGCAATATTTTTAATGTCAGAATCTCCAACAACATATTGACATTTAGCACATCCGTTCTATACTATTCATGCCGTAACGAGTTCACTCGTTCGTTATTTACACTCTTCCCCGCCGTCTTCGTACCTTTGCATCCCGTTGGTTACGGGCTATCTGCTGTTGGCTGCCGACCGTTTTCTCCCACCCGCAACTGGGAAAACCTTGTGCCTCACCCTTTACGCATCCCCAGATTGCCCCGGCTCCCGGACCGGTAGCGGGTGTCTTTCGCAGCGGTGCCCTTTACCGCATTTCGCGTTCTTTCGCTGTCTTCGTGTTCCAGCGCCTTTTGCCGTCCGCCATCCGCCTTGGGCTAAACCTTGTGCCTCACCCTTTCCACCTCCCCAGTTTAGATCCGCCATCTGCTATCCGCGCCGCGCTCGCGCAAACCTCCCACATCGTGCGCGCCATTTGCTCCAACAAAAAATTTTCCCGCACGCGCTCGCGCCCCGCTTGCCCCATCGCGCGCCGCCGCGCCGCATCGTCGAGCAGTTCGGTCACTGCCAAAGTCAACGCGCCCGCATCTTTCGGCGGCACAAGCAGGCCCGTCACGCCGTCCTGCACAATTTCAGGCAGCCCGCCCACGTCGAATGCAACCACAGGCAGTCCGCACGCCATCGCTTCCATTACTGCCAGCGGAAACGCCTCGGCGGGCGAGGAAAGCACAAACACATCCATCGCATTGAGCCACGCGGCTACATCATTTTGCATCCCCACGAATCTAACCGCGTTCCCGTTCGACATATGTTCCAGCGCCGCGCGTTCGGGTCCGTCGCCCACAATCAAAAAACGCGCGTGTTGATTCACGCGCGCAATTTCATTCGCCGCCCGAACGAACGTGTCCATCCCCTTTTCCGGCGCAAGCCGCCCGACTGTGCCTGCGACCGCCACTGACTCGTCCCATCCCAATGCGCGCCGCATCTCATCGCGCCGCTGCTGCGCGGGTTGAAATGTTTGCGCGTCAACGCCGTTGTGAACGACAGTAATTTTTCGCTCTGCCTTTGTATCCAACGCAGCAAACTGTTTGCCAATTTGCTCGCTCACCACTGCAATGCGGTCTGCCCAACCGATCATGCGCCGCGTCATCCCATCATTGGGCAAAGTTGTGTTGTGCTCCCACCAGACGACGGGCAGACGTGCCAGTTTTGCGGCGAACACAGCCGCCAAAAACGAATACGCGCTGTTGGCAAGCACCACGTCCGTTTGCGTGCGCCGCATAATTTGCAGTAGCTGTCGCGTAGGTTCAGCACGCTGGAGTAGATTCCATGCGACCCCGCGTGTTTTTTCGATACCGCCTAACGCAAGCGGAATACATTCTATCCCGCGCTCTTGCGCTTTTGGCAGGAGCGCCGCGTCAGGCGGACACACGAGTATCGGCTCGATGCGTTCGCCCGATCGCTGCCACTCGTCCAGCAGATTGAGGAGCATGACCTGTCCGCCGCCCCACACCGTTTTGTGGTCAACGACGAGCAGCCGCATGGATCGCCTCGCGATACAAATCCAAATAGTGCGCGGCAGTTCGGCTCCACGAATGTTTCAGCGCCAATGCGCGCGCGTTCTGCCCAAGTTGCTCGCGCAAAGCCGCATCGCGGAGCAGCTCGATACACGCCGTCGCCAGCCCGCTCGAGTCTGCGCCGACCAAAACGTCGTGACCGGGTCGAACGTCAATCCCTTCGAGCCCCTCGCGTGTCGTCACAATGGCTTTGCCCATCGCCATCGCCTCTAAAAGTTTGATTTTGATGCCGCCCGTTTCGGGCATGGGCACAACCATCACCTGCTGCTCCGCCAGGCACGGACGCACATCCTCGACCGTGCCGGTGACACGGATGCGAGGCTCTTGCGTCAGAGCCAGAATATCACTTGTGGGATTGCGACCAATGATCGTAAACACAGCATCGGGCACCGCTTGCCATATGTGGGGCATCACCTCGCGCGCAAAATAAAGCGCAGCACGGCGGTTCGGGATATAGTCCATCACTCCCGAAAATCCAATGTGCGCCGCTTTTTCAACGCCCGCGATAGGGGCAAAATAGTCCGTGTCTACCCCAATCGGAATTACTCGAATCGAGAGCGTGGGGTCAAGCGCCTGCAAAAATTCCTTTTCCTTTTCTGTGACGACACAGACAAGGTCTCCCTTGCGATACTGGCTCGCCTCGAACCGGCGCATCTTGCCCACCTGCAAACGCGCGTAGATGCGGGCACCCGCATCCGGTGCGCTCGTTTGCCACTGATGCAAAACCATCGTGAGCGAATCGTGCGGCGCAATGACCGTGGGAAACTGCGCGACCGCATCCACATACTGCGCCATTTTTGCCGTGTTCAGATGGATCACATCCGGTTCGAATTCTTTTGCCGCGTCGCCGACCGTTTTGCACATCGCTTCCGACGTAAACCCGCGCACCCACATCGGGAGCGGGTCTGTGACGCTCGATAACCATTTTCCCAGCTTGGCGGAGCTGCCTTGATACGGCGATGGCACAACATGGGTCTTGGCAAACCATTGCCCCATGTCCGCCGCCGTCCCCTCGCGCTCTGAAAAAGTGACGAGAAAGAGTGTATGCGCCGCCGATAGTTCGCGCGCAAGATTCGCCACAATTAAACTTGCGCCGTCCGTCGGCGGAACCGGCGGGGTATGGGTTACGAACAAAATTTTCATTCGCCGCCCTTGTGCGATTTTTCCATCGCACTCGCATACACCTGCTCCAAACGCGCCGCGCTGTGACTCAGGTCGTACATTCTTTCGACACGCTGCCGTCCTCGCGCGCCGATTTCTCGCCGCATCGTTTCATCCCGCAAAAGCGGAATTACACGCGCCGCCAGCGCATTAGGGTCGTTGGGCGGCACCAAAAATCCGGTCGTGCCATCCACAATCGTTTCCGACGGACCACCCACATTGGTGCTGACAACGGGCACGGCGCATGCCATCGCTTCGATATTCGTCATGCCGTAGGATTCAAAATCAGACGGGCAGACAAGCACATCCGTTAAACGCAAGAAGCGGGCAACATCCGTGCGAAAGCCGCAAAAAACAACTGCCGCTCGCAAACGCGAATCATTTTCTACGCGCGCCCTCACCATTTCACGCGTCTCGTTCGCATCGTGCGTGCCAAACGCAGCGTCACCCACAAACATAAATCGCGCGTTGGGAATCGCATCCAGAATGGTTGGCGCGGCATCGAGAAAATTCGTATGTCCCTTGACCGATTGAAACCGCGCAAGCACGGTCACGATGGGAGCGTTCGGCTCGACGCCAAATTCGCGCAGCAGCCCAGCATCTCGCGCCCCCGGGGAAAATTCGTGAGTGTCCACGCCAAACGGCACGACCGTAATCTTGTCCTGCAAGCGCGGGTTCACTTCCACCAAACAGCGGCGGATGTGTTCCGTCGGCGTCACAATGCGCGCCAACATTTTTTCATAAAACGTGGACTTCCAACCGCGCTCCGCCTGCCACCACCCCCACGCCGTCCACACGACAGGTATCCCGGTCAGTCTGGCAACGGGCGCGGCATAGTACGCGGACTCGGGGTCGCTGCAGTGGATCAACGCAATCGAATGGTTGCCCAAATACGCGCCCAGCCGCGCAAAAAAATCAACGGACGCGGTGGGCAAGAACCCTTGTTTGAAATAAGGGAGTTGAAACGAAATCACATCAACGGGAATATGGTGTGCGCGCAGCGCGTCCACAAACGCGCCAGGTGTCCCGCAAATCACGCGCGGCGCAAACTCGTCGCGCGAGAGCGCGAGAATATGCGAGAGCAAGCTGCTTTCGCCGCCACCCAAACCGCCCAGATACGACAAATACAAAATTTGTTTGGTCACACTCTAGATATTCTTTTGCGCGGGCATATCCGCCAGTGGCACAACCGCGGGCGCATCGGCGCGCGCGAGTCGCCGCCAGAAATACCACAGCCCTGCAATCGCAAACAGCGCATCACCCAGCGAAACAGCAACGGCAACTCCGAACAAGCCCCACACATTGACCAGCAGAAATGCGCCGCCGACGCTCCCCGCAATCGAGAGCGCACTGAGCAAAATCGGCGCGAGCCGTATCTTGAACGCGGGCAGTCCGCGCGCAATCAACCCGCCGACCCCGCGCAGCGGCAGACCCAGCGCAAGCCCCATCAAGACCAACGCTGTATTTTGCGTCGCTTGCGCATCAAAAGCACCGCGCTCGAAAACGACTTGGACCAACGGATACGCACCGACGACCAAAAGAATCGCAAAGGGAGAGAGCACAAGGATCATGCGCCACACCGCGCGCGTCCAATCCCGCCGCGCCTCTGCATAGCGTTCTGTTGCGACCGCCGACGAGAACGTGGGCACATAGGTTGTGCCGACAGCGGTTCCGATTACACCCATCGGAATGTCTGCCAGCCGCTGCCCATAGCCCCAAGCCGCCAGCGAACCGGCACCGAGCGTCGTCAAGAGACCGCGAATCAAGATTTGCGCCAACTGTGCGCTGATGGCGCCAAACATGTACGACGGCAGGTACGTCAGCATCACCCACGTTTGTGGATTCCACACGCGCCATTTCAGCGGAATACTGCCTTTATGGACGCGCACCCGCACGATCAAAAAGACCTGTAGGATCAGCAGCGCCAGCACGCGCCCCAGCATCATGCCGCGCACGCCCCAGCCCAACCACGCCACAAACACAAAAAACGCCGTCAGGTTCAAAAGCGCGAGCAAAAAAGTGTTGATGGCAGTCGTCGTAAAATCGTTATAGGCGTAACAAATGCCGAGCAGAATACCCGCCGTCGCAAAATAAATCAGTCCCGGCAAAATAATTGTCGTCAGGTCGCCCGCCAGCGCCTGGGTCGGAGCCGCCAGACCCGGCGCCATCACCGCAATAATCCACGGCATCGCCAGCGCCAACACGGGAAGCAAAACCACCACCACCGTGACTACAATCAGCAGCAGCGAAATCGCAATACTCCAGGCTTCGGCATCCCCCAGCCGCGAACGCGCGTCAATAAACATGGGCGTAAACAACACGCTCAATGTCACCAACATCAACATATATTGTAAGGCTTCGGGGAAAAAGATGGCGACGGTGTACGCATCCATCGTCGCGCCCGCGCCAAACTCGCGCGCAATCAGAACGGTCGTGAGGAACTGCAAGACGAGGGCGGCGGCGTTGGCAAACGCCAAAATTCCGATCCCGCGCCAGATAGACTGGAACATCAAGCCACAACCAGACGCCGCGCGGTCAGCCGCACCGCCAACAGTGCGCGGATGAGCCAATAGGCAGGCGTCCCGAAATGCTTTTTGTAATAGTACAAAAAACTATTCCAGTAAATGTCATGGAATTTTTTCGGCGCGCGCGTCGAGGTGCTCGACCCGCCATAATGAATGATGTGTGCGTCCGCGACATAAAAAGTTTTCCAGCCGTACTTGTGCAAGCGCAAACACCAATCTACCTCTTCGCTGTAAAAGAAAAAGTTTGGGTCCAACAGTCCGACCTGCTCCATCGCCTCGCGCCGAATCAACAGCGCCGCGCCGGAAACCGCATCTACTTTGCGCGTGCTCGAACGATCCCATTCCGCGTAGATATTGTGCCGCCGCACAGGATTGTTGGGAAAGCGACTGTCAATGCCCAACGCCTCAAATATCCCAAATGCCAGCGTGGGAAAGCGGTTCGCCGTCCGCTGTAACGAGCCGTCGGGATTGAGCAATTTCGCGCCGCACGCGCCGGCGTCCGCATGTGCGTCCATGAAGGCGACCATACGTTCCAGCGCACCGGGCAACACTTGTGTATCGTCATTCAGAATCATCAAATAACGTCCCGTGCCGCGTTCCAGCGCGCGATTATAGTTTGCCGAAAAACCCTGCGGCTCGGTGCCCAACATCAGGCAGACATTCGGAAACACACGGCGCACCATTTCAACACTGGCATCTGTGGAAGCACTGTCCACCACGATAATCTCGAGCCCGAGTCCGCGCGTCGTCTCGTCAATCGAGCGCAAACAACGCTCCAGCATGGCACAATTGTTGGAACTGACAATCGCGAGAGTCAGGTCAGGGCGCGGGTTCATCGCGGTATTCATTGCAGCGCGAACACTTGCCATCCGGCGATGGGTCCGACGGGTTGATACCGCCGCCGCAGTTGATTGATTTGCTTGCGCAGGCGTGGAGAATCGGCAGCCGTAAAATTGTTCAGCCCGTACCCGCGCGGGTCAACGATCAACTTTGGTTTTTCGCGCAGCACGTCCTCGAAATATCCTTCGACACGTTCCGGCGTCGCATAGCTCGTAAACTCGAACGGGATCGTATGCACGTAACGCGTCGGGGCGCGCCGTTCGGCAAAGAGCAAAATGCGCGGCTCGTATCCCGGCACCAGCACCGTATCTTCCGGCGTCGAATGTTCGCGTATGTATTCCACGACTTCGGGGGGTCTGAGCGCGCGCAAATCGCGGGCAAAACGAATGTCAAAATCCATGACCGGCAGAGCGAGAAACGCAACGCCACACACCAGCCCCAGCGTCAACAATCTCTCGGTGCGCGCGGTGGTCGGCGCTGCCAGGTCAACCAACGCCTTGCGCACAAGCCACAACAACCACGCGCCCCACACCGCGAGCACATAAAACAGCGCCACGAAATAATGCCCAAACTCGCGCCGCGTCGTCGTGACAAGCACAATTTCAAGCGGCAGCGCAATCGCACAAATGCCAAACAACGGGATGAGCTTGCCGGGAATCCGGTTGCTCGCCCAAAACAAAAAGGCAACACCGATGGCAAACCCCAGAGCGCCATACGCCATAAGACCGCTTAGCGAGAGCGCCGCAAAGCCCGCCCGCAGTGCGCTCAATGTTCCCTCGACTAACCCAAACCGTCCCACGTAAATCACATTGTATTGCAAGACGATTGCCAAAAATTCTTCGAGCGCCCCCTGCCACCACAATGCGCCGAGCAGGACGACGGCGACGAGCACCGCGCCGCCCATCATCGGCGCCAGCTGGCGCACGGCATTGCGCCAATCGCGCTTGGACCACGCCTGGAACAAAATATACAAGCAAATCGCCAGCCCAACCCCAATCATGTTGCTCTTGAGAAAAAAAATCAAACCAACCAGCACCCCGATCCAAAACCCGCGCCATCCGTACTCGCCTGCGCGTTCGGTCTCAACCTGCCACGCCAGCCAGAGGGCGGCAAATTGCAGCGGCAGCGCAAACTCTTCGGTCATGTTCCCATCGTCAATCAATTGAAAATACGCGAGGAGCCACATGCCGGTCATCAGCAGCGCAATCACCAACCCAAACGCGCGGCGAAGCAGTGTAACGCTCAAGAGGACGGCGCTTGCGACCGCACAAAAGGACAAGAACCAAACACCCCATCGCCCACCTCCGCCCAACCACACACCCAGCGCGTTGATGTAATAAATCAGGGGCGGTTTCTGGTCCCACACATCCACATACAGCACCTGCCCTTCCAACAAACGATGACCCACGTATTGAAACGTCCCTGAATCGGGCCAAACATATGACATAAAAGCGGGACTGTGGAGCAGCGTAACGAACAGAGCCGCCGCAATACACAGTCCCCGGATCATTCCCTCACGCCAGCGCGTGTCCGCCCAAAACGCGGACGACGCGTCCGCTCGCGTTATTCTCACATCAGGGATTGATTTCGACATAAATCGGGTCGGGAGTCAGTTGAAGCTTTATTTCCTGATTCCCTGTATGCTTGTGAAACGTCGTGACGCCATATTTGTCTGTTACCAACAAAGTTTTTGCCTTGAAGGTTTTCATCTTGCCCGCATCGCTCTTGGTATAAAAAATGTGCTTTTCAACTCCACCTTTTCTGAATGTGAACTGCACCACATCCACCCCGTTGCGCACCTGAACAGGATTAAATCCCGCCAACTGCTCTCCCACCACTCGATACGCGTTATATGCCAATTTTGGCGTCAGGTTTTGGTCCACGATGCCGAATTTCCATTTGTTGCAGTTCGGATTGAACGAGCAGCTATCCTTGAAATCATCAAAAGTCCACCAGATCAGCGTCTTGATGTCATAGAAATAGCCCTGCACCATCATTTGTGAGACCTGGCGCGCCTGCTTTTCCTGCGTCACGCCCTCCGGAATGTCGGTCGGGTCGCCGGACATTTCCGTAATGACCAGCGGAAGGTCCTGTCCGTGTTTCGCCATCACCTCGCGCAATGCCGCTGCCTTGGCGCCCACCCCAACCTCGTTATAGTGGCGCTGCCACACCGCGTTGTTGTACAGCAAGTAATCGTTAAAGCCCAACGCATCCGCGTATTTTTCTCCATTGGGCAACGGGTGAGCTGCCATGTATCCAAACAGGTTGTCGAGAAATAGATAGTTAAAACAACAGCCGCCCGGATACCAGGGCGGACGCGTTTCAGGCGTGAAATTGTCATACGACACCTGACCGAGTGACAGCTGCGCGTTGGGATTCGCCGCGTGCATGGATTTCCAAACCGCGCGCATCAATTCCGCATAGTCCGCATAATCCGGGTTGCCGTTCTCGTCCAGGTCCTCTTCGCCAAAGCACCCACCGATATCGAATCCGCCGGAATACATCATATTGTCCACTTCGTTATATAGCGCCCAATAGCGGACGTTCGGATAGCGCGCAGCCAACGCACCGACAAATTCTGCCAGGTCAGCGGGATTATAGACAGGTCCGCACGGCGTATTCGCCGCCCAACTCGGGTTGGTCAGAATCAGCACAAACGGTTGAATCCCGCGCGCAATCAATGGGTTCAGGTCGCGGTCGGGTGCGGTCCAGCGATATTGGTCAGGCGTGCGGTTCGTCGGCTCGATGTCTGCCCAACTGACGCTCGTCCGATTGTAGGACCCGCCCGCCGCAGTAAACAAGTCCATGGCGGTTTGCGAGCCAGCCATCTTGGTCGCCGCGCCATCGCTCGCGCCCAGCCGCACTTCGGTCGGCGGAGTCGTTTCCCAAACGCGCAGCGCCAGCGGCACAAAGACGCGCGGCGTGAGTATCGTTGTGTTCTGATTCGCGCCGGCGCGAGTGACACCGCCCAACAGCCACAGCACACTCAATCCAACAATCAAGAGGCGCAACATGCGTGTGCGCGGCATTATTCAATCACCTGCACATACACCGGGTATTTGTCAATCGCCAATCCAATGCGCCCCGCATTCGGGTCATTGTCTTCCGGCGCGCCATCTACAATCGCTTTGACCACTCCATACATCGAGCTGACTTGAAGGGTCTTGCCCGAAAAGGCAACGGTCACAGGCGTATCTGATGACGACCAGACCACCGCTTTGCCGACCCCATTCTGGCTAAAGACATACCCTTCACCACCTTCCACTCCGAGAGGTTGCAAATAGGCAGCGCCATTCAGTTGGTTGACCATCGTCTGATAGGCGGTGTACGCGGGTTTGGGATTTACATCCTGGTCAATCAACCCATACTTCCATGTGTTGGACGGTGGAGGATTGGAATCGGGAAAGTCCTGATACGTCCACCACACCATATGCTTGAGACCATTGCTCAAACCGCGCGTAAACGTCTTGACGGCAATCTCACTTTGAGCATCATTCCCAAGCGACAGCGAGTCTGCGCCCGTTTCGCTGACCATCAGCCCGCCTGTGAGACCATAAGTGTTCAGAAGCTTTTGCAGCGCGTTTGCTTTGGCGCTCACCCCAAAACCACCATTCCCCTGTCGCTCCCAAAACGGTCCATAGATCGAATAAAAGTTGAACGAGACATTATCAAAATAACGCTCGTTGTTGGGCAACGGATTGGCGCGGATGAAATCAAAGAGCTGTTCGGGGAAATGATAATTGAACGAGCCGCCGTTCCCGCCGCCGGGATACCCGGGCGGCGCGCTCGCTTCATCGAAATTGTCGTACGCCAGCGCACCCACCAGCAGCTCGGCTTGCGGGCTAACTTCGTGCAAGGCGCGCCAGGCAATGCGCAGCTGTTCCGCATAATCCTGCACATCCAGTTTGCCGTTCCCGTTCAAGTCATTGCCGCCAAAGCACCCGCCCGAACTGTTTTCGGGGCTTTTGGAATTGTCCGGCTCGTTATAGAGTGCCCAGTAGCGCACATGCGGATAACGCGTGCCGAGCGCGCGAAGGAATGCTTCAAACCCTTCCAGATCATTGACGGGACCACAAGAAGTATTCGAAGCCCACTCGGCATTGTTCAAAATCAGCACGAGCGGCTCGAAATTGTGTTCACTCATCGTATTGAGTAAATTGTCCGTAGAACCCCACTCGTACGTCCCCTTGACCTTTTCGACATTCCGCCACGACACACTGGTTCGCACCAGCTGCACACCCACCAGAGTCGCCAACGCCCGCGCCTGCTCGTTATACACGAGCTCGCCGTTGGTGCTCACACCAAAAAAATTTACGGGCGGTGCGGCGGCGGGAACCGCGGTAGGAGGCACAGCGGTCGGTGGAACAGCCGTTGGGCTTTCCGCTGTCGGCTCTGTTGTTGAAGGAGGGTCGGTGGGTGCTTGCACCGTGGGCGCTTGCGCCGTAGTTGCGGGCGCATCCGTGGATGCAACCGCAGCAGGTTCAACCGTCGGAACAACTGCTACTTTGGTTGGCTCGACGGCGAGCGGAACCGCTGTCGGCGTTGGTTCGGGTCCCGAACACGCCATCACCAGAGTTATCAGTGCAGCGCTTGTGACAAGCAAGATTAGACGCAAGTTGAGAAGCATGGTCCCTCATAAGACACAAGAGCTAGCCGATCAAACTGTATGCGGCTAGCTCTTGAGCAGTCAATATGTCAAACAGTCCCGTAACGCGGGGCTATGGGTAAATTTGTACAATTTTTGGATCGGTCCCCACTTTGATTGCAATGCGACCTACAGCCGGGTCCAAATCCTTTTTCGTGTTATCACGGACGTTTTTCGCCTTGCCGAGATGCGTCACGACGCGCAGCTTGGTCGCACTGAATTTTGCGACGCGTTCGTTGCGCAGCCACGAACAGTTGGACTCTTTGGATTGGTCCGCGATGCTCGACGACACAATCACATATTTTGTTATGCCCTGACCAAAAAAGCGGTACGCTTCAATGTCCTTGAAATCCGCCTGTCCGCTGTGTGTGCCTTTATATTTGTAATTATTCAGCTCTCCCGCAAGCGCCTTGAGCGCATAAAACGCCTGTTTGCGCTGCAAATTGATGTCAACGATGCCGTACTTCCAGGTGGGCTGGCGGTCGTCAAAATCCCGGAACGTCCACCAAATGATGCCCTTGAGCTTGGCTGCCGCGCCGCGCACCATGTTCAATGTCATACACCTCGCCTGTCCATCCACCCCGTCATTGTACGATGCACTGCCCGTCTCACCGACAAACAGTTTGACGCCTTTGATACCAGCCTGTGACAATTTTTGACGAATGACACTGGCTTTCGCCTGAACGCCCGCGCCGCCCGCCTTCTTGGTCCAATAATAAGTCCCGTACAGGTCATAGTAATTGAACAACAGCAGGTCGGTGAATTTTTCACCCGCGGGACGCGGGTTATTCTTCATGGACGCCGCCAATTGATCAATGAAATTATAGTTAAAGCTGCCCCCCGCTCCCTTGCCCGGATAGTCCGATGGCGCCGTCGCCGTATTGAAATTATCAAACGCGAGAGCGCCCGTTCCAACGAGCGCCGTTGGGTTCGCCGTATGCACGGCTTTCCATGCGGTCGCGAGCAGCACAGCATACTCGTCCACATCGCGAATGCCGTTATTGTTCACCCCCCCCACCGAGCGCGAGCCAAAACAGCCGGCGTTGTGCTGACCGGGGGACCCGTCATAGTCTACCTCGTTATACAGCGCCCAGACTTTGACCTTGGGATAGCGCGCTGCCAGCGCAGCCAGCACATTGCGGAATGACTGAACCAACGACGCGTCACGTGTGTCAATGGGTCCACAATGCGTAGTTGCCGCCCACGATGGATTTTCCCCGACATAGACAATAGGCGTAAAGCCCTTTTCAATCAGCGGATTAAGCACGTTGTCCAGACCGGTAAAATCGTAAGTGCCGCGTATTGCTTCGATCTTGTCCCACTCGGCGGATGAGCGAACCCACTTAATGCCCGTTTCCGAGGCGAGGTTTCGCGTCGTCTCGCTGCTGTACAGTACACCGCCATCGTCCAGCCCAAAAAGTGCAGCCGTTTTTTTCGGCGCGAGCGGTGCTGTCCCTTGCGCAACCGAATCATTCTGCGCCCCGTCTTCTGCACGTACGGGCTGCGCGACGGTCAAAGGAACCACCAGCGCGCTCAATACCAGCGTCAGGACAACCAGACGCAACACCATGCGCGGGTAAAAATGTTTCATATAACTAACCCTCAAGTTAAGTCACTGTGCGGAGCGACTCTTGGATGCGGTTTAGGCGCGGTAAAACGGTATGATAAAAAACGCCAGCACAATGACGTTATAAATCACCATCGCGCCCACCAGGATTCCAAACCACCACAAATAGCCCTTGCGCGGGACAAAGGCACGCGTGCCAATCAAGAACAGAGTCGCGAGCGGAATCAACACGGGGAACAAATAACGCCCCGACGAACCGGGTTCCCAACCCAAATCCCACCCGCGCGCATCCAACGCCAGCATGAACGCCAGCGCAATCACCACGCTCGCGGCAAAAACCACCAATACGGCGCGTTGATACAACAGCAGCTTGCCGAAATCACGAATGGCAAACCACACCGCGCCGACAATGGCAAACACAGAGAGCGCCGCAAAACCCCAGTACGCCTGCACGCCGAGCGTGATATTCATCCATCCAAAGTGTCCCCACGTACTGATAAAAATGCGGCGTAAAGATTGCGCGTACATGATGAGCGCATCCCGCTGAAAATATCGGTCATCCATGGACATCGGGAACTGTTCGGTCGGCAGCAGCAAAAACAAATGCACAATATAGTCCGAAAGTTTCGGCACGTTCACGGTCGTCCAATTCCACGCCACGACCAGCCCGACAATCATAAACACGACCGCCGCTGCCGCCCCTGCAAACCGAATAGCTCTCTGCCCCATCGTCAGCCGTCCCGCGCCCCAATGCACCACGATATAGACGAGAAAAGCAAATGCCAGAATCGGCACGCCGTACAAGCCACTGCGCTTGGCAGCCAACGCGATGGCGAGCGTAAAGAACATGCCGAGCACACGCGGAATCGAAAGCCCCAATCGGAACGTCCGCACCATAATCGCCAGCATCCATCCAAGCGCCGCAATCGTCAGGTGGTCGTTCATCACAATGACGTGCAAAAAGAGATGGTGCGGCAGCAGCATGATAAAGATGGGGATCGCTAACGCCATGGTCGGGTCATCCCCATCATCCTTGCGCCGGAACAGTTCGCGCCCTGCGAAATACGCCGCCAGCACCGTCACCACGTTCAACAGAATCGAGACAAGGCGCATGGCATAGAGCTGCGCGCGAATGCCGCTGTCAAAAAACAAATTGTGGGGAATCAGGTAAAGGAGATAGGCGAGCGGAGGTTGATGGAGTTGATGTGCGCCCTCGCCATAGATTTCGGTAAAGTTTTTGGGCAGCTCCCCCGGCGCGGTCCGTTCCCACAGTGTAACGCCCCATTTCCAGTAATTGACGGAATCCATCGAGACGATGATTTCGTCCATCACGCTCTGTTCGATGTCAGGATAGCCAATCAACCGCCCTTTATCGTGGAGCAGGCGAACATATTCAAAATGGCGCGGCTCATCCGGTCCCCCCCACGGCGGAATCACTGCCAGGTAAAAGAGACCCAGCGCAAAGGTAAGAATCGAAAGGAGAATGGGAATCCCGCGCAGGTTCGCCAGTGCCCGCTCATTTACTTGTGCACTCGCGATGCGGGGTTGTTCGAGAGGTGTTACATTTTCCATCACAAAAACTTGAGCCAGTATAACCCAGCTTAAACCTATCGCAAATTGCGTATCGCTATTCGCATATCGCTTGTATTCGTTCTCTTGTTAACTGTGGTTTTCAAAAGAAATGTCCCAAGATTTCACGCTGCCACTTAATGCCCATGGCACAACGCTCTTAATTTCCCGTCTCCCGTCTCCAATCTCCCTAATACGCCCCTCGTCCGCTCAACACCGCAGGCACAGTTTTCAACAAAATCACCAAATCCCGCCAAATCGAATAGTTTTCGATATAGTCCAGCTCAAGCTTCATCCGTTCCTCAAACGAAAGGTCGCCCCGTCCGCTGATTTGCATCGCCCCTGTCAGCCCCGGCTTTACCAAAAGCCGCTGGCGTTGGACGGGCGAGTAGCGCATGGCAATTCGCATCACTTCCGGGCGGGGTCCGACGAGCGACATGGAGCCAAGCAACACGTTCAGGAGCTGCGGCAGCTCATCCACCGACGTTTTCCGCAGCCAAACACCCATCCGCGTCACGCGCGGGTCGTTCCGCATTTTGAAATGGGGCTGCTGCAATTCCTCAACATTCACCAATTGGTCGAGCAGTTCCTCTGCGTTTGCCACCATCGAGCGGAACTTGTACATGCGGAACGGCTTGCCGTACTGCCCTGCCCGTTCCTGTGAAAACAAAACCGGTCCCCGCGAGTCAAAACGGATCAGCGCCGCCACAATCAACATGAACGGACCGCACAGCAACAGTCCAAACGTCGCGCCCACGAGGTCCAGCGCACGTTTCAGCACGCTGTTGATCCCCGTAATCGCCGGCTCGCGCAGCGTTATGACGGGCAGCCCGCGCAGCGTTTCGATCCCTGTCCGCACCGTAATCAATTCCAAAAGGTCCGGCATCACTCGCACGCGCACACGACTCTCTCGCAGCGCCAGAATCAATTCCGCCAGCTCGGCGCGCCCGCGCGTCGTTTGCGACAAGAAAACATCATTCACGCGGGCACGGTCCACAATCGTCAGAGCTTCGTCGAGCGTTCCCACAATCGGCGTCACATCGGTGAGGTTCGACCCTTTACTCTCGGCAACGAATCCAACCAGCGTAAACCCCGGCGACCCTTGCAGTTGAGCACCCAGTTCTCGCGCGCTCGCGTCCGTGCCGATAATCAACGCCCGGCGTGCCTCGGTCGCCGCGCCGCCGTATCGCGCGCGGAGATACCGCACGCCCATGCGCCAAGCCAATGTCAACGTCAAATCCAAAACATAGAAATAAGCAAACAACACACGCGAAAAATTTTCAATCTTGATAAAGTACAGTGCCGCTGCGAGCGACAAGAGCGCAAACGTCGTCGCCAAAAAGACTGTCCGCGCCTCGATGCGCCATTCTTCGCGCGACCGCCGTTCATACGCGCCCAAAAAATAAAAGACCAGCGCCCAGATTACACCGACCAGCACCAAAACATCCGGCGTGACATAGTAACGGTCCGGCGGCGCGCCAAACGGCAGCACGCGGCGCAGCCAGTCCGCCAGAAGCATCGCTCCCAACGCCACTGCCACATCGCCGATCCATAATCCCACGCCCAACCAACGGGAACGCGGCACATCTTGGGCAATAAAGTTCATAGTACGAGGTTCAATCCAAGCCGATTATACCGTAACTCGACAGGTCAAGCAGTCACCCCGGCAGCTGCCTTGTCGTTCAACCGTTCCTCGATCAATTGTACAGCTTCGTCAAAGCGCACCGCCCAGGTATTCGTGCGAGCCCGTTCCCGCCGCTTCTCAACCATTCCGACCTGCTCCGGTTCGCACACTGCCGCCTCCGTCAGCCGTTCAAATTCCTCTGCGCTTGCCGCCACCGCCAGCACATCTCGAAAGTCGTCAAAAATCGGCAGATTCGTAGCAACCGTCGGCTTGGCGACCGCCAGACATTCAAACAATTTTGCGGGGTTGATATAGCGCGTGTATTCGATCTTGGCGTACGGCAACAAAAAAACATCCACAGCATGCAAATAAGCGGGCAAATCATCGTGCGGGATATGCCCAAAGAAATACACATTCGGCAGCTGTTCCAGCTCCGAAATGTCTGTGCGCACCACTCCCAGCAGCACAAACTCCCAATCGGGGTGTTTGAACGCCAGGCGCTTGAGCAGATTCGAATCTACGCGCTCGTCAATCCCCCCAAAAAATGCGAGCCGCGGGTGTTTCAAAGCAGCCAGCTCGTCCGGCTCGCGCTCGGGCGTGCGCGTAAACAACTCGTAATCCACTCCGTGCGGCACATAATACGTATGCTGGTTCAAGCCCCTCTGTCGCTCGTACAGTTCATGCGACGTAACGATCACCATTTCGGCGCGCCGTGACAATTCACGTTCCGATTCCGCAAAGGAAGAAAACACACCTTTGGGATTTTCCGTCAGCGCGTCCACGCAATCATAAATGACCAATTTAGGGTCAAGCGTTTCAATCACCGCTCGCGCCAGCGGCGTAGGAACAAACGTCCAAACAATCGGTCGCCCTCCCCCGACCTCTGCGACCGCATTCGCCAACTGTCGTGACAAAGCCGTCACGTTGCGCTCATGCACAAACCCGATCTGTTGAAAGGGGTTTACGAGCGGGTCCACCACCCATAGATTTTTTCTGACCTCTCGAATCCCGCGCGCCCCCGCCTTTTGGCGATTCCGCAAACGCGCCACAATCCGATGGCGGTCCTGCCAGCCGGGCATCCGAATGCCAATCGGTTCGACAAACAGCACGCGGTTGCCCGCCTGTGCAAACCGCGTCATCAACTCTTGATGCCGCAGCCACAAAAAGTCCCAGCTCAACGTCGAAAAACAAACGACCAGTTCATTGGAAAGCATAATCTACAACGCTCGCGCATTCTTGTCTGTGACCAGCCGAAAGATGCGCGAACCCAGCGGCACGGCAAAAATTGGGGCAACCAGCGCCGGGAAAATAAACACGACCAGATGCAGCAAGATGGCGTACGCGAGGGCTGTGCTTTCGTCAACACCAAATACACTCAACGCCAAAATCACCGAAAAGTGAAACACACCGAGGTTAGCAGGCAGCGCGGGCACTCGCGTCCCGATTTGCAAAACGACCATCACAAAAGGTGCGGCGCTCCACGGCACGTCCATTCCCAGGGCGAGAAACAAGAGCTGATTGACCAGCCAGCCCACCGCCCAAATCACCGCCGTCCAAAAAAGCACCGCCCGCGCTTCCCGCTGCCGGGTCAAATTCGTCAAACTTTCCAAAATGCCGCGCACGAAATTTGCCAGCCGCACAGACTCGCGTTTGAAAATTCGCTGCTCCATTCGCGCCAGTCCACTCAAAAGCGGCTCGCGCAAACGCCGCACGCTTGCCAGAGCAATCAGCCCAACCAAGACTAGCAACACACTCGCAGTCAGCGAATCACGCACCCATACGGGCATCGGCACAAACGGCGTCAGCGCCAACAAAAGCAGCAGCATCACACACGTGTCCAGCACTTTTTCCAATGCAACCGAGCCAAGCACAAACCCAACATTTAATTTTTCGGTCTCGGCTGCCAAAAGCACACGCGCCACCGTGCCAAGTTTCAAGGGCAAGAGCGTATTGAGCAAATGCGCGCTAAAAAAAATCTGGGTCATCGTCCAAAAACGCGTCGGATACGGACCAAGCAGCGCCTGCCAGCGCCGCGTGGCAATCCCCATTGCGCCCATTTGCGCCAGCACCGCCGCCAACACAAACACCCATTGGCTCGATGATAGAATCGCCAGCGTCAGGTTCAAGTCCACGCCGCGCAGGATAAGCCAGAACGCGACCAGGCTGATGACTGCGCCGACCGCCACCGAAATCCACCCACGGCGCGCCGGCGGCGCGGGTGTGGTTGTCGGTGCAGCCCCTTGTTCGAGCGGCGCGGGTGTCATTTCACCTCTCGTTCGACGAAAAACAACGCCAATACAAGACCCATCAACGACCAAATAATCACGCTCACCTTGGTGCTGACAAAAATCGCATCCAGCATGCTGTGCCCCATAAACACAATCACGCCCGCCAGCAGCCCTGCTGCCAGCCAACGCTGCGCCCGATTCACCGACCCCCGAATCGCTTGCCAGCCGACCCCCAGCAAACTCGTCAAAAGGGCAATAAATGCAACAAACCCGCCGACGCCAAATTCAACGCCCATTTCCAAATACAGGTTGTGCGCGTGCGGCAGCGGCGCATCCGGGCGGCTGTAAAAAAGTGGATAGAGCGAAACGACCGTTTGCTCAAACAGTCCCAGCCCAATCCCCGTGAAAGGAAAATCGCGCATCATGCGCAGCGCGCGGTCCCACAACTCGACGCGTTCCCGTGCGCTCCCTTGCGAATCGCTCACGACGACCGCGTCCATCACGTTCGAGGGTCCCAGCAGAAAAATGAGCAGGAGAAGCGGGACAAGAACCGCGGGGACCACCCACAACCGCCGGGGGTTGTATAAAAGAGGCAGAAGCGCACAAGCCAACACCAGCGCCAAAATCGCGCCGCGCGACTGGGTCAGCACGACTACACTGAGCAGCAGCAGCGCCAACGCGGCGACCCCGACTTGAAGAACCGTCCGCTTTTGAATCCATGCCCACACCAACGCAAGGGGCACGAGCGGCGCCAACGCGCCCGCCACA
>JADMIO011565030.1_pt1 | contig 22710 bp, 22 predicted proteins | sample 8958161 | NCBI WGS metagenome assembly JADMIO01 (sample SAMN16585339, study PRJNA669376) | soil metagenome | isolation source: Crop rotation soil | place: USA: Cullars Rotation, Alabama | collected 2011 | reverse complement strand
CGCGACAACTTGTCCACGTGGAATTCTAAGCTTAGGATCCCAATGTGCTGGAAAGGCCACCGTCGCGCTTTTCATTGTCGTGGCGATCGCGGCGGTGATTCCCGCGCGCCGCGCTGCGCGGGTCAATCCCACTGCCGCACTGCGATGTGACTAGACGTGGTATCGTCGCCCCCCTTGTGAGCGCTTCGCTGTCCGGCATTCCCCTTCCGCCGCGCATCCCCTCGCCCAAAGCCCGCGCGTTGCTGTTTCGCATTCCGGTCGGCCGGGGCCTGCGCGTCGTCGTCGGCACGATCTTTCTCGTGGTCGGGGTGCCGCTCACGGCGGGGCTTTCGCGCGATGTCTCCGGCGATATCGCGATGCTCGCGGGGCACCGTCCCGCACGCGGCCGCGTGCTGGCCGCGGGCAACGACGACTCGATCGACTTCAACGGCGTCCCGCCGCGGTTCGTGCGGTTCGAGTACGCCATCGGCGACACGCGGGCGGAAGCGCAGTCGTACACCCTCGACCAGGCGTTCGCGCTCCCGCACCCTGGTGACGAAGTCCCGCTGGAAGTGGCCTCGTGCTGCGCGTCGTGGGCACGTGTCGTCCAGATGACCCGCTCGCCTCTTGGCTATCTTGGGTTGCCGTTCCTCGCCGGCCCTCTCCTCGGTGCCTTCCTGCTCGTGCCGCCGCTGCGCGCCCGACGCCGCACGATCCGTGCCTTCGTGCACGGGACAGCGGTTCCGGGGGAGGTCGTGGCGGCCGGGCGCACGGAGATCCAGAAGAACAAGGGGAACACGTGGGCGTTCAAGACCGCGTGGCGGTTTCGTGCCACGGACGGGCGGGAGTACGAAGGGTCCCTGATCACACACGCCGATCCGTCGGCGGACGGCGTGCCGAACGCCGGCCCGATCGTTGTGCTGTACGAGCCTGCCGACCCAAGAACAAACACCGTGTTCGTGGCGTAGCCTGAGCTCGGACGTAGTGGACGCCGGCTGGAGTTGACGTGTGAACGTCCGCTCAAATCGGAATGGTAGTCTTGGCCGATGCCCTTCGTCCTGCGCGACGCCACCGTACAGGACGTGCCGGCTCTGGCGGCCCTCCACGTCGAAACGTTCCATGAGACCCATGGCGGCGGACCGACGTCGGCAATTCGGGAGACGCAGTGGCAGCAAATCCTCAGCGCCGGCAGCGCTACGGACTTCACGGTTCTGGTCGAAACAGCAGCCCACGAGCTCATCGGGTTCGCGCGGGGCCGCCGTCATGACGGCGGCGTACCCGGCTACCAGGGTGAGCTCAACAAGATCTATGTCCTGCGGCGCTTCCACAGGCGTGGCCTGGGTCGAATGCTCGTGTGCGCGATTGCGCGTCGCTTTCTCAACGAGAACATCACGTCTATGCTGCTCTTCGGAGACGCCCAAAACCCCTCCAACGGCTTCTACGAGCACCTGGGGGCCGTGCCGCTCTTCTCGGCAGCAGGCGAATTCAACGGCGGCTACGGCTGGGCGGATTTGCGTACACTTGGCCAATGATCGAGAAGGCCTTCGGCTACCAGGGCAATCCTCTGAGCCTTCCGGTCGCGGATGTCCCCGCGGCGGTGCCGTTTTACGAAAACGTTCTAGGCTTCCAGGTCGTCTCCCACTCTGAATCTCAGCCTCGCTCCGCGACGCTCGCGCGCGATCGCGTGCAGATCAGGCTTGAAGAGAACGGCGGCGATCCATCGCAAGACGGCTGCGCGTTTCACGTGAGCAATCTCGATGGGCTGCTCGAAGAACTCCAACGCCGCGGGCTCAAGCGACTTCACTCAGATATCAAGATCGAGCCGCGTGATGGGGCCGCGTGGCGGGTCTTCTACGTCGTCGCGCCGGACGGCCTCTGCTATTGGTTTGGGGAGCGCCAGTAGGGCGACGCACCCGCTGACAGCGCACGCAAAAGAAACTCCGGCGGGCTCGGCTGCCGTGAACGGCGCGGCTCACTTTGCCTCCGCACACCGAACAGATTGACCGTCCGTAGATCTCGAGGTTCTTCCTGAGCGCGAAGACGCGACGCAACTCGAGAAACCTGAACGAAAAGGCTCTGGCGTCGGCGACGATGGCCTGCAGTTTTCGGTCCGACAGACGCCCCACGGCCGAAAACGGGCTCGTCCGCGTGCGGAACAGCACCTCGTTCTTGATGATGTTGCCGACCCCCGCGAAGATGGCCTGGTCGAGCAGGACGTCGGCAATCTCCGCGCGCGCGAACGCGCGCGATTTCTTGAAGGCCGCCCTCGGATCCCACGCGTCGTGCAGTACATCGGCGCTGAAGTCGTATCCCGATTTCGCGTCGGCGCTCTCCAGGAATTTCAGCGATGCGGCCCAGATCGTGATCTCGCCATTTGGGAAGTCGATGGCAAGGCGAGGGGCGCTGCCGCGGCGGTAGTCGCCCGTCACCGATGTGCCGTTGACCGTCGCGGCGAATGTGCCCCAGAGCATGAAGTGCACGCGCAAGGCGAAGCCGTCGAACTGAAAGACGAGGTGTTTGCCCCACGCGAAGATCTCCCGCACGCGCGCGCGGCAGAGGCGCCCGATTCCAATGCGGCTGTTTCCGCGGACGGCGTTGATCCGCTTGCCCACGAATGGTGCGAGCTGTTCGGCCGCCAGATGAATCGACGGGCCTTCCACACACTCAGACTACCGCAGCGAACGAGTCACGCGAACGGAGCGCGGCGACGAACCGCCGAGCGGTGAACGTGGAGCCACGACCGACAATATTGGCGGATCATGCGAAGCTCGAGGTCGTGCGTGTGGCCAACGTACAGCGACCCGTCGGCACACCGCAGGATGTAGACGCACCAATCCGCGTAGAGGAGAAGAGCCCTTCGACTCGCGCCCTACGGTCGCTCGCTCAGGACATTCTCCCTGGCGGGGCCTGCCATGAGAGAACCTTCGGCCTGCCGTGAGGCAGGCTGAAGGTAAGTCGTATGGAGGCGGCGGGAGTCGAACCCGCGTCCGAAAGGCCTGTCGCTACAGAACTCTACGTGCGTAGCCGAACTTTAAATTTCGCGCCCGGAGTAGAAGCACGGCGAAAATCTCCGAACGCTAGTCCGTCTGAATCTCGCCGGCGCGCACCGCACTGACGCGCCGGCCAGCCTACTGAATGGCGTTCACTCCCAACCCGTAGGCTGGAAGGGGTGAACGTCGCGGTTATTTATGCCGCGAGTGCAAGCTGCGAGTTCGCAGTTACAGTGTTTTGTCCACCGGTTTAACGAGCGAGATGAACAAGCTCGGCACGCATCCCGTAGTCCCTTGCCCCCGTCGAAGCCAATTCGCCCCCACAAGGTGAGACCGCGGTGATACCCCTTTATTGTCGCACGACGCCGCACGCGCAATTGACAGCTATATCCACAATGTGGAAGATATCGCCTCGTGTCACCAGCCCTTGGCGAGTTTGAGCAGTTCGTGTTGCTGGCGCTGCTGCGCCTCGGGAGCGACGCGTACGGTGCCACGGTACGTCGCGATATCGAAGAACGTGCGCGCCGCCCCCTTTCTATCAGTGCCGTCTACACCACGCTGGAGCGGCTGGAACAGAAAGGGCTCGTCAAGTCCCGCATCGGCGAGCCAACGGCCGAGCGCGGAGGCCGCCGTCGAAAGCATTTCGAGCTGCTGCCACTTGGCGCGCGGGCGCTGAAAGCTTCGCACGACTCATATGTCGGCATGACGCTGGGTCTCGAACATCGCTTGAAGACGCTGCGATGACTCGCCTGCTGCTCCACCTCATCGAACGTGCAACACCGCCGACCGACCGCGAGTGGGTGCTCGGCGATACGGTTGAGGAGTTCGAGCGACGGACAACGAGCAGCGGCCCCGGAGCGGCCCGACGGTGGCTGGCCGCCGAAGCCTGCCGGGTGTTGTGGTGCGCCCCCTTTCTGCGCCGTGCCACACGAACCATCCCGTCCTCGGCTCCCCCATCTGCTTCGCGCGCCCTCACATTCCCCCAGGACATGCGCTACGCGTTCCGCGTCCTGCGACAGCGTCCGGGATTCACCACGGCGGCAATCGTGAGCTTGGCTCTGGGCATCGGCGCGAACGTCGCCATCTTTTCAGCCGTCCGCGCGGTCCTGTTCGATGAGCCGCCGTATCCGCAGGCGGACCGGCTGGTTCGCGTGACTATCCCGATGGCGCGCAGGCCGCCTCAACCGCTGAGCCAGGAAGACGTCGAGGCGCTCCGCACCCGTCCAGACACGTTCGGCTCCGTGGCCACCTGCACGTGGGCGACAGTGAACGTCCGCGGAGAATCCGCGCTCGAGCGCGTGGAAGGTCCGTACGTGTCACCGGAGTTCTTCGACGTCTTCGGACTGCCGCCGCTCATCGGCCGCGCCTTCGAACCGCAGGAATTCCACTCCGCTTCGCACGTCGCACTACTGTCGCACCGCCTCTGGCGCTCCCAGTTTGGCGGTGCCTCGGACGTGGTCGGCCGCACGATTCAGATCGATCGCGAACCGTGGACGGTCGTGGGGGTGATGCCGCCGGACTTCACGCCTGAATGTCGAGGCAACTCCACGGGCGACGTGTGGCGCCCGTTTCTGCCCACACCAGAGTCGAGAGAGCCCAACCTCCAGACGTACGCGCGATTGACGCCAGGGGCCACGATTGATTCCGCCCGGCGAACCGTCGCGAATCTGCACGCCTCCAAGGCGACCACCACACTCGCGGCGTACGGAGCCGTCGTGGAGCGCCTGAAGGAAGGCGCGGCGAACGCTGCACGCCCCGGCCTGTTGCTGCTGCAAAGCATCTCGGCGTTCGTGCTGATCCTGATGTGCACGAACCTCGCCACCCTCTTCCTCGCGCACGCCAGCGCGCGGCAATACGAGTTGGGGATACGTGCGGCCCTCGGCGCCGGCCGCGCCCGTATCGTTCGCCAGTTGCTGGCCGAAGCCTGGCTGATTGCCACGGCTGCGAGCGTGCTGGGGGCGGCGCTGGCGTACTGGCTCGTCCCCATGCTCCGCCTCGAAGGACCCGGTCGGCTCGGCGTCATTCCGGCTGGAACACTGTTATCCGTACGGTTCCCGGAATTCCTACTGTCACTCGGACTCGGATGGCTGACCGCCACCGTCTTCGGACTTGCACCGGCGTGGCTGACGTCCAAAACGGACGCTTTCGCTGGACTCCGCTCGAACCGCCAATCGACGCCAGCACGATCGGTCGTGATCGCACGATCGACGCTGGTCGCCGCTCAAGTCCTGCTCGCAGTGGTCCTCATCAGCGGAACAGCGCTGGTCCTTCGGAGTTTCACCAAGGTGATGGCACTCCCTCTTGGCATCGATCCCCGAGGACTGCTGGTGGCCAACCTTTACGTCACCGAACAGGACATAACTCGTTCGCTCAACGAACGTCTTGAAGCGGTCATGCACGAGCGATTCGGCGCGGCCGACGTGACCCTCGCGGGCGGTATGCCGTTCACGACAACATTCACGACGGGCTTTGCCCTATCCGACGAGGCCACGTCGGCTCGAAAAGACATTTGGACACGAGTCCGGTGGGTGACGTCGTCGTATTTTTCGACGCTTCGGCAACCGATGCTTCGAGGCCGGGCATTCACGGCCGACGATGCCAACGCGATTCCTCTTCCTGTCATCGTCAACGAAAGTTTCGAGAAGCTGCACGGCGACGGTCACAGCCTGATCGGCCGGCACCTCTCCACCGCTTCGACGCGCGTCTCCAACCAGCAACGTGTCGTCGTCGGCGTCGTCGCCGATGTGCGTACCGGGCTCCGAACCCAGGGGCTCTTCGACGCGGTCTACGAGCCGCTGACGACGTCCAGTTACCTGTCGGTGGTCATCCGAGCACAGAACTCGCCGGCGATGGAGCGATCGATTCGAGAGGCGGTGCGCGAAGTCTCCAGCAACATCGCCGTGTTGAACGTCGAATCCCTGGAGTCGCTCGTCGATGACTACCAGATCCGACGGCACTTCACCGTATTGATGCTCGTGGCGTTCGGTACGCTCGCTGCTCTATTGGCGGCGCTGGGGATCTTTTCGGTGATGTCCCAGACCGTCGGTCAGCGTCTCCGCGAGGCGGGCATCCGAATCGCCCTCGGGGCACGCCCGCAAGACATCCGGGTGCTGTTCTTGGGCGGCGGCCTGAAGCCCGTAGTGATCGGCCTCGCCGGAGGCATCGCGGCCGCGTGGTGGGTCGCGGGCCTGCTGCGCGACAACCCTGAGTGGAAAGCGCAGCTGTTTCAGGTGCGAGCGCAAGATCCCTGGTCAATCGGCTCGACCGCTATCTTGGTGTTGGTGACGGGCCTGCTCGCCTGCTGGTTGCCGACGCGCCGCGCGAACAGAGTCGATCCCGCGGAGACCCTGCGCGCGGACTAGAACGTCACGTCTGAATAAGACGTGATTCTCGTCAGCGTCGCACGTGCTTATCGAGGAAATCGATCACGGTCTGCCATGTCGGCGTCACCGGCATGGGGTTCACGACCGACGTACACCCCGCCGACGTCGACCGCATCGTCGCGGCCTCGCGCAGCGCCGGGTCGGTCAGGAACCCGTGCCAGTTGCCGTGAGGGGCCTTCGGGAGGCTGATGAAGATCGACTCCTTGCACGCCTTGTTCAGCGCCATGTAGAGCTGCTCGCCCTGGTTGTGCGGCACGAGCTGATCGGAACCGCCGTGCAGAATCATCAGCGGCGGATCGGCCGCGGAGATGTAGCCAATCGGATTGGCGGCACGCACCTTCTCCGGACACGATTGGATCGCGCAGCCGACGAGTTGCGATTCGGGGGAGTCCGGCGCGTCGTGGCAGAAGTTGGCGCTCGCGCACGGCTTCAGCATCCAGGCGTCCATCGAGAGAAAATCCGTCGGCGGATAAAACGCGACCGCCGCGCGGACGGCGCTCGATCCCGATGTTGTACCGACGCTGCCCTCGAGCTCCGGAACATCGCCAGTGAGCGCCGCCATCGCCGACGTCCAGCCTCCTGAGCTGTCGCCGACGATCGCGACGCGATTCGCATCAAGGTTGTACGTACGCGCGCTGGCGCGCAGCCACCGAATCGCTGCCTTGATGTCGTGCACCTGCCCCGGAAACACCACTTGCGAGCTCGAGCGAATCGACACGCCGGCCACCGCGTAGCCGGCAGGGTTCAGCTGCGCCGCCAGAAGGCCAGCGCCGGTCTTGCCGGTGTCCGCCCGCCACGCCGAGCCGGCCGTCCACACCACGACGGGAAATGGCCCCGAACCGGCCGGCAGGAACAAATCCAGTTTGTGCCCGTTGCTCGCCGCCGGCCGGGGCGGCGCGTAGTCGAGATTGGCCTGCGTCGGCGCGGGTCCCTGCGGCGCTCCGCCGCGTCCGCCGCGCGGCGCCTGCGCGAAGCCGGGCACGACGGCCAAGACCGACACCAGCACGACGAGAACGAAGGACGGACGCATGGCGTTCACTCCAATCGGCGAGAGCCTACCACTTGCGACCGGGAGGCAATTTTTTGTCTCTTCAAGCCCTGGCCCTTTCCCTCCGCGTCCTCCGCGCCTCCGCGTGAGCCTTCTCCGCGGCTCCGCGTGAGATCGCCCATGAAAATAGCCTATGCTCAGCGTGCCCAGGAGGGGCGTTCCGATGATCCGACGACTCGCGCTCGCTTCTCTCGTCGCCGTTGCCTTCGCCGTAACGGCCGTGTCCGCGCAGACGCCGGCGCCGGCCGGGCCGGCCGGGGCCACGCCCGAGAACGCGGCCGCATTCATGGGCGATTGGGTCCTCAGCATGCAGGGCCCCAACGGCGCGCAGACGTCGGAACTCACCATCAAGGCCGACGCCGGAAAAGTCGCCGCGGAGATTTCGCTCAACGGCACCAAGAGCCCGATCAAAGACATCTCAAAGACCGGCGAGTCGCTCGTGCTGTCTTACGCCTTCGACTACCAGGGCATGGCGGTTCCGGCCGTGGTGACGCTGACGCCGTCGGGCGAAAAGATCGGCGCGACGATCGACTTCGCGGGCGGCGCGTACGTCCTGGAAGGCAGCGCCGCGAAGAAGAAGGCGTAGCGGCTACGCGCCCGCGAGCTTCGCCAGATCGGCGGCGCTTGCCTGCCGGTCTATCTGGCGACAGAGATCGAGCAGCCGCCGCGCGCGATCGGCGGGCAGCACGCCGTTCGAGAGATCGAGGAACTTCGCGTCGAGATCGGCGTCGCTCATCGGCCGCTCGACGCTGCCGACCACCTGCGCCACGTATTTCTCGAGGCGACGGCCGTCCTTCAGCGTGATCGTTGCGCGCACCTGCGCTTCGCCTATCGCGCGATCGATCGTCGCCGTCACGCGATCTCGAAGCGCCACCACCTCCGGATTGCGGGCCCATTCGTCCGAGAACTGCTTCGGCCCCGCGGCGCCGGCCACGATCGCGATGGCGGCGGCGAAATAGATACTGAACTTCGCCTCGAGGCCGGTCTGCGGCGTCTTCTTGCCGGTGAGCTCGAGCACCAGCGGATGCACCGCCAGATCGATCTTCTCGATCTGCGAGGCGGTCAACCGCTCGGCCGCACGCAACTGAAGGCAGGCGTCGATCGTAGGATGCATGACGACCCCGCACGCGAACGGCTTGTACGTGTTGAGCAGGATCTCGAATCGCTGCCCCAAACCCTCCGTGATCTCCGGATACTTCACTTCCGTCGAGACGACGTGCGCCCAGCCGTTCTTGCCTTCGATGGCGTTATCGGCGCTGGTGAAGTTTTTCGAGGCCAGGAGCGCGGCCGTGAGGCCGTTCTGCGCGGCACGGCCGGGATGGAAGCACTTCGTCATTGAGCCGAACATCTCGCGCAGCCCGACCGGCTGCGTGGCCGCCAGCCCCAGCGCCCACGCCATCTGATCCTCCGTCAGGCTCAGCAGCTTGCCCGCCGCCGCTGCCGCGCCGAAGACGCCCGCCGTGCCGGTGATGTGCCAGCCGCGATCGTAGTGCGCGGGATAGACCGCGTTGCCGATGCGGCATTCCACTTCGGCGCCGAGCACGAGCGCGTGCAGAAAGTCTCGGCCGGAGACCGGGCGCGTTTCGGCGAGCGCGAGAATCGCGGGCGCCACCGGACCGGCCGGATGGATGACGGTCTTGAGATGCGTGTCATCGAAGTCGAGGACGTGCGAGCTCATTCCATTCATGAGCGACGCCGTCAGCGCATCCATCCGCTCGCCACGGCCGAGCACCGTCGCCTGCGCCGGGCCGCTGAACGGCGCGAGCGCGGCCACCGCGTTGTCGAGCGTCTCGTGCCGCGCGCCGCCGAGCGCGCAGCCGACCCAGTTGACCAGCGTCCGCCGGGCTTCCGTGATCACCGGCGCGGGGAGGTCTTCGAATCGCGACGAAAGGACGTACTTCGCGAGGAGGCGCGTGGCGGGGGGTGGGACCGCAAGGTTCCGGGGTTCCGGGGTTCCGGGGGTTCCGTCCCTCGACGATTGCTCGGGACGGCCTGAGCGTAGTCGAAGGCCGGGGGTTCCGGGGTTCTGCCCCGCGAAGACGGGCGCGGCGCCCGTGAGCGCGAGCGCCTCGACGAAGCTTCGTCGATCGATCTTCGGCATGCGCCGAAGGATACAACCGAATAAAGATCAGAGCCCGGCCATCTTCTCGATCGCTTCGGGGTACCGCGCGCCGTGAATCGTGATGGCCGCCGCGGCCGTTTCAATCTCGCGCAGGTCGTCGGCCGTGAGCTGGAGGTCCGCCGCCGCAAGATTTTCGACGAGCCGGTGCCGCTTCGTCGTCCCCGGAATCGGCACGATCCAGGGCTTCTGCGCCAGCACCCACGCGAGCGCGATCTGCGCCGGCGTCGCATTCCGGCGCGCGCCGATGCTCGCGAGCAGGTCGACCAGGGCCTGATTCGCCTTCCGGTTCTCCGCCGAGAACCGCGGAATCGTGTTCCGGAAATCCGTGCTCACGAACTCCGTCTTCTCGTCAATCTTCCCCGTCAGAAATCCCTTGCCGAGCGGGCTGAACGGCACGAAGCCAATGCCGAGCTCTTCGAGGGTGGGCAGAATGTCGCGCTCGTGCTGCCGCGTCCACAGCGAGTACTCGCTCTGCACCGCCGCCACCGGCTGCACGGCGTGCGCGCGCCGGATCGTGTTCGCGCCCGCCTCGGACAGCCCGAAGTGCTTCACTTTTCCCTGATGAATCAGCTCCTTCACAGCGCCGGCGACATCCTCGATCGGCACGTTCGGATCGACGCGATGCTGATAGAGCAAATCGATTGCCTGCACGCGCAGCCGCTTCAACGATCCGTCGACCACTTTCCTGATGTGCTCGGGACGGCTGTTGAGACCCACCCACTTCGGGCCGCCGTTGGGATCCAGTTCGAAGCCGAACTTCGTGGCGATGACCACCGCGTCGCGGACCGGCTGAAGCGCTTCGCCAACCAGATCCTCGTTGGCGAGGGGCCCGTACACCTCCGCCGTATCGAAGAACGTCACGCCAAGGTCGACCGCCTCACGGATCAGCCGGACCATGTCCTGCCGCTCCGGCGCGATGCCGTAGCTGAAGCTCATGCCCATGCAGCCGAGACCGATGGCCGAGACCTCGAGACCGCTCTTCCCCAACGTCCGTTTCTTCATGATTGCCTCTGTCTTCAGGCTACGGGACCGGCGGCCGCACGAGAAGACCGTAAGATCGACAAGGGTTTGTGAGTACCATTCATAAATCATGCGCGACGAGCTGAGCGTCCTGGCCGCGTTCCTGGCGGTGGCCGAGGAACGAAGCTTTACGCGCGCCGCCAAGCGGCTCGGCGTCTCGCCGTCCGCCCTCAGTCACTCGATCCGCGGCCTGGAGGAGCGTCTGGGCGTTCGTCTGCTCTCACGCACCACCCGAAGCGTGGCGCCAAGCGACGCCGGCGAACAGCTGCTCACGCGCCTGCGCCCGGCCATGACCGATATCCACACCGGGCTCGACGCGATCTCCGGACTGCGGGATCGACCCGCCGGCCGCGTACGGCTGCTCGTCTCCCCGCTCGCGTCGGCGATGGTGCTCGCGCCGAAGCTCGGACAGTTCGCACTGGACTACCCCGACGTGCTGCTCGACGTGACGACGACACTCGAGACCCGCGTGGACCTGGTGGGCGCGGGCTTCGACGCAGGCATCCACCTCGGCGAATTCCTGCAGCAGGACATGGTCGCCGTCCGTGTCTCCGGCGATCAGCGCGCGGCCATCGTCGGCTCGCCCGAATATTTTTCTTCGCATCCCAAACCAACCTCGCCACGCCAGCTCACGAGCCACCGGTGCATCAACATGCGCCAGGGCTCGTCCGGCGTCTACCGGTGGGAGTTCGACAAAGGCAAGACGTCGCTGGCGGTCTCGGTGAGCGGACCGCTGATCGTGGACGACGTGCAGGCGCTGATTCGTGCGGCGATCGACGGCGCGGGGATGGCCTTCACGTTCGAGACGCACGTGGCCGCGCATCTCGCGAGCGGCGCGCTGGTCCGCGTGCTCGAGGACTGGTGTCCTCCGTTCCCCGGCTACTTTTTGTACTACCCAAGCCGGCGGCAACAACCCGCGGCGCTTTCGGCGCTCATCGAGACGCTTCGGTTGCAGGGCCGCGCACGCTGACGTCCCTGCCTTCCTCGCGGAGTTGTGCGATCATGCCGCGCATGCGAATGCGGGCGGCGGCGGTGGCGGTTTTGACGGGTGTGCTGTGTTTCGTCGGGTCGGCAGCGCAGGCGCAGGACGCCGGAGCAGCGGTCACCGCGGGAGAGGCGCTTCGAAGCCTGCTGTCGTACCACATCTCATCCGACGACGACTTTCAGGCCATTCTTCACGTCATTCAGCGCCAGGTCACGACGTTTCCGATCGGCTCGTCGTCGGGCGGATTCACGTACACGTTCGATCGGAGGCTCGGCCTGCCGGTAAGGCGAACGCAGAGTTTTGGATCGGTCTTCGCCGATCGCCCGCTCACGCTCGGCCGGCACAGCATGAACGTCCGCGTCTCCACGCAGCACACTTCGTTTCGATCGCTTGGAGGACAGTCGCTCAAGGATGGGATCGTCACGGAGACCCTGAGCATTCCGTCGTTCGCGAGCATGCAGGCTTTCGACGATCCGGACCAGCACGCCATCGTGGAGAGCTACACCACCACCATGACATTCACGACGCGGCGCACGCTGTTTGGCGTCAGCTATGGAGTGACCGATCGCCTCGAAGTCGGAGCGATCGTGCCTTATGGCGAAACCGAAGTGTCGGGCGAGTTGCAGACGCTCGCCTACGACTACACCGCCAACGACGTCGCGGAACCGTCGTGTTCCCCCTACTGCGTGGACGGGCCGGTCCGCGGACATTCATCCGGGATCGGGGACGTCGTCGCGCACGCCAAGTACCTCTTCCTGTCGCGAGGTGCGCTCGATTTGGCCGCCGCCGGTGAAGTGCGCCTGGCGACGGGCGATGCCGACAAGCTGCTCGGTCTGGGATCGACCGCGACAAAACTCGCGCTGGTCGGCTCGGTCGCGCAGGGCCCGCTCACCCATCATTTCCAGTTCGGGTACACCGTCGTACCAGGCTCGTCGAAGCCGTTCGACCCTCTCGCCGATCTGATCGGCGACGCGACCGATGCGCCAGTGCTCGATATCGACGTGCCGAATTTCGAACCTGATCCCGGGATCGAAGCCAAACTGGCCACGCTTCGGCGCCAGCCGGACGAAATCAACTACGCGATCGGCGCCGATATCGCCGTGAAGCCGTCCGTCACGGTTTCAGGCGACCTCATCGGACGCTCACTGCTGAAAGCGGGCACCATCACGCGCAACTCCAGCATCCTGTACGACACGCTGTTCGTCGACTCCGGCACGGTCAACCTCCTCCTGGGCGCGGTGAGCGGCAAGTTCCTCGTGGCGCGTTCGTGGCTGCTCACCACGTCGGTGGCGTTTCCTATGACGAACGCCGGGTTCCGGCCCGGCCTCACCACCGTGATCGGGTTCGAGCGCGCGTTCTGATGCACGAGGCGGCCACGCGGCGGACGCTCGGACACCGGCTGCGCCACGCGACGCCGCTGATTCTCGCGGTCGCGCTGGCGACCGCCCTGCTCGAACATTTCGAGTTCTTCAATCGATTCGAGAATCTCGGCCTGGACGTGCTGACGTCGTTCGCCCGCGGCGAGGCGCCCGATCATGTCGTGATCGTCGCGATCAACGAGCAGGAGTATCACTCCGTCTTCGGCGGAACGAGCCCCCTCGATCCGTACCAGTTGGCCGTGCTCATGGACGACATCGCTCGCGATCGCCCCGCGGCAATCGGCGTCGACCTCGACACCTCCGCGCCGCCGTTCCGCGACTTCGTCGTACCGGAGGCGTGGCCGCCCGTCGTCTGGTCGGCCACCGCGCGGTGGGACGGACCGCGTCATGTGTTTGCCGAAGTCATTCCCGCGCTCGGCGGCCGCGGGGCCACGCGGCCTCAGGATCAGCAAGCCCTCGCGCTGTTTCCCGAAGACGCCGACGGCGTGATCCGATGGTCGCGCCGGCGCATCCACGTCGAAGGCACGGGCGAACTGCCGTCGCTCGCGTGGGCCCTCGTGGCCCGAGCCGACGACGAAGCCGCCCCACACGACCAACGAGGCGTGCGGCTGAACTTCACCCGGCATCAGTTCAACTTCACGCCGCTGTCCATCACGCCCATCAAGCAGTTGATGGAAGCCGGCGGCGCGCCGGGCGCGCGAGGCGTCAACGGTCCGCTGACCGGCAAGATCGTGCTCGTGGGCGGATCCTATGCGGCTGCCCGGGACGAGCACCGGACGCCGGTCGGCACCTGGCAAGGCGTGCAAGTGGTGGCGCAGGCAATCGAAACCGAATTGCACGGCGGCGGCATTCACACGCTTCAACACTGGCTGGCGGTGACGACGGACATCGCCGTTGGGTATGCGCTGGTGTGGCTCAATTACACCGTGATCGTTCGGAGCCGGCGTGAGACGGCCCTGAGAAACGTCCTCCTGGCGGGTCTCGCGGCAGCCGTCGTGCTGCCGATGGCCGCGAGCGCAATTACCTTCCTCACCGTCGCGTTCTGGTTTAATTTCGTTCCGATCGTCGTGTCCGTGCTGGTGCACGAATTTTACGAGCACGCGCGAGAGTATCAGCGGCTTGCCGCCGAACACGGCATCGAAGCATGAGGACGCCCGTTTTTACCTGTGCCGTGATCGCCCTCGCGGGCGCGATTGGCGTGCTGGGCGCGCAGGCGAAGGACGTCGCGTTCGTGGTCTCGGTCAACGGCCCCTGGCAGATCGGAAGCCAGCCGGTGCGCGTAGGCGATCGGCTTGCCGGCGGCGGGCGAGTTTCGCTTGGCGCGTCCGCGGACTTCCGTCCGAACAGCAGCTACGACATCACCGTCTGGCAGATCGACGACGTCAAGGTCGCGCGGCATTGTTACAGCCGCGCGTCGTGCGACGCGGCGGCGTGGACGCTGCCAGCGTCGATCGGCACGCCCTCGTCTCTGCTTGCCAGATTCGTGGACGCCTTCAACCGGCTGCGGGGCCACGAAGAACGCTACACGGCGACGCAGGCACGGGCCTTGGCAGCGCCAGTGCTGGCCGACGCCGTCGTCGAGGCCGCCCGGGGACAGTTGGCGATTCGTCCGCTGTTCACCGCGATCGCGCCCGGCCGATACGTGCTCGTGTTTCGATCGCCGGATGCGAGCGCGGCCGAAATCAGGATGAACGTCGACTGGCGCGCGGGATCGCCAAATCCGCAGATGCCGTCGGCGCTGCGGCCGGGGCTCTACGTCGTCGCCCTGCTTCGTGCCGATCCGCCGCAGGATCAGTTTGGCGACGACGCGTGGTGGCTGGTCCAGCCGACAAATACGTACGCGCCGGCGTCGAAGGCGTTTGCCGACGCGGTCGCCGCGTCGGACGCGTGGCAGCGCGACGCGACGCCCGCCGACGTGTCGGCGTTCCGGCGCGCCTACCTCGAGGCGCTGGCACGTTAAGTCTCAGCGGAAGCGGACGTCGTCGATTACCCACACCGCGCCGGCTTTCTTGAAGTCGAACGTGGCGCGCACCGGCCGCGTGTTCTCCATCCGGCCGGTCTTTGACGTGTAGGTAATCGAGTAGCTCATCGTGGCGGACGCCGTGGTCGGCGACGTGATTGTGATCGTGGGCGTACCCAGCGCCATCGCCACCTCCGCGAAGTCCTTGAACCGGGCTTCGAGTGCCGCCCGATCGCGGAACGACGGGTAGATCTGCATCAGGGCGTCCGCGTTCATCGTTTCATACGCGCGGCGATAGCGCGACAGCAGATCGACGACGGCCGACCGCGGGTCCGTGTTGGAAACGAAGGAGCGAGAGTCGTCGGCCGCGGTCGCCGTGCTGCCGTGGAAATAGAAGTCGCCGACCACGCTCGAAAACACGAGCGGCAGTTGCTTGCCGCCGGACGCCTGAAAGACGCTCTGGCGGGTCCGCGCAAACACCTGCTCGGCCGTCAGATTCGGCTGCCGGATCGACTCGAGCAGATAGCTCGTGAACAGCCCGTTCTCGCCTCTGGGATTGTCGTCAGCCGTGCGCCCGGCGGCCGTCGCGAGTGCAATCAACGTCCCCCGCTGCGCTTCCATCGCGTTCAACCCGGAGCCGCCGCCGCGCGTCGAGCGGAACGGGTTGTCCCGGCAGGCGTCGAGGACCAGGATGCTCAGGCGCGCGCCCGATCCGTTCAACCGATCGACGATTCGGGTCGCCGAGTAGGCCGTGTACTTCGTGTCGGTTTCGTCCTTGGACGTGAAGTCAGTCGGCACGAGGTAGTTCTCGCCGTCCACCTGCACGCCGTGGCCGGAGTAATAGACCATCGCGACGTCGCCGGGCTGAACCTGCGCCAGAAACCGATCGACGTGCGTGCCCATGTCCCTGAGCGCCGCGTTGAGCACCAGATCGACGACGAACCCGGCGTCGGTGAGCGCGCGCGACATCGCGTTCGCGTCGTTGACCGAGTTGCGCAGCGGCGCCGCCGGGTACGCGTCATTGCCAATCACGATCGCCAGCCGGCGCACGTTCGTTTCGGGCGTGACGCGCGTACGAGCGTCCTGCGCGGCCGCGAATGGCGCGGCGATCGCCAGCATCAGACCGACAAGGCCGAGTCGTTTCACCCGCGCCCCCGTCCGCGGCCGCTCGGCGGCGCGGGAGTCTCCGGCGCGGCCGGGGGCGCGGCGGGTGCAGATTGCGCCGGCGGCTGCGCTGGCGGCGCGGACGCCGGGGGCGCGGCGCCCCGCTGCGGCGTGCCGGCGCCTCGCTGCGGGGCTCCCCCGCCCGAGCCACCGCAGCCGTTCGGCACCTGCGCCGGCTTCACGACGACGTCAATCGTCGTGTACGTGATGTTGCGGAACGTCGACTTCGCGGCTTCCGGCAGCGACATGGACGGCGTGTTCTTCGGGACGAGCAGCCCCTGTTTCAGTTCCACCGAGTCCATCTCCTCGGGGGTCAGCGTCGCGACGTGCTGGTTGGGCACGAGCACGTACGTGCCCGAACGCAGGGGCAGGCCGCGCGACACACGATTCCCCATCGCCGCGCTGGTCGCAAACACCTGAATCGGGTTCATCTTGAAGATCGACTGCGCATCCTGATGCAGCGCGCCGTACACCTTGTTGAACGAGCCGAGCGCGACCTTGCTGATTTCCGGCAGGCCAAGCGCCGGCGCGAACCGATCGATCTCGCCGGTCAGGATCGTCAGGAACCGCGAGAGCGCCGACTCTTTTTTCTGCGCGACGAGGTTGACCGACCACGCGCCTTCGCCGCCCGGCAGCAGCATGCTGCCCATCTTCTGTGAACCGGCCGACGGATCGAACGACAGGTTCTCGAGCGGCGGCAGCCGGCTCATGCGATCGGGATGGAGTGCGGCGATCGCGGTCCACGCCAGCGTCTCGAGAATGTCGAGCACCGGTCTCTCCTGGACCAGATCGAGACGCAACTGAGCGCTCTGCAGCCGCTCGAACGTCGCGCGGTCGTCGTCCGACGGACGGAAGGCGACGACGTTCACCGACACGGCGACGTCGCCGCCCGGCAGCAGATCCGCGGCCGGGATGTCGATGGCGGGCCGCAGGCCCGAAGGACCCGCATGAAAGAAGAACGGCTCGCGATCGACGCCCGAGGCCGCCGGCCCCCCGGAAGGCGTCAGCCCGCGGCTCGACGGCGGCCACGTGACCTGCGTCGAGCGATAGTCGAGAAACTCCGACCAGAACTGGTAGGCGGCGCGGTCCGTGGCCGCGCCCTCGAAGGCCGCCGCGGCCTGCTGCGCGAACGCGTCCGTCGCCACCCCCGGCGCGACCGCGGGAAGCAGGCCAAACGCGCAGAGATCCTTGACGAAGTCTCGACGTCCAGACGCCATAGGGGGACTCCCGCGCAGAGCATACCGCACGCCGCCGGGAACCCTATGGGCGGCGTGGGCGCCAGTTGCGGTATCGTCCCCGCGTGCATTTCGTCTACATCGTGCGCTGCGCCGACGGCACGCTCTATACCGGCTATGCGATCGATCCGGCTCGTCGCGCCGCGGCGCACAACCGCGGACGCGGCGCGAAGTACACGTCGGGCCGCCGGCCGGTGGTCCTCGTGCACACCGAGCGGTTCAGGACGATAGGCGCGGCGCTCCGGCGGGAGCACGCACTGAAACGCTTCACTCGTGCCCAGAAGGAAGCGCTGATTTCGAGGGCCGCAACGCTGGCCTGACTTATGCAGTTTCCGGGGCGTGACCTGGCGCCATCGACCGTTGTTCACGCTTGCGACACTCGCGCTGGCGCTCGTCATGCCCGGCGCCGCCGTCGCACAGCAGGCGCCGGATCCGACGGCTGCCGCATCTGAACCGAACGGGTTCATTCCAGAACCCGGCCTGCTCACACGCTTCACGGTCTTCGTCGACCGCCAGTTCAGCAACGGCGATCGCAAGAACGGCCCGTACGTCGATTTCGGCAACATGCCGCAAAGCGCGGGATGGCTCACGCCGCGCGGCGGGTATCGGCACTGGTACGCGAAGGACTCCGTGTTTCTCGACGCGTCCGCGGGCGCGTCCACGAATCGTTACCGCCGGGCCCAGCTTCGCCTCGAGCTGCCGAGAGTCGCGAAGGGCCGTGTCGTGCTGGGCACGCAGGCGCGATGGCAGCGTTTTCCGGAAGTCCGATTCTTCGAAGCGGGTTCGAACTCCGCCGAAACCGCGCTGAACTCCTACAACATCGGCTCGAGCCAGCTCGCCGCCTACGCGTCGCTGAAGCCGGCACGCTGGATGTCCCTCACGGCCGACGGCAGTCTGGTCGACAGCACGGTCGACGTCGCGGCGCCGGCCTTCCACGCGTCGCAGAATTTCAGAACGGTCGGCCTCACGGCGCTCGCGGATACGCGCGATTTTCCGCTGCACCCGACGCGCGGCGCCGTCATCCGCCTGTCGGCGGCGCGTTTCAACGATCGCGATGGCGGTGCGCCCGACTTCGATCAGTACGAGGGCGAGATCGGCGGCTTCATCCCGATCGCGGGCGCCCGTGCGGTCCTGGCGCTGCATGGATGGGTGGCGGGCTCGCAGGACAGCGACTTCGTCCCGTTCTATCTGCAGCCGAGCCTCGGCGGTGCGAACACGCTGCGCTCGTTCGCCGACTACCGCTTCCGCGACCGCAACATGCTCGTCAGCAACCTCGAGTTGAGGCTCGCGATGATGACGCACGCCGACCTCGCGTTCTTCGCGGACGCCGGCAACGTGGCGCCGCGCTACCAGGATCTCAATCTCGACAAGCGGTCGTACGGCGCCGGGCTCCGTTTTCACAACCGGCGCCAGACCTACCTCGTCGTCGACGTCGCGCGCGGCACCGAAGGCTGGCGCGGGCTCGTGCGGCTGACCGACCCGCTCGGCTGGCCGCGGCTCTTCCGCCGCACCGTCGACGTCCCATTTGCGCCGTAGGAAAGAGGCCTCCGATGACGCGCACCGTCCGTGCGATTTTCGCCACCGCTGCCGCCGCCGCGCTCGTGTCGTGTGCCGGTGTCCCGGCGCCGCGCTCGACGCCGTCGGAAGCCGTGCCGGCCGGCGCGAGTCTCTGGTCCGAGCCACAGGACTTCGCCGCCCAGGATCTGTTCAACGGTCCGTGGGGCACCGAGTCGGCGCCCGATCCGGCCGCCACCTACACGCTCGTCGAGCGGAAGCACACCGGCGTCAATCTTGGCCTGACCGTCACCGACCCGCAGGGGCGCGAATGGAGCGTCAAGCAGGCGTATCCCGGCGGCCTGGATCCCGAGGGGCCGGTCGAGGTCGTGCTCTCGAGACTTCTGTCGGGCATCGGCTACCACCAGCCGCCCGTCTATTTCGTGCCGGCGTTCAGACTCAAGGACGACTTCGGCACCCGCACGGAAATCGGCGGCCGCTTCCGGCTGAAGCAGGAGACGCTCGTCGACAAGGGCGCGTGGAAATGGGAGGACAACCCATTCGTCGGCTCGAAGCCGTATCAGGGGTTGATCGTGCTGCTCACCATGTTCAACAGCACCGACCTCAAGGACAGCAACAATTCGCTCTACGAAAAGCGCGGGGACCAGGTCGAGCAGTGGTATGTCGCTCGTGACATCGGCGCCGCCCTCGGCGACGTGAACGGCTGGTCGCCGCGAAAGAGCCACATCGATTCGTTCGAGCGCACGCCGTACATCGTCGGCGTGAACAACGGCTGGGTGCAGTTCGCCTATAACGGGTGGTACAAGAACCTGGTCCGCGATCGCATCACGCCGGGCGATGTGAAATGGGCCAGCGACCTGCTGGGACGATTGAGTGAAACACAGTTGAACGACGCGTTCCGCGCCGCCGGCTACGCCCCGGACATCGCGCATCGCTACGTCGTCAGGCTTCAGGAAAAGATCGCGCAGGGCCAGGCGCTCGAACAGCGCGCCTCGGCCGGACAGTAGCCGCTAGTCGACCACCAGTTTGATCTCGCCGACCCCACCGTGCACGTTGAGGTCAATAGTGACGGCCCCTTCCTTGACGCGGGGGTTGATCCAGCGTCCCTTGTCCCGTTCGAGTCCAGTGACGTCAACCGATCCAATGCCACCGGTGGCCATCGCGGAGATCGCGACGCTGCCGGGCAGGTGAATGGTCGCGGAGCCGACACCGCCGGCGACTTCGACCGCGTAGCTCGTCTTCGGCGTTCCGCGCAGATCGAGATCCACCTCGCCGGCGCCGACATTGAAATTCACTTTTCGCAGGTTCAGGCTGCCGAGCTTCAGCTTCGCTTCCCCGGCACCCACGTGCACGTCGAGTTCAGTCGGCGCGGCGTCGTTCAGCGCGATCTCCCAGTGGTTGTCGGCCTTGTCCATCACCGCGACCGTCGGCTGGGAAATCGTCAACTCCCCCGGCGTCCGGCCGATCGTGGGCTTTAGCTCGGCCAGGTTGTACGTGAAATCCGCGTCGGCGAGATGGGCGGCGCCGCCCTTCACATCGAGCGCGCCGGCGCCCATCTTCAGGTGCACGCGCGTCAGCTCGGACGTGTCGAGCTCAACCACCTGGTGCTCGTGCACCGTCGGACCGGCCGGAGTGCGGTGGACGGAACAGGCCGCGAGCAGCGCTGCGAGCATGGCCACCACGAATGCCGGCTTCAGCATGTGCCTCACCGTCGACGAAGTGCCGCGCGTGCCGGCGCCATGCCGGTCGACTGCACTTCGAAATTCTTCTGAATCGCGTCCGCGAACGTCTGGGCCAGCTTCATGCGGCCGGCGTAGGTCAGATGCAGGCCGTCGGACTCGCCCGGGTACTTCTCGGGGTCAATCGACTGGTTCGATGAAATGTAGAGCGTCGGATTCGTGCTGAGCGCGGCGAACGTGTCGACCAGCACGACTTTTTCCTGGGCGGCCAGATCGCGAATCATCGCGTTCACGGTGTCCAGATACGGCAGCCCCCAGTTCCGTCTGTAGTCCTCCAACTCGGGCGGCAGCGTCGAGAGGAACACCTGCTTCACGCCGGCCGCCTTCGCGATCCCGATGTCCTGCCGCAGCGAATCGATGACTTCACGTTCCGTGCGGCCGTTGGCCGGGTGGAAATCGTTCACGCCCTCGAGCAGCAGGAGGGCATCGGGTGAGGTATTCGCCAGTTCGGCCGGCAGACGATCGCTGCCCTGCTGAGCCGTTTCCCCGCCCTTCCCACTCTCCACCACGACGACGTTCTGCGTGGTGTACCGCGCGGCCAGCAACTGCTGAAGCAGCGTCGGATACTCGTGGCCTGGGATAATGTTCTGGATCGACGACTCCGCGCAGAAATCGTCGCAGCCGTTCTCGCCCCTGGTCAGGCTGTCGCCGAACGCGAGAAATTTCGTGCCTTGCAGCACCGGCACCGGCGGCGCCGGCACGTTGACGGTGACCGTCAGCCCGCAGGTGGCCTGCCGCTGAATCGAATCCGTCGCCACACACGTCACGGCCGTCGCGCCTTTGACAAACACGGTCCCGGATTCCGGCGAGCACATCAGGTTGACCGGCTGCGTGCCGCCGGTGATCGTCGGGCTGGGATAGAGCGCGATGGATGACGTGACCGTGGACGACGACGTGGTGAGCGCGACGCTTTCGCCGCACTGCAGAACCGGCGCGACCACTGGATCGGGCACAGGACCTGCCTGGATCGGCGAGTCCTTGTGGCAGCCAGGGGCGCCAATCGCCCCCAAGAGGACGAGCAGCATGGCGGCGAATGCGCGTGGGAGCGGGACGGCCCGTGCCATGTCCAACCAACAATTATAAAGTCCCCAAGATAGGACAGAATAAGTCGTTGAAAACCGCGGATTTCCTGGAACTCGAGGCTCGCTGGGGGGCCCACAACTACCACCCGCTTCCGGTCATCGTCGCCCGCGCAGAAGGGGTGTGGGTGTACGACGTCAGCGGCAAGCGCTACCTGGACTGCCTCAGCGGATATTCGGCGCTGAACCAGGGGCATCGCCATCCCCGCATTCTGGCGGCGCTCATCGAGCAGGCCGAGCGCGTGACGCTGACCTCGCGGGCGTTCCACAACGACCAGCTGCCGCCCTTCTGCGAGGAACTGGCGGCGCTGGCCAAACTCGACGTCGTGCTGCCGATGAACACCGGCGCCGAAGCCGTCGAGACGGCGATCAAGTGCGCGCGGCGCTGGGGATACGAGCGCAAGGGGATTCCCGCGAACCAGGCCGACATCATCGTCTGCGCCGGGAATTTTCACGGCCGCACGACGACGGTGATCAGCGCGTCGTCTGAAGCGGCGTACCGCGAGGACTTCGGGCCGTTCACGCCGGGCTTCACGATCGTGCCGTACGGCGACGCCGACGCAGTCGAGGCGGCCATCACGCCCAATACCTGCGCGTTCCTGGTCGAGCCGATTCAATGCGAAGCCGGCGTCATCATCCCTCCCGCCGGATACCTGCGGCGCGCCGCGGAGATCTGCCGCCAGCATGACGTGCTGTTCATGGCCGACGAGATCCAGACGGGTCTCGGCCGCACCGGCGCGTGGTTTGCCTGTCACGAGGAAGGCGTCGAGCCCGATCTGTTCATTCTGGGAAAGGCGCTGTCCGGCGGGTTCTACCCTGTCTCCGCGGTCGTGGGACGGCGCAACGTCATGGACGTCTTCACGCCGGGCAGCCACGGCAGCACCTACGGCGGCAATCCGCTGGGATGCGCGGTGGCGCGCGAAGCGCTCCGCGTGCTTCAGGATGAGAAACTGATCGAGCGATCGGCGCGGCTGGGTGCGATGCTGCTGCGCGAGATCGCGGACCTCGCACACGGCCACATCGTCGACGTGCGGGGCCGCGGACTGCTCGTGGGCATCTTTCCAGCACAGTGGGATCCGAAGCTTGGAATTCACGTGACTTGAAGTCGCGGC
>JADMIO011411906.1_pt1 | contig 22712 bp, 22 predicted proteins | sample 8958161 | NCBI WGS metagenome assembly JADMIO01 (sample SAMN16585339, study PRJNA669376) | soil metagenome | isolation source: Crop rotation soil | place: USA: Cullars Rotation, Alabama | collected 2011 | reverse complement strand
GCCGCGACTTCAAGTCACGTGAATTCCAAGCTTCGGATCCCACTGTGCTGGAAAGGCGAAGCCCGCCCGCGCGCTTTTTGCGCCGACCTCAATTTTTGGCCCCTCCCTCCCTACCCCCTGCGCAGTCGCTATGCCAGGGCGGCATAGGATCTAGAGGCGATGCCCGCTTCGAATCCTGACAAACCGCTGGGGGCTCTCTTCGTAGCCGCGGCTCGCGATCGCGAGGCTCTGGCCGAGCTCGTGGCCGCCGTCGTGGGCAATGCCAAAGCCAAGTCGCTGGGGCAGCTGGCCAGTTGGTTCGGCGTGAGTGTCAACACAATCAAAACCGGCTGGCGACGAAGTGGGGACATGCCAGGCCGGGAAGGAGCGTGGCCACTAGCGGAGATCCTGCTCTGGAAACTCCGCCGCGACGTGGCGCCAGCCGAGACGGAAGAAGCCCAAACGAGGCGCAGCTCTCTGGACCGTAAGCGGGAAGCCGACGCGCGTAAAGCGGAGGCCGACGCGTCGGCTAAAGAGCTCAAGAATTCTGTGGCCGCTGGCCAGCTCCTGCATCGTGCGGACGTCGAACGCGAGATGAGCGAGCACATCGCCGTCGTGCGGCACACCTTGACGCGAATCCCCGCGCAGCTGCTGCCGCAGCTCCCCAAGAAGCTCGCGCACTCCACCAGTGAGATTGTGCGCCAGGAAATCGAACGCGCGCTGAACCTGCTGGCTGATTTGTCGATCGAAACTATCGAGTAACTGCATGCCCAACGCGGCCCCGGGTCAAATCGATCGCCGCATCTATGCCCTCTGGCGGCCGCGGCCGCGGGTCAATACTTGGGACTGGATCTGCCAGCACGTACGCGACAAAGATGGCCGCCCGTTCAACCCGAATCTCTTTCCTTGGGCCCGCGGCCCGGCCGAGGCCTTCGACCTGCCCTATGTGCGCGAGATCGATCTGCAATGGGCGACTCGCATTGGCAAGACGTTCACGTTCGAAGCGATCGCACTCTGCTCGTGGGCCAACTATCCGATGCCGAGCATGTTCTGCTCATCGGTGGAGACACTGGCCAAGGCTACCGTGGCGGACGAACTCTATCCGATGCTCGAGCAGTGTCACCCTTTGCGCGACCAGCTGCTCCCGCCGGCCAGGCGTTCCAACGCGCGGATCAAACTGCGCGAGTGCTCGTGCCGCATCGGTTGGGCAGGGAGCATTTCCCGGATCGCAGGCTACGGCTGCTGGCTCTTACACGCCAACGAGGTCGATAAGTTTCCGCATGATGAATCGCCTGAAGGGGACCGGCTGGGACTTTTGCTCGAGCGGGGCACCAAGCAGTTCCCGGATTACAAGGCCCTGGTGGAGGGCTCGCCGAGCCGGGTAGGAGTCAGCCGCATCGCGGCGCGACTTGCGCACTCGGACGACCGACGGTTCCAGGTGCCGTGTCCCTGGTGCCACACCCACCAGCAGCTGCACTTAGGCGACAATAATCCGGCCTCCGGCGGCCTGATCTGGGACCGCCTTCCCGACGGCGCTGACGACCCGCAGCTCGCGTATGACACGGCGCGCTATGTATGCATCGATTGCAAGCGAGAGATCCACGACGAGCAGCGGTCGCCGATGATGAACGCCGGCGAATGGGTCCCTAAAGGACAATGGCTGGACAAGAAAGGCATTCTGCACGGGACTCCCTCGCGGCCGGCCGCCGCGGCCTGGGGCAGTCAACTCAGCTCACTCTATGCGCTGTCGATTCGCTGGGGTGACATTGCCAAGAAAAAAGTCGAGTCGTGGCCGCGGCCGGCCACGCGGCAGGTCTTTGTCAACGGCTGGCTGGGGGAGGTGTTCGACGAAAGCACGAGCACGACCGAGCCCGAGGAGCTGGCCGAGAAGCTCGAGGTCGATACGGCGCGCGCCGTCGTGCCGGCCTGGGCCTCATTCCTCACGGCCTCGGTCGATCGACAGGAGTGGGGCTTCGAAGTCGGTATTTATGCCTGGGGACCCGGCGAGCGCGGACACCTGGTCGACCACGACGTAGGGGACAGCTGGGAAGATGTGCTCGAGCTGCTCGATCGCCGGTTTCCCCAAGAGGGCCGGGAGTGGCATCTGGGCATTCCGCTGACCTTAGTCGATGAGGGGCACAAGAAGAAAGAGACGCATCGGTTCTGCAAAAAACACAGCACGCTGGCGCGGCGGATCCTGACGTGCAAAGGCGCCTCGACGGACCTGGGCGGCGAGCCCTACGTGAAACGCGTGATTGGCCAGGAAGCGAAGAAGGCGCCCAAGCGGCTGCGGCGTGCCGCGCTGGCGGCGCGGGGACTCGTGCGGGTCTTTGTCGCGATCGATTACTGGGAATCGCTCATCCAAGATTATTTCGACGTGCGGCGGCCGCCGGAGCCGGGCTCTTTGTCGTTCTTTCACGGCGCCGGAGAGGACCTGGAATTTTGCAAGCAGCTGCTGAATGGCGCCCGCAGCGAGCAATTGAATCGGCGCAATGAGACGGAATACCTGTGGGTGAAACGCTGGCTGGATTTTCCCAATGACCAGCGGGACGTATTGCGCATGGCGCGCTGCGCCGCCGAAATGTTCGCGCGTGGCAATTGGGCCCGGCGCTCGCAGTCCGCGATCTTTCGGCAACCCGCGCCGGCACCGCGAGCGGAAGGGCCGCCACCGCCCTCGCCGGCTGCCGCGGACTTGCCGGCGGTGGGACCCAAGGACGACCAGCGCCGGCGCGAATCGTTCATCGCACGGCCACAGGGGCGCTGGATCCGGAGACCTTCATGAACACGCGATTTTGGTTGCGCCAGTCGCGCAACGAACTGGGGAAATTTCAGCACGGGCCGCTCGCGCGTTCGATCGAACTGGCCAGCGGCGATGCATGTCCGCGCTGCGGCGGATGGCTGGCATTGTATTGCTCGAAGATTATCCGGGGCATTCGCCGGCGCTATGTGCGTTGCAGTTCGAAGCGCTGCCGCTGGTCCCCTGGCGGCCCCAGTTTGGTCTCGGCCGCCGAGTTTCCGGGGGGATGGGGAGGCGGCCGGCCGCGTACCAAGAATCGAATCAGTCACCCCCGCCGCAGCAGGCATGATGGACACTGACCATGGCCTTTCCTTTTGTCGCCTCCGGTACCGGAACCGACGCCGAGCTGCTGGCGCTTGTGCGCGAAGCCATCTCGGTGGTTTTAGGCGATGCCCAGGAGTATGAGCTGCGCGGCCGCCGCTACACGCGGGCCGACCTTGCGCAGCTGTGGCAAATGGAAAACGAGCTGCAGACGCGCGTCGCGCGTAGCACTTCGGGCCTCAGCAAGAACTACGTGAAACTCCGGAGACCGCGCTAGCCCCGTGGGGCGTGTGCCCGCCGCTGGATCCTCAGCTTACCGACCCGCATCGCGGGACAGCGAGCACGAGGATTCAGCTACCGCCGCACACCCGCCTCGGCGTTAGCAGCCGACCATGCCGTTTGCCGATTTGGTGGACAACGCGATCTTTGCTGTCGCCCCGGTGTGGGGCGCTCGCCGGAAGGCCACGCGGCGGCGGTTTCGATTCGAATCCCAGCGCGCTACAAGGCTCGAGGAGCTGAAAGACAGGCTCGATCGAGAACTGATCGATCGACGCATGAGCCTCGAAGATGGGCATGACCGCAACCGCTTGCGGGACGAGTCCTGGCTCATCAGCCGCCTCTCTCCCAACAGCGAGCTCGAGAGCTCGCTCCAGGAAAAGCGCGATCGGTCGAACGATCTCTACAAACACGACGACATTGCCCACGGTGTCACCGAGTCGATGGTCAACGGCGTCTTTGGCACCACCTGCCGGATCAAGTCCCGTGTGCCAGTCATCGAAGAGTACGCGGACGTCATCGACAAAAAACGGGCCGCCAAATTGAACCGCCAGATCGAATGGCTGTTTTTTCGCTGGGCCTGCTACGGCGCCATCGATGGGGGCACACTGCTAGCGCAGCTGCGGCTCGGGGAACGGTGTTCGGAGCGCGATGGCGACGTGCTGATGGTGCTCCCCGACAAATCCAATGCACATAAACCGATCCCGCTGGCCGTCGAGGTCATCGAGGCCGATCGAGTTGAGACACGGCCCGAAGACGCCGGCAATCCAAACGTGCGGCTGGGGGTCGAAGTGGATCCCGAGACCAACGCGCCTATCGGATACTGGGTCCGCACAAATCATCCGGGGGACACCGTCAATCCGTCGGTCGAATATCAATATGTGCCCGCTTACGACAAGGCCGGGCGCCGCCGCGCTTACCTTGTCTTCGAAAAGATGTGGCCCGGGCAATTGCGCGGACTGCCTCGCCTGTTTGCCTCGCTCAATCAACTGAAGGATCGACAGCGCCTCCGCGAGGTTTTGTTCATCAATCAGCAGATCGCCTGCTGCTTCAACGTGTTCATTAAGACGGTGGGGGATCCAGAAGAGGCCGCCGAAGGGGCCGCGACCGAAAAAAAGAACGGCCGCCGCTACGAGGATCTGGAGCCGGGCGTCATTCATCGCCTCGCACGCGACGAAGAGATCGAGGTGGCGACACCGAATCCGACTGGCCTCGAGATGGTTGGGCTTCTCGACCAGGACCTGCACGGCATCGCTGCGGCTGCTCAGCTCCCCTATGCCGTTGTGGCCCGCAATTGGTCGCGGTTCACCTACAGCGGCGGGCGACTGGAGCGGACCGACGAGCGCAACGCCTACAAAATTCGCCAGCAGCTCTGGCGCGAAACGCTGTTGCATGGTTTGGGAATTCTGCTCGTGTTCGAAGGGGTGATGACCGGCGAGATCGACATCGAGCCCTTTGAGTTTTCTCGGCTGGAATGGCTCTTCACCGTCGGCATCAGCTGGCTCATCTCGCTCGGCGAATGGATGGATCCCAAAGTCGACGTGCAGGCCGCGGGCCTGGAGGTCGAATCGAACCTGACCTCACTCACCGAAAAATGTGCCGAGCGGGGCAAGGATCTGGAAGAAATCCTCGACGAGCGGGCCGCAGAGCGGCAGATGCTCATCGATCGCGGACTCCCGGTCTCCAGCCGCTAATGAATCGCGAGCCTGATCAGATGGATCCCGACCAGGCGGATCGCCAGGAGGCAGCCGCGGCTGCGTAACTCCAAATGGCACAAGCACCCAAAATGAAAATCGATGTCGATTATGCCGCAGCGCCGAACCTGTCGATGCGCGCGAGTGCCGATGGCAAGACGGCCGAGATCTTTCTCTATGACGTGATCGATGCGGGATACTTCGGCGGGATTTCGGCCAAAGGTTTTGCCAAACAGCTGCGCGAGCTGGGCGAAGTCGACGAAATCACGCTGCGGATCAACAGCCCCGGCGGCTTCATCACCGAGGCCATGGCGATCCACAACCTGCTCGAGCAGCACAAGGCCAAGAAAACGGTCTACGTCGACGGCATCGCGGCCTCCGCTGCGAGCTTCATCATGCTGGTCGGTGACACGATCATCGTTCCGAAAAACGCCTTCGTGATGATTCACAACGGCTCGAATCTGGTCTGGGGCGACCGGCGGGCCATGCGCAAGGAGGCCGATGTCTTGCAGAAAATGGACGGCACGATCGCCGCCATGTACGCAGCCCGGGGCAACAAATCAATCGAAGAGTTCGCCGCCATGATGGACGAGGAGACCTGGTTCACCGGCGACGAAGCCAAGGCCGTGGGCCTCGCCGATCGAGTGACCGCTGGATCCAAGCGCGAGAACCGATTCGATCTTGGCCAATTCGGGTACCGCAACGTGCCCGCGGACCTGTGCGAGTTCGATGCCGATTTCGCCCAGACCGCCCGTTCCCTTTTTCACGGTTTAGCCGCGGCATGTGCCGCTCGCACGCCTCATTCTGGAGACCCCTCAATGTCTGCAACGACTCCTGCTGCCGCCACTACCCCGACGACTCCCGCCGCCACTGCCGTGACATCGCCTCCGGCGGGCGCTGCGCAGGCAGCTGCTCCCGCGGCAGTGACTCCGGCCACCACCCCGGCCGCTGCAGCGGCGCCGGTCGATGTCGAAGGTATCCAGCGCGAGGCCTATGACAAGGCCACCAAGCGCGCCACCGACATCACGGCGATCTGCCAACTCGCCGGTTGCCCGGAAAAAGCCGCGGCCTTCATCAGCAATAGTGCGGTGACCCCTGATGCGTGCCGCACGGAGCTCTTCGAGCAGATGTGCGCCAAGAACGCTGCAGTTGGCGCCGATGGCACGAAGGCCGGCGGCAACAACTCGGGCGCTGCCGACCCGAACGCGAAGTTCAAGGACGAATACAAGCAGAACGCCGAGCTGCACGCCAGCATGGGCGTCAGCGAGGAAGACTACGTCTATAGCCGCCGGGTCGATGAAGGCCTGGAGAAGGCTCCGGCGCTGGCCTAAGGAGATTTCCCCAAAGGGGTCCGGATCGTCAAACGATTTTTTTCAAACACCCGCCACTCCCACTTTTTGAAGGCACGCACTCATGTCCGTAACCGCCAATAAATTGATTCAGCGCCAAGAGCATGGCCGAAACTGCCTGCCGGTCGCCGCCTCGAAGCACCTCTATCAGGGCACCTTGGCTTACATCGACTCCAATGGAAACGTCACGGACGTTACCGCTAACGGTGCGAATGCCTTCGCGGGCATCGTCAAGGAAGAAGTCGACAACTCGTCCGGCGCCGCCGGCGATCTCAACGTCGAGCTCCTCACCAGCGGCGCGTTCGTTCTCGTCGGCGCGGGAACTTACACCCAAGCCGACGTCGGCAAAGATGTCTTCGGCACCGACAACTACACGATTGTCGTGGCCGATTCTTCGACAGCCGTGCGAATCGGCAAATCGGTCGGTTTCGTCAGCGGTACCGAGCTGGCGGTGCTCATCAACGTCGGCGGTTTCGTCCAGGGCGCGGCTCTGACCGCGGCCGACGGCGGCACCGTCGATGGCACCTATGGCGCGGCTGAGGCGGCCGTAATTTCCAACAACGTCGTGCGCATCGGCGAGATCGAATCGCGTCTCAAGGCCCTGGGCCTGATCGCCTGATCGCAGCGTTTTACAGGTCCTTTCCAATCACCACTTCTTACGACCATTTTTCACGACCCCGAAGGATAGCTTCCCATGTCACTCAATACTGCCAAGGCCACCGTCATTCTCCGGGATTTGACGGCCAAGTTCGACAAGGCGGCGCGGACCGCCAAGCCCTTCTATCCGCGTCTGACGATGCGGAGCAAGTCCAACGGGTTTGATGAAAAGTACGGCATGCTGGGGGACGTGCCCCAGGTCCGTGAATGGCTCGGCAACCGCCGAGCGAAGGAACTGCGGGCAGCGACGTACACGCTGACGAACCGTCTGTGGGAACTCACGCTGAATTTGGAAAAAGACAACCTGGCCGACGACCGCATGGGCTTTTACGACACGCTCATGGAAGACACCGGCAGCCGGGCGGCCACGCACCCGGACAAGTTGCTTTTCGACACGATCGTAGCCGCGGAATCGGCCCCTTGCTTCGATTCTCAGTATTTCTTCGACACCGACCACGCCTTCGGCGATAGCGGTACGCAGGATAACGACCTGACTTACGACGCCTCGAGCACCTCGAACGTCACGGTCGACGAATGCAAGGCGGCGAGCGAAGCAGCGATCCTGAAGATGCTCGGCTACAAGGACGACCAGGGCGAGCCCTTGAACGCCCCGATCGTCGATCGGCTGAGCGACATCATGATCGTCGTCCCATTGCCGCTGCGGGCCAACATGATCAAGGCCTATGAGGCCTCCGTCAATGCGACCGGCGCCACGAACGTGGTGATCGACAAGCCGGTGATCATCTGCAGCCCCTATCTGACCAGTGGCGTGAAGTTCTACACGTTCAACCTGGGCGGCGCCATTAAGCCCTTCATCTTCCAAGCCCGCGAGCCCCTGAGCCGTGGCATGAAGGGGCTCGATGACCTCGAGCGGAAGGACGTCCTGTTCATGACCCGCGCCCGTTACGCGATCGGATATGGCGCGTGGTGGACTGCTGTGCTCACGACGATCGTCTAATCGGCGACCGGATGGTTTGGGGCGCAATATCACTCATCACAAACGAGACCATATATGCCAATCGTGCGACTGAAAGCGAACTGGCCGGGGAACTTCACCCGGTACGCGCGCAACGCGGAAGGCGAGCGCGTGAAGGCTCTGGTCTTCACGCCAGGCGTGCCGACGCTGGTGTGCGACCAGGACATGGAAGCGATCGCCGACGACCTGGGCAAATGCCTGGAAGAGTGCCCAGAGTCCGAGATCGTGGTGCACGCGCACCCGGGCGATGCGAACAAGGAGGAGAACGAGAACTCGCAAAAATCTCCGGACGAGGGCGGCAAAAAGCGCAAGCCCGGCAAGAAGGATCCCAAGCCCAAGCCGACGAAATCGCCGGCCGAAGAGTCGACGGTCGAGGACGCTGGCCCGAAGGATTCCGAGCCGCCGACCAACTGATCGAATCGAAAGGCGGCATCGATGCGGTCGCACCAAGAGCAGCGGCTCCTCGACGCGCAGCGCACGCTCGCGCGCGATGAGAACGGCGCAGACGTGGTGCGACAAATCGGTGGCGACCCGCAAGACAAGGAATCCGTGCGGGCGATCGTCGACTGGGACCGCGAGGTCGACGGGGCAACCATGTTGCCTAATGCCAACGCGGCGAAAGTGACCGATCCCAGCGGCCGCCGCGTGCCACGCTACTGCACGCTGGAGCTGCTGGCGACGCAGGAGGTCCGCGACGACGACAAGTTCATCGTGGATTACTGCGGGGCGAGTTTAGTCGTCAATGTCCTCCGACAGGTGGGCGCTGATGACGCACTGAAAAGCGTGTTATGCGAGTATCCCGGAAACCGTACCACCAAATCGCCGCGGCTGCGGCGCTAGTCATGTCGATCGCCGCCGTCGGAATGTTGGCCACGCCCGTACAGGCGCTCGCGCGTCTGGTGGCCGCCTCGTCGACCTTCCAGGAGCTGATCGGCGACGGGATTGATTACGCGGCGGCGCTGGAGAGCGTGTTCTACGAAGAGGCCGACGACTCGGAAAGCGACGCGAGCCAGGTTGAGCAGCCAGTCGAGCGCAGCCCCAAGCCGCGGGCAATCATCTATTTGGCGGACGACTGGAGCACGGAAACCAAGGGCCCTGGCGAATGGAAAGACTCAGGGTATTGCGACTTGGCCTTCGAATTCCCGATCCCCGAAGAAAACCGCGCCAGCTCGACGACCGGCAGCCTGCAGGACGAGGCGATGTACGCGCTCAACACGATCGGCCAGATCATCGCCGACATTCAGGACAACTCGGGCCTGTCGGACGCCGACGACAATCCCTACCTCAACGCCACGCGCATCCAGTTTTTGATGAAACCATTTCCCTGCGATCCGACCCAGGAGTTCGGTTACTTCTGGGGATGTGAGCTGCGGGTGTTTTACCCATGATCAATGGCCAATCCTGCCGCGACCATTGCCCGCGGGCTGTTACCGCAGTTCGGGTTTTCCGTCTCGGTCCCCCAGCGGCCGGCCGACATTGCGCGCCGATACTGGAACCGCCTGGCCAAGGCGGCGCTGCGCGAGACGCTGCTGTTTCATTGGCAGGAACATCTACCGAAACATTTCCTGCCGACGGCGCGATCGCGCTACAACTACAAGCCGCGCAAGCAAAGCTGGGTATTTCACAAGCTGAAAAATTACGGCACCGGCACCGACCTGGTGCTGACCGGCGCCAGCCGCCGGCGGATCCTCGGCACCTTTCCGGACATCGTCATCGGCGGCGCTGCGGAGGGAGGCAAGAAGGGGCTCGAGGGGACCATGACGGTCCGCTTTGCCTGGAACGAGAAAGTGCGCGCGCAGCAACGCAAAAAATACGAGGCGCGGAAACGCAAATCATACGAGCGCCGGCCGACTGCTCCGCGCCCCAAGGCCGAAGTGACGATCGCGGACATGAAACGCGAGATCCGCGCCACGACTGTCGAAGAGCGTGCGGCCCTGGCCTTGAAATTCAAAGAGTTGCTCCTGGCGAAGATGGCCGAGCAGCGTGCCTGGCAGGCGGACGCGCAGGTTTTGCGCCGCTTCGGAATTCAACTTGAGGTGCCCGGAACATGAGTAACCGCTATGCCGGCTTTCCCGCCAGTTTCAACGCTGGCGGTTTGGTCCTATCACAGCACCAAAGCGCCGCACACGCCGCGGGCGCGGCCCTCGAGGACATCGTCCCGTGCGGCTCGATCGACCGCATGGCGGTGATCATGTCGGCCGGCAGCCCCAGTTGCCGGTTGACTACGCACGACGCCAACACGGTGCTCGGGACCGTCAGTCCGACCGTGGGCTATAACTGCACCGGCGCAAGCACCTTCCGCTACCGTCGGCGTGATCCAGGGGGCGTCTTCGCCACCGGAAATGTCGACGTCGTCGCCACGGCGAATCTGGGTTTTCTTTGCGCCGATGCGATCGGAGCCCGACAGGATGGCCTGGCACTCATGCAGCTGAATTTCTGGCCGCTGTATGATGGCACCAACGAACCGGTCGTCCTCACAAACTCAAACGCCGCCAGTGGCGCCACCGCGGCCGCGTTTAACTCGGTTTACTTCTTTGGGCCTGTCTATCTGGGCAGCACTCAATTGGCCGGTTGCATCGGCAGCCAGGTCAGCTTCGGCAAAACCTTCCAGCCCTGGCGATTTGACGGGCAGATCTTTCCCACCACCGGATCGATCGTTGCGCGCCGTCCAATGTTCTCGCTCACCTTCGCAAAGCTCGATCACATCGCCTCGACTCTAGCGAGCCTGTACCAGGCGGCGCTGGGTTCGACGCTGAAAGTTTACTACTGGAAAGGTTCTGCGGGAGGCACCCGGGTCGCAGCAGCTACGGGCGCCCATTTGCAGATCTCCGCCGCGGCGGGCGCCTGGGGCGGCGACAACATCGACTATCAGGAAAACGCGGACGGGACCGTCACGATCAACGTGCGGCCGACAGGCACGATCAGCATCTCGACGACTAGTACTATCCCCTAACCGCGAGGCGAGAGCATGAGCAGCAAAGTACGCTCGCCGGCGGCCCTGGCCGTCAGCCAGGTCGACACGGGCACGGTCGGCGGCACCGTCGAAGCCGGCGATCTGTTCACGATTACGATCGGCGGCAAAACGCTGAGCGTCGCCGCCCCGACCACCTCGACCTCGGCCACCGCGACCGCCATCGCGGCGGCTTTTGAGGCTGTCGACGCGGATCTCTATCAGGAATTCGGGAAGATCACCGCCGCGGCCAACGGTTCAACTGTCACTTTTACGGCCGACGACGAAGGTGTGCCATTCACCGTGACACTGGCGACCACCGAGGCCAATGGCAGCGCGTCGGACGGCCAGACATGGGTCGACGTCGCGACCACGGCCAATGCCGGTCCCAACTGCTGGGGCGGGGCGACCAATTGGGCGGGGGGCGTGATTCCGGCGAACACTGATGACGTCTATTTGGAAAACTCCGAGGTCGGCATTCTCTACGACCTCGCGCAATCGGGCGTTGCATTAACGAGCCTGTCGATCGCTGCCAGTTTCGAGGCCCACGTGGGCCTCCCGCAGACGAACGATGACGGATATCCGGAATATCGGGCGACCTACCTGGCGATAGGCGCCACGACGGTGACGATCGGCGCCGGCCAAGGGGATGGCTCGGGGCTGATTCGGCTCAATACCGGCACCGGCGCGACTACGATCACTGTCCACAAGACGGCCACGACCGAGGAAGAGGATGTGCCGAGTTTCTGCTGGAAGGGCACGAACGCGAATAACGTGCTGAACGCGCTGTCCGGGGACGTCGGCGTTGCTTTCTTTGGAGGAGAGACTGCCACGGTGCTCACGATGCGCGTGGTCGAGGCGACCGTCCGCTGCGGCAGCGGCTGCACGTTGACGACCGTCGAGCTCGGAGGAAGCGGCTCGATCGAGCTGCGCAGCGCCTGCACGACCCTCACGCTCGACCCCGGCTCGGGAACCGTGACACTCCTAGGGACCGGGAACATTACAGCTGCCAATGTGTGGGATGATGCAACGCTCGACATCCGCCGCAGCTGCACCATCGCGACCCTGAACGCCTCGGGCACGGTGGACCTTACCAATGCGCCGGGCACGGTGACATTCACCAATGCCACGCTGGGCAAAGGGGCGGCAATCATCGACCCCGAGAAGCGAGCAGTGTTCACCAACGGCATCCTCTTGAATAACTGCGAGATTTCCGACGTCACACTCACGCTCGGCGCCAGTCGGACACTCGCCATCACATGACGGCGCGCGCCATCGACCATGCACTACCAGATTTACATCCCGGAAGTTTTTGGCGCCTCGCCGCAGCACCTGCGCGATGTGGGGCTGGCCGAGCTTTTGGACGACGGGGCGGGACCCCAATCGTGCGAAGTTCTGATCGACGGTCCCGACGGCGGACGCGGCACCTGCTTCTACTGGGAGCCGTGCGCCAATCCGGGGTACCATCCCGATTGCCAACAATGGAATCCGGCAAAGCCGCGCGGCGCGCTGGTGGCGAAGCGATTCTGGCTGGGGAAAGATCTTTCCGAACCGCTTGAGCCAGGGGATTTGTTGCGAGCAAAGCACCTCTCCAGTGGGAAAGTGGAATTAGCCGACGGCCAGTACTGGGCCGTGCCACACGTCCGGATGCTTCCCCATCGGTATGAGCTCAATCCATGCACCGGCGCCCCCGTACGCGTGTTGTGCTCGCAGTACGAACATTGGGCGCAGAAAGCCAATGAGTATTTCCAGCAGATTCTCCAGTGGCGGCGGGGCGGCGGCGGCGATCTGGCGATCTCGCAGGCCTGGGGCTTTGCCGTTGAAAGCCTGGTCTTCAACTACCGCGTGAACCACGACGTCGTCGATTGGCTGGGACTGCTGGACGACATTTCGTTCCTGCGAATGCTGACAGCGATCTTCGAGCTGGATGCTCTCAGCCAGATCGAGGCTCAAAAAAAAACGGAACACCGAGCCATCCGCGATTCCTGACTTACCGCCGCTGGGCCCGGGGACGACTGGAGGGCTACCTGCCGACGGTGCTGGACTTCTATCTGCTCGATCAGGAATAGCGCGCGATGAATGAAGACGTAAAAATCACAGCGCACGCCGACGGCGGGGACGTCGTCAATCTGCTCGAGCGGATCGCCTCGTCCTTCGAACGCATTGCCGATCGCAGCCAGCACGCCGGAGGCCATGGGCAGGACGCCTTCGGCAAATTGAGGCACGGCGCCGTCGAAGTCGCGCAGATGATGACCGGCATCAGTAGCGCGATGTCGATCGTCGAGAAAACATGGGAAGCAATTGTCGGGGAAATCGATCGCTATTTCGAGCGACTCGAGCATAAAGGGGAGGCCTTCGTCGAGTTCGGCGAAGCGCGCCGCCGCTTGCTGCGCGGCACGGCCGCCGGAGGTGCCGAACAGGCCACGGCCGCGCTGAAGGAACTCACCGAAACGGGCATCGCCGGTCCCGGGCAGATTGCCTCCGCCCTCTCGGCAGCGACTTTTGGTCGCGATCAGGCTGGACAGGCGCGGGGCCTGACAATGGCGAAGGCCCTGGCCAAGGCCCGGCCGGAGCTCTTCGAGTCTGGCGAGGCCGGCGAGGTGCTCAAAAGCCTGATGCATCTCGTGTCCAATGACCAGCGACCACTGAGCGACGAGCAGGCGGTGGCGTTGTATAGCGCTTCGGCGCGAGCCGCCGGCGGCAATCCGGACCTGCGCGGCGCCGTCGATCTGCGGCATCTATTTGGCGATCGAGACGACGAGTCGAGGTTTCTGTCGATGCAGGCGGGAATTAGTCGGCGTTTGGGCGATCCGGAGCAGGGCAGCAAGCTCACGCACATGCTGATGACGCGGCTATATAAGCGCGCGCAAGGCGCTGGCTTCAAAGGGAGCGCCGCCGAGATGGATCACTGGCTCCGCTCGACCGAGGAAGGGCGTGGCGTGGTAGCGGACATGTTGGGAGCAATGAGCTCGCAGGACGAAAATGAATTCGCCGGCTTTGGCGCAGGGGCGATCCCTCAGGGCCGGGGCGGACAGTATTTCGCGACGTCGGTCGAATTTCTGCGCGGCTTGCAAGGAGAAACCAATGCCACTACAGGCGCGATCGCGCGAGCCACGATCCCTCCGGCCACTAGCACGGCCCTGGTCGCGGGTGAACAGGCCCGGCAGCGAGAACTGATGGCAAGCCACGCACAAAGGGCCATAGAAATCAAAGAGGCTTTCAAGGGAGCTGGAGCCGCCGCGCGCCTAAGCGACAACGTGGCGCAGGAGAAAGGTAACATCCGCAAGCAGCTCGATCAGTTTCTGGAAAGCATCGGCGTGTCGAAGGTCGGCGCCAATATCGATAAAGCGTTCTTGGATTTTCAAAACATGCAGGCTAACAGCACCGAGCAGGTCGAGCGGAATCTGCTGATGCTCCTGCGACGAATTCAGAAACCTGCGGTCGGCGTGAATTTCTTCGGCTCAGATGAGGCCGGAACCGCTGCCCCAGGCCGTGAGCTCTCGGCTGCGGAAAAATCCGAGAACGCGATCGTCGATCGGTTGATTGAAAAAGTCGAGGAGCTGATCGAGGCCACTCGGGAACCAAAAAAAATCACGATCGAAGGGGGCGGTGAGCATCTGCCGGCGCGATCCGCGGCCGAGAAAGCGGGGCAGCCATGACATTTCCGGCCCTCGTCTTCGATGGGAAAACGATCAAGGGGAGTGTTCTGAGGTGCCCGACCGAAGCGCCCGAATTGCAGGCTTGGCGCACGGCCTTCGCTGGCGTCCGCGGGGAGAGCGAGATCATCGGCAAAACTGGCGGCCGCACCCTCCTGTTCGAAATGCTCCTATTTGGTGACTTCACCAAGCGCGAGGACCTCTTCAGCTATATCGAAAGCACCATAAATGGCGCGGCGGGGCTGATCGGTCGGCATGGAACAGTGCAGTACAAAAGTACCACGGGAACACGCTGGTCTCTCCCCTGGCGCGAGTGCACGTGCGAGGGCTTCACTCGGATGGGCAGCGAAGTGCCGGACGTCGCCGGAACGCTTGATGGCGGTTGGTTTGTCCAGGGCGTTTTGAAATTCCGTCAGACGCTTGTGGAGTAGCCAATGGCCCAGTCCTCACGACCTGCACTGCCGATCACCGTGCTGATTAACGGCCAGCGAAACGTCACGCTGCACCCGCTCGTCGCGCAGCGATCCTGCGGAGGCAAGCGGCTGGATTTCGCGACCTTGCAGCTGCATGGCCGAATTGGCGGTCTGCTCTCGGGTCCCGGTGACGTCTGGGAAGTGACACTGCTCTCCGAGGTCAATCAAGGTGGTCGGACTCGCGATTTCGTCTACTTCTGGGGGAAAGTATCCAAGAAACGGTTGGTGATCGGTCAAAACGATGAGTTCATCGAATATGTCGCCCGGCTCGAGCCCTGGCATTTTGGCGCGCCGCTGTCGACCTATCCGGTATTCAATCCGGCCAATAAACAGTTTCAAGCGATCGACGGGCCGGTGATCTTCAACCCTCAGATCGATGGCGAGATTTGGGCCAATTGTCACAATTCGAAACTCGTGCCGATCGGGACGCAAAAGGTCCCAGTTTTTCTCGACCCTGAAAGTGTGCGCAGTACAGGGGCCGCCGGCATACAGGCAGGCACGACGACACCCTGGACATTGTCAAAAGCCGTTTTCTGGGCGTGCAATTGGCTCAATGATCAAAAGTTTGTGGGCAATCCGACGCTCCCGGAGCTGCAGGCGGTTTTCGACGACCAGCGCGATCTGCTCCGCAATCTCAAGCTGCGGATCGGCCTATATCTGCCCACGGTTTTGGATGAGCTGCTCGATCCGCTTGGATACCAATGGTTCGTGCAACACAAAGATCGAAAGACTCGGAAAATTGTCGTCTACAAACGGGGCAAAGGCACGAGACGCAATAACGTCGGCTTGCAGCCTGCAGGTCAGGAGCTCGACATCAACGCTTCGAATCTCAAGGAAGCGCCCGGGCTCGAGATCGACCATGCCGGCCTCGTCAATTCGGTAGAAGGTCTGGGGGATTGGATCGAGATCGAGGGTACGTTCGAGCTTTATCGGGGCTGGCCGGAGTCCCAGGACTCGCTCCGTCTGCAGCCAAGCCGGCTGCAAAAAAACAAGAATTCTTCGAATCCTGATGCCTGGCGGCGGTGGGTGCTGAATGAAGCGGGGGACTATGCCAAGTTGCGAAAAAAGGTCGGCAAAATCCCTGAATTTTACGACTTTTCATCGCTCGTCGATCCTTCCTTCGCGCCGCCCAAGCGCCGCAAGTTCCTGCCCACCTTGTCCCTGAAAACCGACGGCACGCCGGCCGGCACGATCCATGGCACGCTGGTGGAGTATTTTCATTCGACGGCGGCCGACAACGGCACGTGGAAAGAAGTGCCCCACGAGTTCCGACTGCTCGAGCATGAATGCGGCGTTGAGTTCACCGGCGAGCACGTGCCGCAGGAGTTTTTGCAGTCGGGAGATAGACTCAAGCTGCGGATCACCGCGACCATCCGCTTTGATCAGCGGCTGCGCGGATTCGCGCCCCGGCGTCCCACCAGTTTGCAGCCAGACGAAAAGCGGATCACGCTCGATCTGCACGAGCGATTTCATCTGCGCAAGGTGGACAAGTCTTCGATTTATTACTCGGAGGTGACTGGAGCCAATCCGTCGCGGATCTCGCTCCAGGTCGATGATTCGGCAGCGCTGCAGTCCTACTGCGAGAAGATCCGCGACGTATTTGATTTTCCTACGGTCGACGGGCCACTGCGGCTGGAGGGCATCGACAGGATTGGCTATCAGCTCGGGGATTCGATCGATGCGATCGTCGGTCGTGGCATCGTCTTAAAAGATAGCCGGCAAAAAGACGCCTCAGGGCCCCAGGTCGTCGGCATCACATACGACTTTCAGCGACAGCACACGACGCTGCAGCTCGACCAATACCGCGCCGAAAAGCGATTCCTCGTCGACGCGCAGGGGAGCTGAGCGATGGATGATCTTGGCACAATTCGGCCGCGCGTTGCAGGTCATGGGACCGATGACGGTCCGCAGATTGCACGGCTGGAGCTGTACGAGGATCTCGACGCGGGCGGTTCAGCTTTAGCTAAACTCGTATTTTTCGACGGGGACGCGTACACGGCAAATGATGCGCTTGTCACGCTGTACGATCCGTTCGATACAAATTTCGGGTCTGCTGGGGATCGATTCTGGGGAATTTATCGACGCGACAGCGACCGTTGGGAAATTATCAGCGCGCCGCGGCTTGGGATTAACGCGGTTCTGCAAGTCTATGGCGATAACAAGGGGCCAGGCTCTAACTCCGTCGCCTGCCGACGTCTGGCTTTTGATCCAGACACCGGCGCACTAACTGGAACCGATACCTCGGCCTCCCACTTGCTGCAGCGCGTCGCCTATCCGGGAAGCGTGTTTCTTGACGGGGATTTCGTCAGGGCGGAATTCACAGGGCAGTACGACGAAGTGTCGGGCTTTCCCATTTGGCGGCCACTGGATCATCGCCGCTCAGGATTCGGTCGAGCCACGGGATCAATCGCCACCCTCTCGGTCGGCACAATTAACGTCGAGCCAGACTCGAGCGACTCTCCGCCATTCCAGATGGAGTTTTTGAATCGAGGGCCCGCGCTCGTATTAAATGACTTGGTAGTTTTTTTTCTACCGGATCGATCTTTGTCAGACACGGCCACCGGGATCGCCGGATTTGCGACGGCGGTCGGATTCAAAGTCAGCACGAGCTCGGGCGCAACAGGACCAACCGGCCCCACGGGAGGCACTGGGGGCACCGGCGCAACAGGCGGCACTGGCGCGACTGGCGGCACAGGGGCGACCGGCGGCACTGGCGCGACCGGCGGCACAGGGGCGACCGGCGGCACCGGGGCGACAGGTGGCACTGGAGGCACCGGCGGCACAGGCGCGACAGGCGCAACGGGCCCTGCAGGTGTGCTGGATTATGGCGGGCTGATTTTGCCAGCGGGCACCACGCAAGATATCGCCTTCGCCAACATCACAAGCTGGCAAATTCTGCAATTCAGCAGTTCTCTGCCATGCTCGTCTGGTGTTACGCCAACAACAGGCGGAAGCGCCAAGCTGACTGTCGCCACGGCGGGAAACTACTACGTCGAATTCAATTGCATGGGATGGCACTTGGGCAAATCTGGGATCCTGGGCGGCGGGTTCAACGCGGCTCCGCAGTTTCAGGAATTGGCCGCGCAACTTTATAAAAACGGGGCGGCAGTGAGTCCTGCCCTATACGGCGAAGACGAAACTAATCCCATGAATCTCGGCGGCAATGGCAATGCTGGCGCAAGTCGCTGCCACGTGACGTTTTCCGGGATCTTAGCGCTTTCGGCGAACGACTATATTGAGGCACGGGTCTACTTTGATTGCAGCGCCAGCTATCTGAACATCAGCGATGCGGCTGACCCCACCCTCACCGGGGACGTCCGAACCAACCAAAGTTTTCGAATCAACCAGGCGGTACTGAACCTGATCCGGCTATCATGAGCGCCACACTGCCTGAACTGCTTTTTCGAAGCAAAGCAACGCCAGCGCCCGCGCTAGACAAAAAAACAATTTGCCTAGTGATGATCGTCAGGGACGAGGCGCCCATCATAGCGCGCTGCCTCGACTCGGTATTGCCTTACATTGACCGATGGCGAATCTGCGACACGGGCTCAAAGGACGCCACTAAGCAGATCATCTCTGAAAAGTTACGGGACAAACCGGGGAAACTTTACGACGTTCCTTGGAAGAATTTTGGGCACAATCGTACCGAGGCGGTCAGACGGGCGCGCGGCGTGGCGGACTATTTGCTATTCCTGGGCGCCAATATGGAGCTGGTCGTGCGAGGAGACCTGCCGGCGCTGACTGCCCCCGCTTATGACCTTGAACTCCGCTCGGGCGATTTCGCTTATCGGCTGCCGCTGCTAATTCGAGGGGATCAGGAATGGTCATATGTCGGCGTGACACATGAATACCTCACGCCTTACTTCGAGCCCGAGCAAATGGACGCCTGGTCGATCATAAAACACCTCGACGGTGCGCGAAATGCCAGACGATTTGTCGAGGATGCACAGCTGCTCGAGGACGATTTAGCCGACAAAGCCCGTTCAATCTTTTATTTGGCGCAAACCTATAAGGACCTCGGCCGTCCCGACAAGGCCGTCGGACTTTACCGTTTGCGATCGGAGCTATCCGGCTGGGAAGAAGAAGCCTGGTATGCTCATTGGCAGTGGGGCGAGCAGCTGGTCGCCTTGAGGCGATTGGACGAGGCGGCCAGAGTGCTCTGGGCGGCCCATAAACGTCGGCCCACGCGTGTCGAGCCCCTGAGGAGCCTGATCGCGCTGGGTTGCACGGAGTATCAGGCCCTTGCTGATTCGCTACCGGTCCCGAACGACCGGCTTTTTCTGCACCTGGAAATGTACGCCGGCCAGGCGGTGCAATCAGCCGAGTCGAAGGCTCGCTAGCTAATCTGTCGGTCGCTACCATGATCGGTGATCGATGCCCCGCCGCGCTTGCAGAAGCTGGCCGCACGTGAAACAGTCGCGTGCCGCCGCTGTAACGCGATGCTACGGCGCGCGAGCTGGCCACCGGACTGAAAATCCGTGTGTCACCAGTTCGATCCTGGTCCCGACCACTCGACTTTGCTGGCTTTGCAAGTTTTGCAAATGCCAGTTGTCGTGTAGAATTTGGTCGGCCGGGATGCAAGCTCTTACGGTCTCCACCGTTTGAACTGTGCATCGCGTTTCATCACCGCCTCTCGGTCGATCAAGGCCCCCCGCGGCCCAGCTAGCTGCGGGGGGCCATTTTTTTGATCGGCCGTTTTTTCCCCAGAATTTGGTGCAACGGACATGCTGTCCGTTGCACCATACATAGCCAAAAGTGGGGCCTGCGCCTGGCGATCCGCCCATTTGCTTGCAATCGTCATCCGGCAAGCTATGCTGACTCCGGCTCATCATGAAAAGCGCGCAAAGGGGTGGCAAATGCGGTGGATCATTCCCGGCATTGTGGGATTTGCAATTGGCATCGGGTCCGGGCTTCTAATTGCCGAACTGACGCGGAATTCTTCGACTGTAGAGGCAGCCCTTTTAAGCGAGAATGGCAAGCTGCGAGACCAAGCCATTTCGCTCTCTAGCAAGCTCGCGGATTCTAAAAAGTCCCCTCCGAAGATTGTTGTTCAGAATCCGCCTTCTCCCCATGCTTCATCCGAGTTGCGAACGCGGAGCGGACTTCGAATCACATTAGGCGAGTTGCGCCGCGCGATTGAAGGCGAAGGAATTCGGCCTCTCAAAGTATCGGAGATCTCAGATGGCTGCTGGCAACTGATCGATCCTGACGGTAGCGAAGAAAATTCGATCAGAGTCAGCGGATCGATCGGCGAGCTTGAATGTATTCAGCTTGAAACTACGGTGTCGCAATTCCAATCGTTCAGCAAGCGATTTGAAGCGGTCCTGGGAGCGACACTCAGGGCGTGCGGAGGTTGGGCGGAACCTTTTTTCGCGCTCCTGGTGGCCAGAGAAGAGGCAGAACACGATCGATGGGTGTTATACGAAACGCCACGCCACGTGGAAGTTTGCTTCAAAATCGAAAAGGCTCAGGACCTCGTTATCAGGCACAGCGATGAGCGTCCCGATCTCATTAAACGCGAGCGATTCATCATGCGAATTCGCCCAGCCTTTGGCCGCTGAAATTTATTTCTGCCATCAGTTGACAGAACCTGATCGATCGGCGTAGATTACCCACCGATGAAACGCGGCGCCCATGCGGCGCCGCACAGTTGGTTTTGCAAACGGTGGGTCCCCTCTCGAATCACGTCGGCCGCGGTTAGCTCCCGCGGCCTGACCTCTGGCCCAAGCGGGCCAATGGCCGCGTGATCGAAGCCGACCTGCTTGTCAGTCGTTGGTTTTGATCCGGCCGTCTTGGACCCACAGGTCGAGCGGCCCTTGGTATCCAGCTTGGCATTCGCGCACCCGCGACGCGCGGCTCTTTTGCTTGCGCGTCGGCACAACGGGAATTGCCGACGGGCGGCGGACGATTGGCGCCGCCCGTCGGCGGCGCGTTTTTCAAGCCGAGGAGACGGACGATGCGAGGGATTAACGCGCTTAGGGACTCGGCGCTTTTGGACGCCGCGCAGGGGTGGGCGGCGGCCGTAATGGCTACTGCAGCCGGCGCGATGGACCCGAACATGGACGAATTCGCCGGCGCAGTGGCGCAAGCGAACGGGAGGCGTTATGATTCGCGCGACGATCACAGTTCAGACGCTGGTGAGCGACATCTACGAACAAGAGTACGTGCCCGATCGGCTCCCACTGAGCCCGGAAACCACGCACTCCGAGAACCGGCGGGCTATCAGGCATTTCGACCAGTATTGCGACGAGTTTTATCATCGTCGCGCCACCATCGACGACTTGGGCAAACAGGCCTTTCGCGATTTTCGGGAATGGAGGATCGCGTCCGGAGCGCGCTACAAGGCCGCCGAGAAATCGCGGCCGCTGTCGCCGGCGACCTTGAACAAAGAGATCCGCATCTTGCGTGCGATCGAGCAGTTTGTTTTCGACGAGTTTGCCGATCAGCTTGGCCTGTTGATGCCGCGGAAGCTACAGGCCTTGCGTCAGCCCAAGCGCAAGCCACAAGCCTACAGCATCGACGACCTGACCCGCGTGTTGCGCTCGGCGATGCAGGAGCGCGAGGTGTTGGCCGGCGTACCGATGAATCTGTGGTGGGCATCGATTCTCTTGGCGTTTTACGACACTGGTTATCGGAAGACGACGCTGCTCTTTTCGCGATGGACGGACCTGGACATCGAGGCCCGCATCTTGCATCGGCCGGCCGAAGAGCAGAAGGACGACGAGGACGGCGCCCAAGAGCTGCATCCCGACACGATGCGGCTAATTCTGGCGATTCGCCTGCCGGCGCGCGAGAAGATCTGGCCGTGGCCCTTCAGCGCAAAGTCGAATCGACCCTGGTACCAGCGATTGGGGAGAATCCTCGATCGTGCCGGGCTCGAGCGGATTCCGAAAAAGCCATCGCATGGTTTTCGATCAAGCCATGCCACTTACCTGGCCGACGTCGCGGGGATCGACGCGGCTGCAGCCAGCTGCAATCACAGCAGCCCGGCCGTGACGCGCGACAGCTACATCGACCGGACGCTGCTTTCCAGCGGTCGAAACGCCAGCCGTCTACCCCGGCCGACTTTGCCGTTGCTCAACAGTGGGCAGCGAATGTTGTTCGAATAAATACTTCACCGGCCCCGGCGGCCTGGCGTTCTGACTTCCGCCATTTGCGCGCCGTGCTTTGTCCCTGTCCGCGGCGAGTGCCGCCGAGGGCCGGTTTTGTCTCACGAGCGTGCTCCAAGTTGTCAGGAGGGTGGCGTCGTATTCCGCGGCCCTGCGAGGGATCGATCACGGGCCGCAATTGCGTTGCCGGCGCGAATCAAGACGATTGCGCCGGCTCTTTTTCCCGAAAGGAGGAAGGCAATCTTCGTCTAATTTTGGAACTCCGCGGCGGGGCTACCCAAATCCCTTGATCACCCCGCCGCGGATTTTTTCTCACCCCTAACCCGTTTAACCCATGCCCGCATCCATCACCCAAATCGTCGAGTATGTGAAATTCCGCCGCTGGCGACGCGCGCACCACGAGCACCTGCGGCAGGCCTTTCAGGAGGCCTATCAAATGGGCGTCGATTCCGCGCGCCGTGAAATGAACCGCGAGGCCGACCTCCGCGCCGCCGCGGCCGTCCAAAAAGCCCTGCAACCTTCACTCAACTGAACT
>JADMIO012791425.1_pt1 | contig 22719 bp, 17 predicted proteins | sample 8958161 | NCBI WGS metagenome assembly JADMIO01 (sample SAMN16585339, study PRJNA669376) | soil metagenome | isolation source: Crop rotation soil | place: USA: Cullars Rotation, Alabama | collected 2011 | reverse complement strand
CCGCGACTTCAAGTCACGTGAATTCCAAGCTTCGGATCCCACTGTGCTGGAAAGCCTTCGACCCGGACCGCGGCGGCGAGGTCGTCTGGACCAAGCGGCTCGGCAAGGGCAGCGCTCTGGGCGGCGTCGAATGGGGCATGGCCGCCAACGCCGATCTGGTGTTCGCCCCCATTGCCGACCCCTACACCGCCAAGCCCGAGCGCCAGTCCGGCCTGTTCGGCATCCACATTGCCGATGGCCGCACCGCCTGGTCGTCGATCGCCCCGGACCCGGATTGCGCCAAGGCCCCCAAGGGGTCGCTGGTCAACATCTGCACCGCCGGCCTTTCCGCAGCGGTCACCGCCATGCCGGGCGTGGTGTTTGCCGGCTCGATGGACGGGCGCCTGCGCGCCTACGCCGCGCGGGACGGCCAGGTGGTCTGGGACAGCGACCTGGGCGCCCAGAGCTTCGAGCCAGTCAATGCCAAGGACCCGGTCAAGGGTGGCACCATGAACGCGGGCGGGCCGACGCTTGCGGGGGGCATGCTGTTCGTCCACTCCGGCTATTCGCCCTACAATCCCGCTGCGCCCAACCTGCTCCTGGCCTTCTCGGTCGACGGGAAGTAGGCGTCGGTCGTCGCCTCACCGGCTCCTTAGTCCGGCCCCAAACCGGACACGGTGAAGCCTGAGCTTGGGCCTCGCGGCCGAGGCGGGGCGATGCGGGTCCAGGCACGACAGCGTTGGAGCTCGGCGCTCGCGGTCTCGGTGCTGATCCATGCCGCCCTGCTAGCGGCGATGCTCGCCTCGATCCGCATCCTGAGGCCGCCAGCGGAGCCGCGCTCTATCGAGCTCCGGCTGCTGGCGCCGACCTTCGAGCCAGCGCACCGACGCCCGCCCTCACCCGGCGGAACGGGAGGCGCTCACGCTCCAGCCGCGGCCGCCGCACCGGCCCGTCCCGCCCTGCCGGTCTCGCCGGGACCTGAGGCGCCGGGCGGGCCTGCCGGGGAGGACCTGGGCGCCGCCCACGGCTTCCTCAGAGGCGCGCTGGGCTGCGCCGAGCAGGCAATGGCGCGGCTCACCGAGGCCGAACGGGTCCGCTGCGCCGAGAGACTGGCGCGAGGGGTCGACCCCAACCGCCCCTTCCCGGCGCCCATCGCTCCCGAGAAGCGCGCCTGGTTCGACGCCATCGTCAGGGCGCGCCAGCAGCCCGGCCGGCCGCCGATGTTGGGCTGTGGGATTTCCTTCAGCGGCATCAAGCCGGTGAAGCCCAGGAAGCCGGCCCACTCGCTTCAGCTGGGGCCACTGCCCTGCTTCATCCTCCCGCCCAAGGGGAGTCTCACCGAGGACGTCGATATCGCGACGCCCAGCCGCCACGATCCCCTGGTGGACCCTTACGACCGGCCGCCGCCGGTCTATTCCGGGCCTGGCCCGGACGGCCCGCCGGGACCGAGCTGAGCCGCTTGATCGCGCTAGCGGCTGGTCCAGACTTCGGCCGGCAACGAGGGAGGCGCAGATGCGCATCGGTATCCTGGTCATGGCGGGGGCGGCCTTGGCGGCCGGCCCCGCGATGGCGGCCGAGGGCCTGTGGGGCGTCTACGACCGGGCGCTGAAGGGCGCGAAGTACATCGACCTTTCCCACGCCATCGGGCCCAGCGTCCCCGTGTGGTACGGCTTTGGACCCTCGACGTTCGCGCCGGCGGTCGATCCCAAGACCGGCCAAGCCTACAGCTACGCCAAGGACGGCTTCGAGGCGACGCACTACGACCTTGCGACCGACCAGCTCGGGACCCAGCTCGATCCGCCAGCCCACTGGGCGCCGGAATACCCCGGCATCGACGAGCTGCCGCCGACCTATGCGGTCCGGCCCCTGGTGGTGATCTCCATCGTAGCGCAGCTGAAGAAGGATCCCGGCTACCACCTGAAGGTCGCCGACATCCTCGCCTTCGAGAAGGCGCACGGGCGCATCCCCGCCGGCTCGGTGGTGTTCGTGCGTTCGGACTGGTCCAAGGCCTGGCCCGACCCGAAGCTGGCGACCCAGACGCCGTTTGCCGGCGTCTCGCTGGACGCGCTGAAGTTCCTGCACCTGCAGCGCCACATCCTGTTCCACGGCCACGAGCCGCTCGACACCGACACCACCCCAACGCTCGAGGGCGAGGCCTGGCTGATGCACCGTGGCTATGCCCAGGCGGAGGGCGTGGCCAACCTCGACAAGGTGGCCCCCACGGGCTGCCTGGTGGCGATCGGCTTCCCGAGGTTCCAGGGCGGGACCGGCGGCTACGCCCGCTATGTCGCCATCTGCCCGCCGGGCTGGAAGTACGGGACCCGGATCGGGCCGGCCGACGCGCCCCTGCCCCGCTCGGACCGGCCGCTGCACTGGGACCCGGCCAAGGGCGTCAGGGTGCGCTGAACCGTTTGGGGCTCACGGCCATTATCCATGCCGTCAGTACAGGAGTTCGCGACATGCCCCGTGGAGACAAGTCCAGTTACACCGACAAGCAGAAGCGCAAGGCCGAGCACATCGCCGAGGGTTACGAGGACAGAGGCACGAGCCACAAGGAGGCCGAGCGCCGCGCCTGGGCCACCGTCAACAAGGAGTCCGGCGGCGGCAAGAAGTCCGGCTCCGGCCGCGGCAAGAAGGAGAGCCACGCCTCCTCGCGCAAGGGCGGCCACAAGGGCGGCTCCAACCAGTCGAGCTCGTCGCGCTCGGCTGCGGCCAAGAAGGGCTGGGAAACCCGCCGGCACGAGGCCCACGGTTAGCGCCAACCTGGACCACCGGCGCCGGCCGCATTACGGAGCCGCGATGACTGAAAAGAAGGTGCTTGCGGGTAATGAGCCGCTGCCCAAGGCCGCGGGCGATGATTTCCTCGGGCGGTTCCGAGAAATCCTTTCCGACCCACTCAACCTGCTCATCGAGCGGCATCCGCGCGCCGGCGCCGTCGAGGGCGACCTGGTCGTCCTGCACAACGGTCACAAGGTGCCGTTCCGGGGCCCTGGCTCCTACTATGGGGAGTTCAGCTCCATCCTGGTGATCAATCGCGGCGTCCATGAGCCCTTGGAGGAGTTCGTCTTCCAGCAGCTGCTGAAGCGGCTGCCGCGGGCGCCGCAGATGATCGAGCTCGGCGCCTATTGGGGCCACTATTCCATGTGGCTGAAGCTGGTCCGACCCGAAGCCCGGGTCGTGCTGGTCGAGCCCAGCCCCAAGGGCCTGGCCGCCGGTCAGGTGAACTTCAAGCGCAACGGCTATGCGGGCGATTTCATCCTGGCATCGGTGGGGACCGGTCAGTTCGAGGTGGACGGGTTCCTCGCCGAGCGCGGCCTCGACCGCCTCGATGTGCTGCATTCCGACATCCAGGGCGCCGAGGGCGAGATGATCGAGGGCGCGATGCAGGCGCTCAAAGACCACCGCATCGATTACCTGGTGATCTCGACCCACAATGGGACGCTCCATGCGCACATCGGCAAGACCTTGGAGGACCTGGGTTATCGCCTGGAGGTGTCGAGCGATCCGAAGCTCCACACCACTGCGTTCGACGGCCTGTTGTTCGCCTCCAATCCAGCCCTGCCCGCCGTATTGCGCGGCTATGAGCCCTTGGGGCGTCTGGATATCCCCAGGACCAGCCCCGGGGACTCCGTCGCTCGCCTGGCCAGGATGGCGGCAGGGCTCGACGAAGCCGGTTAGTCCACTCGGTGCCGCGCCAGCCAGAGCACGGCCGCGCCAGCCTCCGGCGTGGGCTGGTGCGCGATCACCTCGAAGCCGTGGCTGGTGAGGAGGGCGCGGTATTCATCAGGATCCAGGCTGGCGTGATAGAGCGGCTCGCCCTGGAACTCGCCCATGGCGATGCCGTGGTTCCAGCCGCAGCTGAACATCAACGGCGCGCCGGGAGCGGCGTGCTTGGCGAACACGTCGAACAGGGCGCGCTGGTCGTCGTGCCTGAGGTGGAACAGGCTGTGCCAGGCGAGGATGCCGTCGAACCTCTCGCCGAGCTCCAGCGTGCGCATGTCGGCGACGATCCACGTCTCGTCAGGGAATCGCTCGCGGCAGAGCGCGATCAGCTCGGGCGAGGAATCCACCCCGGTGACGGCAAAGCTCCGCTCGATGCAATAGCGCGCCATGGGGCGGCCCGAGCCGCAGCCCAGGTCCAGCACCCGGCCGCCGGGCGGCATCAGCTCCAGGAACCGGTCGAGCCACTCGCGCTCGATGAGCCGGTCGCCCCGCGCCTCGTCCCACGCGGCGGCATGGCGGCGGTAGAGGCCGATGATCTGGTCGGCGGCGGCGTCCATGCACCAAGCCTAGCGCGGCAGGGCCCGATCCAGGCGATCGACGGCCTAAGGAATGACCGGGAGGTTTTTCGCCAGAAACGCCGCCACGGCTTCCAGCATCTGGGTCCGCGTCGCCGAGGTCGAGAGGTAGTGGTCGTCGCCCTTGAGCGCGACCAACTCTACGGACCGACCCGCATCCTGCATCGCCTTCTGCATAATGGTCGCCTGGTCAAAGTAGACGGTGGTGTCGTCCTCCCCGTGTATGAGCAGAACGGGCGCGCGAATGTTCTCGGCGTGCGAAGCGGGCGAGGCCGCAATCAACAGATCCTCGGTTCCGCCGCTTCGCCCCAGCTGATGGATCCAATACCGCATGGTCGCGGAATCTTCCCCAGCGCCCCGGCGCTCCTCAGCCAGCATCTGCCCAAGGCTGGAGATGCCGGCAACCGACACCGCGCACCGATAGGCCTCCGGATGAAAGGCCACCCCCGCTAACGCGGCATAGCCGCCGTAGCTTGCGCCTACGATGCAGACGCGGTTTCGGTCGATCACGCCTTGAGCCGCCAGGGCCGAGATTCCGTCCAGAAGGTCTGTCTGCATCTTACCGACCCATTCTCGCCGGCCGGCTAGCTCGAACTGATCGCCGAAGCCCCAGGAGCCGCGGAACTGAGGCCGCAATACCGCGTAGCCGCGCGTCGCTAAGAACTGGGCCCAGTAGTCGAACGCATAGTCGTCTCGCGCCGCCGGACCGCCGTGGGGCATGACGATGAGTGGCAGGCTTCCTCGGCCGACAGGCGCGCCCGGCGGCAGAGTGAGATAGGCAGGGATTTCGAGGCCGTCCCGAGCCTTGAAGGTGATCCAGCTCGTCTGGCCCAGTGCGGCGCCCTCGAGTTCAGGATAGCTCTGTCCAATGGGTGAGAGTTCACCGCGGGCGTTGTCGAGGAGAAACCAGGTTGGAGGTGAGTCCGGAGCCTCCACCTTCAGAACAAACCGTATGCGGTCCTTCGACCAACCGACCAGGGCTACCGCCCTGTCCTTGAAGGCCCGACTCGCCTTCGCGTGAACCGCTCCGATCTCAGCGTCCAGCCACTCGTAAGTCGGCTTTTCGTCGCCAGTGACGATGGCGACCGGCGCAACTCGGATGTCATCCCACATGAGATCCGCATGCCTTGCGGGCTTGGCAGGACCAATGTCGGTCTCGGTCCCGTCCACCAGGTTGTGGCGGATGATCGCTGTGGAGCCATCCGGCTTGCGGCGCGCCAGATAGACCGCGTCCTCAGGATCGGAATAGCCGAGATAGCTTCGGACTTCCTCCTCGTCAGAGCTGCGCTGGATCACGGTCCAGGCCGAGGACCGCTTGGACCGGCCATAGAGGGTATAGGCATGGGCGAAGTCGAAGTCGAAGCGGACACGCGGCTCGCCATTCGCGTCTACCTCCCAACTTGAAGTGAAGGCGGTTCCACGGTCGACTAAGTCGCCTTTCCCGCTGACCGGGTCGACCCGCCAGATAGCAGGCGCGATGCCGGTGTCCTTGGTCTTCAACCGGGTATCGGCCGCATTGGGCGAGTACGTTGTCCAATCCAACCCCTGCATGATGACCTTGGGTTTTTCGGCATCAACCACGCGGAGGATTGGAGTATCGCCAAGCCAAGTGGAGGCGTCGCTATTGGTGAGCAGGCGCGAAAGAACCTTGGCGTTCGTGTCCGCGGCGATGTCGCGGTACATGTGATAGACTTGCTTGTTGATCGGCTCGGTCAGCTTGGAGAGCCGGACGATCGCATAGGAACTTCCGGCCCAGCGGACTTGGTGTCCGGAGAGGCGGCCGAGGCTGAGGGCCGCGATCCTATTCCCGTCGACCGGAACAATGGTGAGTCGGACGTCGTCTCCCGCGCCCCCCAGCCACGCCAGGTGGGCGCCGTCCGGCGCGATCGCTGCCTGTTCGATCGCGGGCAGCCTGCCGAAGGCCGATATGGGCGGCGGGGCAGCTGATGCCGAGGATGCCGCGGCCAGCACAGCGGCGAAGACGAATGGTTTGAACATGAATAAGCACCCCCAGAACGCAACCTAATGCGCGTATCGGTCTCGCTTCAAAGTGGCGGGACCCAGGGTAGCACCTCGATATACTGCAGCCGTGACGCGGCCGGTCGTCGCAGGGCGCGCTCGACCAGATCAGTCCGCCCGTTCTCGATCAGCCACCAGTGCTCGGCGATGGAGGCGCGCTGCTCGGCGCCGAAGTCGCTCCAGGCCGAGCCGGGCATCAGGTCATAGTGGTAGCGCCAGTTCCCGGGGTCGATCAGGTAGCCGGGGCCCGTCAGCGCGCCCTCGGCGTACTCGAGCACGTGCTGCAGCTCGTGCTGCAGCGTCGCCATGGCCTGTGGCCCGGCGCGGGCGGCGTCGGCCGGCGCGCCCGGCCAGAACACCTTGCCCGGCCTGGCCAGGATCGGCGTGCAGCCGTGCCAGAGCGAGGCGATCCGGGCGGCTGGATGGACGCGGTCGATGATCCGTGGCTCCACGCCCGCCGCGCCCAGGGCCGCGACCAGGCCCTGGCTCAGCCCGGCCCGCTCGTGTGGCGTCAGCGCCCGATCCATCGCACCCTGCAAACGACAACGGCCCGGGATTCCCCCGGATCAAGTCCGAGGGCCCGGGCCGCCACGTCTCTCATAGCCGCCTGGTCTATTCGGCCGGCGGGGCCTCGGCAGCCTCCTCGGCCGGGGCGGCCTCCGCCGCCGCGGCCTCGGCGATCTCGGCCGGCAGGGCCTCCTGCTCCAGCTGCGCCTGCTGGGCGCGCTGCTGGGTCAGCTCGTCGTCGCGCTTGGCGGCGATCCGCTGCAGGGTCCTGAGGTACGAGCCCGTGCCGGCCGGGATGAGCCGGCCCACGATCACGTTCTCCTTCAGGCCCTCCAGGGTGTCGATCTTGCCGTTCACCGAGGCGTCGGTGAGCACCCGCGTGGTTTCCTGGAAGGAGGCCGCCGAGATGAACGAGCGGGTCTGCAGGCTCGCCTTGGTGATGCCCAGCAGCACCGGGGCGGTGAGCGCCGGCCGTCCGCTGCGGGCTTCCGCCTTGGCGTTCTCCTCGTCGACCTCGACCTTGTCGAGCTGATCGCCCTTCAGAAGGCCGGTGTCGCCGGGCTCCAGGATCTCCACCTTCTGCAGCATCTGACGGACGATCGTCTCGATGTGCTTGTCGTTGATGGGCACGCCCTGCAGCCGGTAGACCTCCTGGATCTCGTTCACCAGGAAGTCGGCCAGCGCCTCGATCCCCTGGATGCGCAGGATATCGTGCGGGTCCGGGTTGCCGTCGATGATGTACTCGCCCTTGGTGATGAAGTCCCCGTCGTGGACAGCGATGTGCTTGCCCTTGGGGATGAGGAACTCCACCGCCTCGCCGTCTTCCGGGGTGATCTTGATCCGGCGCTTGTTCTTGTAGTCGCGCCCGAACTCCACCCGGCCCGACATCTCGGCGATGATGGCGCAGTCCTTCGGACGGCGGGCCTCGAACAGCTCGGCCACCCGCGGCAGGCCGCCGGTGATGTCCCGCGTCTTGGCGCTCTCGGTGGGCAGGCGGGCGAGCACATCGCCCGGACGCACCTCGTCGCCGTCGCCGACGGAGAGGATGGCGCCCACCGGCAGGAGGTAACGGGCCTCGCCGCCGTTCGCCAGACGCTTGTAGCCGCCGTCGGAATCGAGCACGCCCATGGCCGGCCTGAGGTCGGTGCCGCGCGGCGAGGCGCGCCAGTCGATCACCACCCGATTGGAGATGCCGGTGGCCTCGTCGGCCTCCTCGCGCACCGAGATGCCGTCGGTCAGGTCCTCGAAGCGGATCTTGCCGCCCACCTCGGTGATCACCGGCGTGGTGTAGGGGTCCCAGTCCGCCAGGCGGGCGCCGCGCTTGACCTCCTGGCCGTCCTTCAGGCGCAGGCGCGCGCCGTAAGGGGGCTTGTAGGACTCGCGGTCCTTGCCATCGACCTGGACGGTGACCTGCATGTTGCGGGTCATCACCACCAGGCCGTCGGGGGTCTCCACGGTGGCGCCCGAAAGCCGCACGACGCCGTCGTTGGCGGACTCGAAGAACGACTGCTCGGCCACCTGGGCGGTGCCGCCGATGTGGAAGGTCCGCATGGTCAGCTGGGTGCCCGGCTCGCCGATCGACTGGGCGGCGATCACGCCCACCGCCTCGCCGATGTTGACCTTGGTGCCGCGGGCCAGGTCGCGCCCGTAGCAGGTGGCGCAGACGCCGACCTTGGCCTCGCAGGTCAGGACCGAGCGGACCTTCACCGCCTGCACGGCGGCGGCCTCGATCTGCTCGATCAGGTTCTCGTCGAGGTAGGTGTCGGCCGGCACGATCACCTCGCCCGTGCCCGGGTCCTTCACGTCTTCGGCCGAGGAGCGGCCGAGGATGCGCTGACCGAGCGAGACCAGCACGTCGCCGCCCTCGACCACCGCCCTCAAGGTGATGCCCTTGGTGGTGCCGCAGTCCTCCTCGGTGATGATGCAGTCCTGGGCCACGTCGACGAGGCGGCGGGTCAGGTAGCCGGAGTTGGCGGTCTTCAGCGCGGTGTCGGCCAGGCCCTTGCGGGCGCCGTGGGTGGAGTTGAAGTACTCCAGCACGGTCAGGCCTTCCTTGAAGTTGGAGATGATCGGCGTCTCGATGATCTCGCCGGACGGCTTGGCCATCAGGCCGCGCATGCCGCCGAGCTGCTTCATCTGGGCCTGCGAGCCCCGGGCGCCGGAGTGGGCCATCATGAAGATGGAGTTGACCTCCAGCTCGCGGCCGTCGGCGTCGGCGCGGCCGGTGGAGATCTCGGCCATCATCTCGTCGGCGACGCGGTCGGTCGCCTTGGCCCAGGCATCGACCACCTTGTTGTACTTCTCGCCGCGGGTGATCAGGCCGTCCGCGTACTGCTGCTCGTACTCCTCGACCAGCTTGCGGGTCTCGTCGACCAGCTCGTGCTTGCGCTCTGGGATGACGATGTCGTCCTTGCCGAACGAGATGCCGGCCTTGGCCGCCTCGCGGAAGCCCAGGCCCATCACCTGGTCGGCGAAGATCACCGTCGCCTTCTGACCGCAGTGCCGATAGACGGCGTCGATCAGGTTGCCGATCTCCTTCTTGGTGAGCGGCTTCTCCACCAGCCGGTGGCCGATGGCGGGATGCTGCGGCAACAGGGCGGCGATCTTCATCCGACCTGGCGTGGTGTCGATCAGGCTGCGGACCACCTTGCCCTCAGGATCGCTCTCGGAGAAGCGGGCCTTGATCTTGGAGTTCAGGGTGACCACGCCGGCGTCGAGCGCGGCCTCGATCTCGCCGAGGTCGGCGAACACCTTGCCCTCGCCCGGCTCGCCGTCCTTGGCGATCGACAGGTAGTAGAGACCGAGCACGATGTCCTGCGAAGGCACGATGATCGGCCGTCCGTTGGCGGGCGACAGGATGTTGTTGGTCGACATCATCAGGACGCGCGCTTCCAGCTGGGCCTCCAGGCTCAGCGGCACGTGCACGGCCATCTGGTCACCGTCGAAGTCGGCGTTGAAGGCGGCGCAGACCAGGGGGTGCAGCTGGATCGCCTTGCCCTCGATCAGCTTGGGCTCGAAGGCCTGGATGCCGAGCCGGTGCAGGGTCGGCGCGCGGTTCAAGAGCACCGGGTGCTCGCGGATCACCTCTTCCAGCACGTCCCAGACGGCCGGCTGCTCGCGTTCGACCATGCGCTTGGACTGCTTGACCGTGCCTGACAGGCCCTTGGCGTCGAGCCGCGCATAGATGAACGGCTTGAACAGCTCGAGCGCCATCTTCTTGGGCAGGCCACACTCGTGCAGCTTGAGCTCCGGTCCCACCACGATCACCGAGCGGCCGGAATAGTCGACGCGCTTGCCGAGCAGGTTCTGGCGGAACCGGCCCTGCTTGCCCTTGAGCATGTCGGCGAGCGACTTCAGCGGCCGCTTGTTGGCGCCGGTGATGACGCGGCCGCGGCGGCCGTTGTCGAACAGGGCGTCCACCGCCTCCTGCAGCATTCGCTTCTCGTTGCGGATGATGATGTCCGGCGCGCGGAGCTCGATCAGGCGCTTCAGCCGGTTGTTGCGGTTGATCACGCGCCGGTAGAGGTCGTTCAGGTCCGAGGTGGCGAAGCGGCCGCCGTCGAGCGGCACCAGCGGGCGCAGCTCGGGCGGGATCACCGGCACCACCGTCAGGATCATCCATTCGGGCTTGTTGCCGCTCTCGATGAAGGCCTCGATCAGCTTCAGCCGCTTGGAGGCCTTCTTGGCCTTCATCTCAGACGGGTTGCCGGCAAGCTCGGCCCTCAGCTCCTCGGCCTGCTTTTCCAGGTCGATGGCCTGCAGCATGCCGCGCACGGCCTCTGCGCCGATCTCGGCGGTGAAGGAGTCGTCGCCGAACTCCTCCTGGAAGCGCATGTACTCGTCCTCGGTCAAAAGCTGGTGCTGCTTCAGCGAGGTCAGGCCGGGCTCGGTGACGATGTAGTGCTCGAAGTAGAGCACCCGCTCGATGTCCTTGAGCGGCATGTCGAGCATCAGGGCGATGCGCGAGGGCAGGCTCTTGAGGAACCAGATGTGGGCCACCGGCGAGGCCAGCTCGATGTGGCCCATGCGGTCGCGGCGCACGCGCGCGAGGGTGACCTCGACGCCGCACTTCTCGCAGATGATGCCCTTGTACTTCATGCGCTTGTACTTGCCGCACAGGCACTCGTAGTCCTTGGTCGGACCGAAGATGCGGGCGCAGAACAGGCCATCGCGCTCGGGCTTGAAGGTCCGGTAGTTGATGGTCTCCGGCTTCTTGATCTCGCCGTAGGACCACGAGCGGATCTTCTCCGGGCTCGCGAGGGTGATGCGGATCTGGTCGAAGCTCGGCGCCACCGGCACCGGGTTGAAGATGTTCAGGACTTCCTGGTTCATCTGGGTTCCTTTGCGGGGCGTCCCCGCGAAATTTCAGTGGGAGAAGCGGCGGCGGACGCCCTCCCCCGCCGCGAGGCGGGAGAGGGCGGGAGCCGTCAGCTGTTCTCCAGCGCCACGTTCAGGCCGAGCGAGCGCATTTCCTTGACCAGCACGTTGAAGCTTTCCGGGATGCCGGCCTCGAAGGCGTCGTCGCCGCGGACGATCGACTCGTAGACCTTGGTCCGGCCGGCCACGTCGTCCGACTTGACCGTCAGCATCTCCTGCAGGGTGTAGGCGGCCCCGTAGGCCTCCAGCGCCCAGACCTCCATTTCCCCGAAGCGCTGGCCGCCGAACTGAGCCTTGCCGCCCAGCGGCTGCTGGGTGACCAGGCTGTAGGGGCCGATCGAACGGGCGTGGATCTTGTCGTCCACCAGGTGGTGCAGCTTCAGCATGTAGATGTAGCCGACCGTGACCGGGCGCTTGAACGGCTCGCCGGTCTGGCCGTCGTGCAGCTGCACCTGGCCGGTGCGGTCCAGGCCCGCCTCTTCCAGCAGTCGCTCGATGTCGTTGATGTGGGCGCCGTCGAAAACCGGCGTGGCGATCGGCACGCCCTTCTCCAGGTTCCTGGCGAGTTCGAGCAGCTCCTCCTCTTCGGTGGGGAGGGGATGGCCCGGCCCGTAGATTTCCTTGAGCCGGTCGACCAGGGCCTTCTTGGCCCCGCCGTTCTGCCAGGCGTCCACCAGGTCCTTGATCTGCTTGCCGAGGCCGGCGCAGGCCCAGCCGAGGTGGGTCTCGAAGATCTGGCCGACGTTCATCCGCGAGGGCACGCCCAGGGGATTGAGCACGATGTCCACCTGGGTCCCGTCGGCCAGGTAGGGCATGTCCTCGATCGGCAGGATCTTGGAGATGACCCCCTTGTTGCCATGGCGGCCGGCCATCTTGTCGCCCGGCTGAAGCTTGCGCTTCACCGCCACGAACACCTTGACCATCTTCATCACGCCCGGAGGCAGCTCGTCGCCGCGGCGCAGCTTGTCGACCTTGTCCTCGAAGCGGCGGTCGAGCCGGCGGCGGGCGTCGTCGAACAGACGGCGCAGGCCTTCGAGCTCGCCCATGGCCTTCTCGTTGTCCAGGGCGATCTGCCACCACAGGCCCGGCGCGATCTCGTCGAGCTTGTCGGCGGTGATCTTGCCGCGGCCCAGGCCCTTGGGCCCGGAGACGGCGGTCTTGCCGACCAAGAGCTCGCGAAGGCGGCTGGAGATGTTGCGGTTCAGGATGGCGAACTCGTCGTCGCGGTCCTTGCCCAGCCGGTCGACTTCGGCGCGTTCGATGGCGAGCGCGCGCTCGTCCTTGTCCACGCCATGGCGGTTGAACACGCGCACTTCCACCACCGTGCCCGAGACCCCCGGCGGCAGGCGCAGGGAGGTGTCGCGCACGTCCGAGGCCTTCTCGCCGAAGATGGCGCGCAGCAGCTTCTCTTCCGGGGTCATGGGGCTCTCGCCCTTGGGCGTCACCTTGCCGACCAGGATGTCGCCGGGCAGCACCTCGGCGCCGATGGCCACGATGCCCGCCTCGTCGAGGTTGCGCAGGGCCTCCTCGCCGACGTTGGGAATGTCGCGGGTGATCTCCTCGGGCCCGAGCTTGGTGTCGCGGGCCATGACCTCGAACTCCTCGATGTGGATCGAGGTGAACACGTCATCGCGCACGATGCGCTCGGAGATGAGGATGGAGTCCTCGAAGTTGTAGCCGTTCCACGGCATGAAGGCGACGAGGGCGTTGCGGCCCAGCGCCAGCTCGCCCAGCTCGGTGGATGGGCCGTCGGCGATGACGTCGCCGGCCCGGATCTCGTCGCCCACCCTGACCAGCGGACGCTGGTTGATGCAGGTGTTCTGGTTGGAGCGCTGGAACTTGGCCAGGCGGAAGATGTCGACGCCGGGTTGGGTCGGGTCGGTCTCCTCGGTGGCGCGGATGACGATGCGGGTGCCGTCGATCTGCTCCACCACGCCAGTGCGCCGGGCGACCACGGTGGCGCCGGAATCGCGGGCGACCACGTCCTCCATGCCGGTGCCCACCAGGGGCGCGTCGGTCTGGATCAGCGGCACCGCCTGGCGCTGCATGTTGGAGCCCATCAGGGCGCGGTTGGCATCGTCGTTCTCGAGGAACGGGATCAGGGCCGCGGCCACCGACACCACCTGCTTGGGCGACACGTCCATGAAGTCGACCTGGTCCTTGGGGGACAGGGTGACTTCGCCGTTGATCCGCACGGTGACCAGGTCGTCGGTGATCTCGCCCTTGTTCAGCGGGATGTTGGCCTGGGCGATGACGTGCTTGGCCTCCTCCATCGCCGACATGTAGACCACGTCCTCGGTGATCTTGCCGTGCTTCACCCGGCGGTACGGGCTCTCGATGAACCCGTACTTGTTGACCCGGGCGTGGGTCGCCAGCGAGTTGATCAGGCCGATGTTCGGGCCTTCCGGCGTCTCGATCGGGCAGATCCGGCCATAGTGGGTCGGGTGCACGTCGCGCACCTCGAAGCCGGCCCGTTCGCGGGTCAGGCCGCCTGGGCCCAGGGCCGACAGGCGCCGCTTGTGGGTGATCTCGGACAGCGGGTTGGTCTGGTCCATGAACTGGGAGAGCTGCGAGGAGCCGAAGAACTCCCGCACCGCCGCGGCCGCCGGCTTGGCGTTGATCAGGTCGTGCGGCATCACCGTGTCGATGTCGACAGACGACATGCGCTCCTTGATCGCCCGCTCCATGCGCAAGAGGCCGACCCGGTACTGGTTCTCCAGCAGCTCGCCGACCGAGCGCACCCGGCGGTTGCCGAGGTTGTCGATGTCGTCGATCTCGCCACGGCCGTCGCGCAGGCCCACCAGCACCTTGAGCACGGCGATGACGTCTTCCTTGCGCAGGATGCGGATGTCGTCCGGGCACTCCTGCTCCAGGCGCATGTTCATCTTCACCCGGCCGACCGAGGAGAGGTCGTAGCGCTCGGAGTCGAAGAACAGGCCCTGGAACATGGCCTCGGCCGCTTCCACCGTCGGCGGCTCGCCCGGGCGCATCACCCGGTAGATGTCGAACAGGGCGTCCTCGCGGCCGGTGTTCTTGTCCACCCGCAAGGTGTTGCGCATGTAGGCGCCAACGGTGACGTGGTCGATGTCGAGCACGTCGATGGTCGAGAAGCCCTGGTCGGCCAGGGCCTGGATGGTCGCGGCGTCGAGCTCGTCGCCGGCCTCGGCGTAGATCTCGCCGGTCTCCATGTTGACCTCGTCGCGCGCCAGGTAGCGCCCGATCAGGGCGTCCGGCGGCAGAAGAAGCGTCTTGGTCCCGGAATCGGCGAACTTCTTGGCCGAGCGCGCGGAGATCTTGTGGCCCGCCGGGGCGATCTCCTCGCCGGAGTCCGCGTCGATCAGCGGGAAGTCGGGCTTCACCCCGCGCCAGCGTTCGGGCTTGTAGGGCGTGGCCCAGCCGCCCGGCGACTTCTTGGTCTCGGCGCGGCGCTCATAGGGCACCACGTCGTAGAAGGTGGTCAGGGTCTCCTCGCCGTCCATGCCCAGGGCATAGAGGAAGGTGGTGGCCGGCAGCTTCCGGCGCCGGTCGATGCGGACGTAGACGATGTCCTTGGCGTCGAACTCGAAGTCGAGCCAGGAGCCGCGGTAGGGGATCACCCGCGCGGCGAACAGCAGCTTGCCCGAGGCGTGGGTCTTGCCCTTGTCGTGGTCGAAGAACACGCCGGGCGAGCGGTGCATCTGGGAGACGATCACCCGCTCGGTGCCGTTGACGATGAAGGTGCCCTTGTCCGTCATGAGCGGGATGTCGCCCATGTAGACGTCCTGCTCCTTGATATCCTTGACCGACCGGGCGCCGGTCTCCTCATCGGATTCGAACACGATCAGGCGCAGCTTCACCTTCAGCGGCGCGGCATAGGTCATGTCGCGCTGGATGCATTCCTCGACGTCGTACTTCGGCTCCTCGAACTCATAGGAGACGTATTCGAGCACGGCGCGCTCGTTGAAATCCTTGATCGGGAAGACCGACTTGAAGACCGCCTCGATGCCCTCGTCGATCCGGTCGCCCGAGCGCACTTCGCGCTGCAGGAACTGTTCGTAGGACGAGCGCTGAACCTCGATCAGGTTCGGCATCTGGACCGCTTCGGGAATCCGCCCGAAGGTCTTGCGGATACGCTTCTTGCCCGTGAAGGACTGGCCATTGCCGTTGATGGCCGTCAACTCGCCAGCCGAGGACTGGACGCTCTGCTTCTTCGCCATGGTGCTCCCAGAATGCGGACGTAGTTCCGCGTCTGACGTTCCTGCGTCCACCCTCACCCAGGCGGCTTGCGCCTGGAGGACGCTGGAATTTTCCCCTCCGGGGAGGGGCGCCCCTTCGCGCTGGTCGGAGGGCGGCGGACCGCGCCTCGGGGCCTAGTCTGCGACGCAAAAACGCATCGCGTCCCGCGCGAATCATCGCTCGCGGGGGAGGCGAGATAATCAGTTATGGCGTCGATGTGAAGGGCCTTACCGAGCGATTTCGTCCGGATCAAGGCCAATCTTCAGCAAGGCTAGGACGAGATGTCCGCGCCGGTGCGGTCCTTCAGGAACACCAGCGCCACGAGCGCCCCGATCACAGCGAAGGCGACTGGGTACCAGAGGCCGGCATAGAGGCTGCCGGTCGCCGCCGAGATGGCGAAGACGAAGGTCGGCATGAAGCCGCCGATCCAGCCGTTTCCGAGGTGGTAGGGCAAGGACAGGGCGGTGGTGCGGATCCGGGCCGGGAACAGCTCCACCAGGGCGGCCGCAAGCGGACCGTAGGCCAGTGACCCGAAAGTCATCAGCAGCATCAGTATGCCGATCACCAGCGCCTGGTTCACCCGGGCGGGGTCGGCCTTGTCCGGATAGCCCGACGCCTTCAACGCCGCCGAGAGCTCGGCCGTCCAGGCCGCCTTGCGCTGGACGAGCTCTTCGGCCGGCAGATTTCGTCCGTCAAAGCTTGCAAGGGTGCGTTCGCCGATGCGGACCAGCGCGGGCTGAGCTGCAGGTCCGTCCTGGGTGGCGTAGTCCACGCCGCTCCGGGCGAGGGCGGCCTTGGCGATGTCGCAGGCGCTGTCGAAGCGGCGTGTTCCCAACGGGTCGAACTGGAACGAGCACTGGCGGGGATCGGCGCTCACAGTCACCGGGGCGCGGACCGACGCCTCGGCCAGGGCCGGATTGGCGGCCAGGGTCAGGGCCTTGTAGAGCGGGAAGATCGCCACCGCGCCGAGCACGCAACCCAGCACCATCAGCCGCTTGCGGCCGAACCGGTCCGAAAGCCAGCCGCAGACGCCGGTGACGACGATGCCGTAGACCAGCGCCGCCGCCATCATGCGGTTGACCATGGGCTCGTCCACCCTGAGCACGCGCTGCAGGAAGAACAGGGCGTTGAACAGAGCCGTGTAAGAGGTGACCGCCTGGCCGGCGACGATGGCGAAAGCGATCAGCACCAGCTTCAGGTTGGACCAGCGGCAGAAGGCCTCCCTCCAGGGCGCGTGCGAGGTCCGGCCCTCGGCCTTCATCTGTTGGAACAGCGGGCTCTCCTGGAGCCTCAGGCGGATCCAGAGCGAGACGACGAGAAGCAGCGCCGAGGTCAGGAAGGGGATGCGCCAGCCCCAGTCGGCGAAGGCCGCTTCGCCCAGCTGGGCCCGGACCGCGAGGATCAAGAGCAGGGAGAGCAGGAACCCCACGGTGGCCGTGGTCTGGATGAAGCCGGTGAAAAGGCCGCGCCGGCTGGAGGGGGCGTGCTCGGCGAGATAGGTCGCGGCGCCGCCGTATTCGCCGCCCACCGCCAGGCCCTGCACCAGCCGCAACCCCACCAGGATCACGGGCGCGGCGACGCCGATGGCGCCATAGCCGGGCAGAAGGCCGACCGCCACCGTGGCCAGCCCCATGACCACCAGGGAGATCAGGAAGCTCCGTTTGCGGCCGGCGATGTCGCCGAGCCGGCCGAACACGAGAGAGCCGAAGGGTCGGGCGGCAAAGCCGGCGGAGAAGGCCAGCAGGGTCAGGATGAAGCCGGTGGTCGGGTCGACCGCGGAAAAGAACTGGCGACTGATCACCCCCGACAGCGAGCCGTAGAGATAGAAGTCGTACCACTCGAACATGGTGCCGGCGGAGGAGGCGCCGATCACCAGCCACGGGCTTTGGACGACGGTGCGGTCCTGGACTCCGGCCGAAAGAGTCGTGTCCCCAGCCGCCATGCTCGCCCCCTACCCAGCGCGATTGCGGCCCTCGCCCGTCCCACTGTCAAGCTTGGGTTGACCCGGTCCCAGGTCCCGCGCATCGCTTGACCGTAAAGGAGGCCCCATGCCCGAGCTCGAGCTGTTCCACATCGGTCCCTCCCGCTCGTCCAGCGTGCACTGGCTGCTGGAGGAGATCGGCGAGCCCTTCGAGCTGCACCTGGTGCCGCCGGGCGGAACGCGCGCGCCCGAGTACCTGGCGGTCAATCCGATGGGCAAGGTGCCGACCCTGCGGCACGGCAAGGTGTTCATCACCGAGGCGCCGGCGATCTGCCTCTACCTGGCCGACGCCTTCCCCAAGGCGGGGCTCGCTCCGGCCGTCGGCGAGCCCGGGCGCGGGCCGTATCTGCAATGGATGGTGTTTTCCACCGCCTGCCTAGAGCCGGCCCTGATCGACGCCATGCTTCAGCGCCCCGCGGGACCTCCGAACGCGCTCGGCTGGGGCAGCCTGGAGCAGACGCTGGCCACACTGGAGACGACGCTGGCGGCCGGTCCCTATCTGCTCGGCGAGAGGTTCAGCGCCGCCGACGTGATGATCGGCTCGGAGCTGATCTGGGGCATGGCGATCGGCCAGATCGACAAGCGCGACGCCTTCACCGCCTATTCCGAGCGGCTGCAGGCCCGGCCGGCACAGGCCAAGGCCATGGCCAAGGACCGCGCCCTGATGGAGGCGCGCAGCAAGGGCTGAAACGAAACCGCCCTCCCGGGAGGTCCCGAGAGGGCGGTGGATGCTGGATCCCAGCATTCGCGGGGATGAATCCGGGCGCCTAGGCGCCCTGGCTCACTTGATCTGGACCGAGGCGCCGGCTTCTTCGAGCTTCTTCTTCACCTCTTCCGCTTCCTGCTTGGAGACGTTCTCCTTCACGTTCTGCGGGGCGCCTTCGACGAGGTCCTTGGCTTCCTTCAGGCCGAGGTCCGGACGGACGGCGCGGACTTCCTTGATGACGTTGATCTTCTTGTCACCGCCGGCGGTGAGCACGACGGTGAACTCGGTCTGCTCCTCGGCGGCTTCGGCCGGAGCGGCGCCCGCACCGCCGGCGGCGGGAGCTGCGGCGACCGCCACCGGCGCGGCGGCGGAAACGCCCCATTTCTCCTCGAGCTTCTTGGAGAGCTCGGCGGCTTCAAGCACCGAGAGGGCGGAGAGGTCGTCGACCAGCTTGTCGAGATTGGCCATGGGTTGGGTTCCTTTGGATCAGGGTTTGGATGGAGCGGAGATGATCTAGGCCGCGTCCTTGGCGGCGTAGGCGCCGATGACGCGGGCGAGCTGGCCGGCCGGCGCCTGAAGCACGCCCGCCACCTTGGTGGCCGGCGCCTGCAACAGGCCGACGAGCCTGGCGCGGATCTGGTCGAGCGACGGCAGGGCCGCCAGCGACTTGATCGCCTGCTGGTCCAGCACCGTCTCGCCCATCAGCCCGCCGACGACGGAGAACTTGTCGTTGTCCTTGGCGTACTGGGTGACCACCTTGGCCGCCGATACGGGATCGGCGCCGTAGGCGATGGCCACGGGGCCCCGGAACAGGGCCTGGCCGGCGTCGCCGCCGGAGCCGTTCAGGGCCTTCTGGGCAAGGCGGTTCTTCACCACCTTGATCTGGGCGCCTTCCTTGCGGAGGCGTCCGCGCAGCTCGGTCATTTCCGCAACGGTGAGGCCGAGGTAGTGCGTCACCACCACGGCTCCGGAGTCGGCAAAGACGCCCTTGAGCGTCTCGATCGATTCCGCTTTCTGTGCGCGGTCCATTGCGGTCTCCACGACTGGACGTCCGCCGGACCATCCGACGGACGCAACTGAGGATCGCGCGGGACGAGCCCGTGCGAAGCCTGTAGACCTGTCCAAGGAAGCTTGCCCCGGGGTCGCGAAGGCGACCAGCGAAGCTCTGCGTCCCCGTCTCCCCGCGGCGGATCGATTAAGGCCGGAAGGCCCCGCGGTTCTCGGACAGGATCGGCGAAAGGCAAGGCCCTTCGCCGGAAGCCGGGGGCTTTACACGAGGCGCTCGGAAAGCTCAATCCCGGGACCGGTCCAACGACTCATCGGAAGGAGTCCCATGTCCCTCAGCGTCCACCGCGCTCTCGTCCCCGGCGTCGTCGGGACCTTCAAGGCCCTCGCGGCCATCCTCGACAAGGCGGAGGCCTTCGCCGAGTCGAAGAAGATCGACCCCGCCGTGCTGGTGAACGCCCGCCTCGCGCCGGACATGCATCCCCTCTCGCGGCAGATCCAGATCGCCTCGGACACCGCCAAGGGCGGCGGCGCGCGCCTGGCCCAGGTTGAGGTCCCGAGCTATCCCGATACCGAGGTCACCTTCGCCGAGCTGAAGGAGCGCATCGCCAAGACCGTGGCCTTCCTGGAAGGCCTCGACCCCGCCGACTTCGAGGGCGCCGAGGGCCGCACCGTCACCCTGAAGCTCGGGCCCAACGACGTGGCCTTCGCGGCGCCGGACTACCTGTTCGGATTCGTCATCCCCAACGTCTATTTCCACGTCATGGCCGCCTACGCGATCCTGCGCCACAACGGGGTGGAGATCGGCAAGCGCGATTTCCTGGGCGAGATCCCGAGGAGCTAGCTCACCGGCGCTTGCGCGCCAGATAGGCCGCCAGAGCATCCAGCTCGGCGTCGGTGATCTCGGTCTTGCGGAAGAACGGCATGATCGAGACGCCGTGGCGGACGAACAGCTTCACCTGGTCGACGGTCAGGTCGCGCCGGGCCTCGAGCGCGCCGGGCTTGGAACCCTTGTACTTGGCGTCGAGCGACTGGGTGCCCGGATGCCTCGGCCCCGGCGCGTGGCAGGGCGCGCACCACTTGGCGAACACAGCCTCGCCGGAGACCGGCTGGGCCGCGGCCGGGGCGCCCAGCGCCACTGCCGCCAGCGCAATGAAGCCGGCGCGCCTCATGTGCGGGTCCCGCGCAGGTGCTTGGGCCAGATGCCGTAGCGGCCGGCCGAGATGATGCCGTTGGGATCGATGGCGTCCTTCAGCGTCTCGTTGAACCGCTTCAGGGCGTGATCGCCGAAGGAATAGGTCGCCAGGATGTCGTCCTGATAGGCCGGCGCGGTGCGGTACTCGCCCCAGCCGTGGTCGGCGGCTATCTTGACGATCTCCCGGAAGGCCGCCCGGTTCCTCTTGTTGACCGCGGGGTCGCGCGTGATCGGGAACCCCAGGATGTAGATGAAGGCCCGCTGCCAATAGGTGCCCGGCAAGGCGATCGGGCTGATCGGCAGGCCGAGTTTCTGGGCCGCCTCGCCGAACACGCGCTGGGCCTCCAGGATCGCCTCGCCGGTGCGCGGGATGATCGGCGAGAACCAGATGTGCCCGTCGCCGGGCGGGGCGGTCTCGCTGCGCGCGCCGATGAAGAAGATCGACAGGTTCGGCACGCCGAAAGCGACCTTGTGGACCTTCTCCAGCTGCTCGGGGCTGAGCGGCAGGTGCAGCACTTCGGAATCCCGGAATACCGCGCCGGGGATCGCCGAGAAGCGGTCGCGGCAGTACTCCCACTGGGCCCGGATCACCTTCTCCGGGCCGTAGAACTGCAGCTGCACGCCCCACAGGCCCTTGCCCACCTTGCGGCAGTAGGCTTCCAACGCCTCTGGCGGCGGCCCGCCCGGCGTTCCCAGCAGGGCGCCGAGCTCGGGCGGGGTCGGCGTGCGCAGCGATTCCGCCGGCTCCAGCGGGCCCAGGATCGGATTGCCCAGGAACGGCATGCCGGTGAACAGCTGAGCGTTCTCCAGCTCGTTCAGGATGTCGATGAAGGCCGGCAGATCGCCGTGGCGGAACACCTCGACCGTGCCGGTGAGGTAGGCCTCCGGCTGCGGCATCAGCCAGAAGCCCATCTTGGTGACGACGCCGAAGTTGGACTGCGAGAACAACCCGTCGATCCAGGGCCCGTAGCCGGACTTGTACTGCTGCCAGGTCTTGGCGCCGGGCATGGCGCCCATGCCGGTGCGCAGCAGCTCCCCGCTCGGCAGCACCACCTCCATGCCGCAGTGGGCGTCGAAGTGGTTGCGGAACATGGCCGCGGTGTAGCCCCCGCCCCGGTCCACCGCATTGCCGATCACGCTGCCCCAGCCCGGATCGGGGCAATCGATCCACACCTTGAGCCCGCGCTCGGTAATGTGGCGATAGAGGTCGAAGTAGCTCACCCCCGGCTCGACCAGGGCGTAGGCATTCTTCTCGTTGACCTCCAGCACCCGGTTCATCCGCTTGAGGTCCAGCACCACGCTGCCGGAATAGGCCGGGGCCGAGCCGCCATAACCCAGGTTCTTGCCGGTGGAGATCGGATAGATCGGGATCCGGTAGCGGTTGGCGGTGCGCACCACCGCCTGCACCTCCTCGACCGAAGCGGGGGCCACGGCGGCCGAGGCGATGCGCTCCTCCGGCTCGCCGAAGAACGGCGTATAGGCATCGCGATAGAGGTCGACGTCCTCGTCGGCCGTGAACACCCAGTCCTTGCCGACGGCGGCTTCCCAAGCCGCCAGGGCCGCGGTGAAGTCGGCCTGGCTGACGCCCGGCGGGATCCTCATGCGGCGCGGCGACCGCTCCTGGGCCCGATCACCCAGGAGACGAGCCTTCCGTTGGGATGATCGGCGCGGGCCGTCACCCTCATGCCGGCATCCCAGGCCAGACGCTCGAGGATGAACAGGGCCGCCGGCTCGGTCAGGCCGCAGATCGCCGCCGGCCCCTCTTTCCAGCGCAGGTCGAGCTCGTGGAACCAGAGACCGGTGACGTCGCCCTCGATGGCGCGCACCGGCCAGCCGCGGCGCGCAGCCTCCTCGGCGAAGCCCCGGGCCTCCGGATGGCGGGCGTCATAGACGGCGCGGTAGATCGCCGGGTCCGGTGTCTTGGCGGCGGCGATGGCGGCGGAGGCGGGCAGCAGCGAAGCCGCCGCCCCGGCGCCCAGGACCTGTCTGCGCGTGGCCATGGGCTACCTCAGCCGGTCCCTGATCTTGGCCACGCCGGCGGAGGTGCAGGCATCGTCCTTGTCGCCGCCGGGCGCGCCCGACACCCCAATGCCGCCGACGATGTTGCCGCCGGCCATCAGCGGCTGGCCGCCGCCCCAGCTGATCATCTTGGGGTCGCCCTTGATCTGCGCATCGAGGGCCGCGTCGGTCTTGATGCGGTCGCCGAGCGGCATGGTCGAGGTCTTCAAGGTGACCGCCGTATAGGCTTTGCGGGTGCCGATCTGGGCGGTCATGTCGGGCGCCCCGTCGGCCATCAGCACCAGGCGCGGCGCGCCGGCGGAGTTCACCACCACGGCCGAGACCTTGTAGCCATTGGCCGCGCAGGTCGCGACGGCGGTCTGGGCCGCCTCCAGTGCGAGGTCCATCGCCGGCCCCGGCGCGGGCGGGGGCGGGAAAG
>JADMIO012423478.1_pt1 | contig 22723 bp, 20 predicted proteins | sample 8958161 | NCBI WGS metagenome assembly JADMIO01 (sample SAMN16585339, study PRJNA669376) | soil metagenome | isolation source: Crop rotation soil | place: USA: Cullars Rotation, Alabama | collected 2011 | reverse complement strand
ACATTTGCGGCCTAACTGTGGCCAGTCCAGTTACGCTGGAGTCACTAGTATTTAGGTGACACTATAGAAGCGGCCGCGACAACTTGTCCACGTGGAATTCTAAGCTTAGGATCCCAATGTGCTGGAAAGACCACCTAAGAGTATAAGACATGGATCTTTATATATCTTTCAAAAGATTTTCATTGATAATTGTGAACCGGATTAATGGGGATTTGTGTTGAATTTTTTTTGCCAGCACATCATTGTTTCACCTTGCGGGACTGGAACTTGCGAGGCTATTAGCTTGAAAGAATTTTTCTTCGGAAGCCAAGCGAGTCGCTTCATTGCGAATTTTGCAAAGCAGAAGCAGATTGCAATCACAACGCCTGCAGACCTCCACAGGCGTTGTGATTTTAGCTCCACAGCAAGGACAAAGCGGCAACATCAATATTTCCACAATCATTCCAGAAAATAGAGTAATTCAGAAAGCCGTTTTAAAGAATCTTCATCCTTGGAATTAGCTTTTGCCAGTTCCAGCGAAAGCTCCTCATGATCAGCTGTATCAAGTTCTGCCCCATCCAAAAGTTGCTGTGCCCTAACTAAAAGAGCATGCACTGAATCAACTGAAATTGTTTCAATGGAATCCGGAAGGATATCTTGAGTTGCAACGAAACCACCTTCATCTTCTTCTTCATCCATTTCTTCGCTGATTTCCGAGTCAATTATTCGATTAATATTTTCTTCAACATTAATCTGAACGCTATCGAGGTCGGCCATATTGGCATGTTTTACTCGAGAATGCGACACTTTTTTTAGTGTATGATTGATCTGTTTTCCTGTCGAAATATCAGTAGCTGTTACATTTAACAAACCACTTCGATCAAGGTGAAATTTTATATGAACATCGTTGCTAGGACTATCTTTAAGTCCTTCAAGAAGAAAACTTCCCAGCTGTCGATTTTGATGAATATCTGCTGATTCCCCTTGATTGACTTCAATAGCCACTTTATCTTGCTCCTCATGCAATTTATAAAACACTCTTGAAGCGCTGCATGGCAGAGGAGTATTTCGGCGGATCAAAATGCAGTTGAACTGTTCACCAAAATATTCAGAACAGGTCGTACCAAGACTATGAGGGGTAATATCAACCATATGAGGTCCGATGTTCTGCCCTGCAATATTCCCTGCCTCAATCGCCGCCCCGATAGCAACCACTGTGGATGGATCAAGCCAAGCCTGCGGAGCGATATTAAGCGTTTCTTCAAGAAGTTGAGATACCAAAGGCATGTACGTTGCCCCACCGACTAAAATAACCCGATCGATCTGTTTTTCCGTTAGACCAGCCATTTCCAATGTTTTGCGAACAGAAACTAAAGAGCGTTCAATAGCAGGACGAATCATCTCTTCAAAGACAGTTCGGGTGATTTCGAAAGATAGGTGGAGAGGCGTAGAGTTTGCAGTTGCGATAAACTCTTCAACAATTTTGGCTGACGCTTCTGTAGACAGCCGTATCTTTGCCGCTTCAGCTGCGCGCATCAAACGTGCCCATGCCAAAGGATCGTGGGCCAAATCAATACCATTTTCCTTAATAAATGCTTCGCGCGCCTTATCTGCAATCATGCGATCAAAATCGGCTCCACCTAATTCGGTATCTCCATTACTGGCTTTTACCTCCATGACTTGATCGGATAAAACAACAATTGAGACATCAAAAGTGCCACCCCCTAAATCATACACCAGGCATGTCTCGCTAACCTTTCGACCTAAAGCATAAGCTAAAGCAGCGGCAGTAGGCTCATTAAGTAGACGTACAGGCTCAAGACCCGCCAGCTCGGCAGCTTCCTTAGTAGCCTCTCTCTGTTTTTCGCTAAAAAATGCAGGCACAGTAATCACGGCTTTGGTTACAGGATGTTGTAGAAATTCCTCAGCCGCAAGCTTTAAACGCTTTAAGATAATGCTCGATATCATAGGCGGGGTATAGGAAAGATTGCGGATCTGCACAACATCTTCCTGACCCATTCTGCGTTTGATGCATCGCACTGTATCTGCAGGAGCAACTAATTCATTATTTACAGCAGCCTGTCCTATTAGGAACGCACCTTGGGCATCTACTGAAACTACCGACGGAACAATTTTTGATCCATCTACTTTGATAACGTACGGTTTTCCTTTGTGGATTAAAGCGACCTCTGAATTTGTTGTACCTAGATCTATACCGATAATCACTTCTTGAGGAGTTGTATTCATAATATATATTAAACCTTTTCAATAAAAATTCTATAAAAACACAGAAACATCAGCAAAGCGGAGCACTTCACCTTGTCTTCTGTAACCATAACGAATCACTTTGGCGATGCATTGAGATTGCCCACCGCTTATTTTTTCAACTGCACGATAACTTTGAGGGTCAAAAGAAGATCCAATCGACGGATTGATCAGCTCGATCTTTTTATCGACCAATAACGACAATAATTTATTTCTTGCAGCCCTCATTCCATTGTTATAACCATTAATAACCTCTTCAAAATGAGAGCGCCATGCTGGTTTTTGCCAAAATAGCAAACTGCAGGAGGAAGGAGCTATCGACAGAATATTATTCGAAAAATCTTCCGTAGCATTTAAAAGCGTTAGCATAGTGTCCATGGAATGCATCAACACCTGAATAGAATCTTCATCGATCTGTTCGATAAAATTTCGAAACTGGTCAATTCCATCATCACTATCATCTTCATCATTAGCTTCTTCTTCATCTTCTTCCTCTTCAAATAGATCTTCCTGGAGAAATTCGTCCCAATTTAGCTCATTCTCCTTCATATAATCGCAAGATTCTTTAATCGCAGATACTTTTTCACAAACATCCGCAATTGAGCCACGAACATTCCATGAATCAGCCTTTAATTCATCTATTGACTTAGAGAAGCCACGCATTTCCTTATTTTGTCTACGAATTTCCATGCCAAGCTTTTCTTGGCTGAGAATGAAATCATATAATGAGGGCAACTGAAGTTCTCCATACTTTTGTAGCAATGAATCAGGCCAATTTTCGGCTTTATTGTTCAATTCCGCAATTTCTGAAGGAATTTCTTCTGATTGGATGTCTACAGGTTTAAGAGAGGGATTATCTAATTCAGACATGAATCATCTCCAAGTTCCCATGTGTTTGCAAAGGACAATTCTTTAGCCAAAGCTTCCACGTCAATTTTTATTACCTGATCTGGATCTCCCTGCTTGATCAAGCAACTACGAAAGTCTTCCCAGCGGAAGCGGCTTCTGCCAATTCGATCGCGGATTTTCCCATAGGCTTTAATCAATGTTTCTTTGTCTGTAGATGCAATCATTTTTGCCTGGAAAGCCTTTTGAATATCCTCTTCAGATGCCGAATAGGGTAGCTCGAGAATACTGTAAGGATCGGCCTCGATTAACTGCTGCAATTCCATGTTTACCCTCCCATGAGCTGATTAATCAATATACTTAGCTTATCAAAATCAGAAAAACCAGATAAAACATCCAGCATTAAAAGTTCAGGATTATGCTCATCAATATATGCCAAAGTACACTGCACTTCCATATATTCACGAGCATTCTTCGGTATTCTGCGATCTGTTTCCATAAGCATTTTGCCAAATTCCACATAATTTTTTTCTGAGTGATAATAGTGCATCATATGGTAGTAAGGTTGCCAATCCAATTTGTCTTTTTTCATCCATTGCTGAATAATAGAAAATGCCGGTAATCCATATCCATGTTGGCGCATCTTTATAAAAATTTCATGCTTGGTCGCTGAATCAGGCGCCAGCCTTTGAAGAAGCTCTAAGAGAGCCTTTTTTGAAAAATTAAACCTTTTACTGGAAAGCGCTGCAAATAATCGCCAATCCGCTTCTTTGCTTATATTCAACAAAGAACTATTCGGGACTATTTTCTTGATTTTTGGCAAGGAGTCACCCCGGTCAATAGCAAATTGCAACTTTAAAACCTCATACAGAGGTTCTGAAAGTTGCTTCTCAAAAGTATCCAGCTGCTTTTCTGATTTTTCAGCATCTCCAACTTTCGACAGTCTCATCAGATCAAAATTGCGGGGAAAAAGGATGCGTAGGACTCTGATTTCTCCCATTATTTCATCATGTTCCGATTCAAAATAAAGAAATTTCTTAATTGAATGATGCTCTTCCGTTATAGCTGCGGAAATATAAATAGGTAGTATTTCTTCAACGAGATGAGGATTTAGGCATAATAAAGCATAGGCTATTTGGCGAATGGCATTATGCTCTTTTAAAATCTGTGCTACAGATAATTTACAATTTAGATAGTGTTCCTTCATTGAATACAAAGGATCCAGGACCTCAAAAAATTTAAGCCATCCAGACCATGTTATGTTTCTTAAAGCTCTTTCTGTATTTTCTTCAAGGGCATTAACTTTTTTGAGTTTTGAAAGAACCTGATCACAAAAGAGCGAGAGGAAGAGAAGCTTAATTTGAGGCGAAGCAAGATCGGCTGTCAAAGGTTTATATTCGATCAGAAGATCCTCAAAACTCATTAGTAAGCAGACTGAAGATAGCGATTCGAAAACTAAATAGTTGATAAAATCAGCAGCATCAATTTCAGAATGCTTTTTCAGTTGATTGTAAAACAAAGTAAATGTTTTGTACGGTATTAGAGCAAAGTCGCATCTCTCATTTATTGCAGCTTGAAAGCGACGCTTTAAAACATCAAGTTTTAGCTTTGGATCAAGCAGTTCGGCTCGACTCCAATAGGACAAAGCTTCTTCCTTGCCATTTAAAGCAAAGTGATCGCCAATTCGCAATAAAACAAGTGCCAAAGCCGATTTTCTGGTATTTGGAATCGTTTTTTCCAGAGCCAGCAATGCATTTAGTGGCAAATGGATATTTATATTTGACATTTCATTTATTTGTACTTCATCGCCATTCTGCCAGCCCATTATTTTTGATAATACAGGAAAACAGCGACCGGCAAATGGTCGTAAGCAGTCAAGATATTTATCAGCCTCAAGATAATCTCCCTTACATAACAAAGCTATTCCCGTCCCGACATCTGCTTGTTTGGAAGCTGTAAGTTTACCTTGAGCAAATAAATCCACTGCGCGTTGGTGATCACCCTTGATTAAGGTAATCCATCCTTCTGCGATGTATTTCATTTCGGGATTTTTTCGGAGCATCAACAAGCCTGACCTAACATCCTGCTGGAGGGAACAGGTGGCCAGCAGGCCATTCAGATCTTGTTTTGTCTCAGCGAACGCAGAAAGAGCATTATTCCCCTTCATCCGGGCAAGGGCTAATGACATACATTCATGCGAATTCAGCTCTGAAATAATTTTGGAAAACTCTTCAGTTTTATTCTGCTTCCACAGCCTTCTGGCGAGGGAAATCAAGCACATGCGTATTTGTTTGACAATTTCCGAATTAGACCCTTTGGGGTCATATTGCCTAAAACAACGGATGGCTTGATTATAATTTCCTTGTGTAACAAAACGCAAAGCATCTTCATATGATTTATCTAATACGAGTGACATACGGCGGTCCTTTGCCAAACAAAATGTGATTGTAAGAAATGTACAAAGTTGGGATTAATCTTTTTTCAGAGAAATTTACGAAAAAAACCACATAAGAATCAACAGAAAAATGATGGAGTTGTAAAAAGATTTAAGTGCTCTAGAATTGAAAAAAAAGCTCTGTTTGCAAGAGCTTTTTAATAATTTTTCAATTCTAGAGCACTCAAATCATTCTACAATTGTTCATCATACCTCCTTTTAAAAGCCAAAATTCTCTTTTTGGGATTTTTTTCCCTCTGCAGACATTCCTTGGAGAGGATTTTGAAATTATCCGCGGCTTTTAAGCACACTTGTACCCACATCTTTTTTAAGATTTTTTATAACAAAAAAGGCAAATTCTTCCCCCTACCGGGGGAAGGCTTGCCTTTTTTTGTTACGAAAAAATATTAAGAAATAGATGTGGCTACAAATATGCTTTCAAGCCCGAGGGGCATTCGCATCAGGTTAAGGGAAATGGACAGCCATGGACTTGATGGACGACATGGACAAGGCATGGACAACTATTGATGATGGACATTTTTGTCCATATTTTGTCCATGCCCTGTCCATGTCGTCCATCAAGTCCATGGCTGTCCATTTTCCTTAACCTAGTGAGTAGTTATCAAAAAATTTTGTTTTGCGCTATTAAAATTATCCATGGCAAAGAATTAAACAATATTAAGATTTAGTTACTTAAAATAAAATAAATTAGTTTATTGTATACAAAAAATTTAAATATGTGATAGAATAAATATTGCACTAAGTGCAAATGAGACAAGAAAGTCTCAAATACAACAGGATTTTGTGCACATAGAAAATTTTAATTAATCAATTAATTATCTATTAACGAGAGAACAAGGATGTAATGTTTTTAAATTCAATTCTAAAACCAGTTTTGCCCCTTTATCAACAGTCCATTGATTCGTCAATAGATTTGCCTGGAAATGCAATAGTCAAAACCGTTAAATCCTCTTCAACATCCTCTTTTGGAATGAACAAGGCAATGAATGCATGCTGGAATACCTTTAGCAGTTGCGTGACTGCAATAGATGAACGCGCTGCGAAGGTTTTAAAAAAGATCCCAGTAGAAAAGCGTGCAGGCCGCTCTTTACAGTTATTAACAGGCTTAGTCACAGCAATACCATTGACATACGCGTATTCTCAAAATGCTGTATCCGGATTTTTTGCCCTTACATGTTTAAATACAGTTGTTTATGTGGTAAATAATCGGGCTCACAATTGCCGCGCCAGAGATATTCGACAAGTGATAGAATATTCTCAGTTAGAAAACGAAAATAAAGAAGGTGTTGCTCTCATTTTAAATGCATCCAAATGGGCAGATTACAATAACGCATTTGGAGATGACGAGCTACATCTTAAAGAAATTGAAATGATTGCAAAAAGATTTTTGATTGAATATCAAACCATATCAACGCCGCAGCAGCTATCAGAAACAATCGAGGATGTATGCAAAAAGAGTGATAAACCTGTCAAATTGGTGATTATTAGAGGACATGGAGCTCTAAAAGAAATCCAATTGAGCCTGTCCACTTCAGTAAAAAGCGATGATAAAAAGTTAATAGAGGCTCTCAAAAAAACCGATGAATCCGCACATATCATTCTTCAAAGTTGCTCAACAGGTAAATTAAGGAGCGCCGATGGAATTTCTTTTGCAGACCAATTAAGCCTTGACCTTCCAGGCCGAACGGTCAGTGGTGCATCTACAGATGCTGCTGTAGCTTTGATGGAACATAACGATTATCCACAAGGCATCACTTTAGCATGCCTACAAGTAGCCGTATTGAGAACACCGCAAAAACAAATTGTTACGCACAGTTTCTGTGTGAAAGAAAATAAACGTTTTATAAAGACTTTACTCCCACCCGGAGAAAGCTTGAAAAAATACCAGCCAGCTATCTATTTGGATGCACAATATAAAACGGAGTCTTTAATTAATAAACACAAATACCATTATAATTTCAGCTTCAAGGATCTTCAGAAAACAGTACTTGAACAATTAAATGCTAACACTGCAGTCAATCAACCTTCCCATGAATCCGTATAGCCCCTCTGGAGCTATATTTGTACCCACATCTTTTTTGTCCCGCCAATGATCTTTAGGTCTCTTACGCCCCTACCGGGGCTCAATTTTTGTTATATGTTACCCCGGGTTCCGCAAACGCTTCACCCGGGGCTAATCACGTTTCCCCCTACCGGGGGAAGGACTTGTCCTTTTTTGTTACGTCACAAAAATGTTAGGAAATAGATGGATACAAATATGCTTTTAAGCCCTCGGGGTTCTTACCCATTTTAAGTCACTGCGCGACTAGCAACTTGCGTTACTAGCCAGTTTTAAAATTATAGCCACCTTTTTTGTCCCAGGAAAGTTCGATATGACTATCGCTTGGGATTTTACCTTCCAGAATAGCTTTTGAAAGCATGTTTACAATATCTTGCTGAATAAGGCGTTTTAAGGGGCGGGCGCCAAAGAAGGGATCATACCCCTCTTCTGCCAGCTGGGCAACCACTTGTTTAGTCCATGTCAGGCTGACATTCCTATCGCGTAAACGTTTAGTCAAGCTGTTTAGTTGGATAGTCACAATTTTTTCCATATCATTTTGCTTCAGCGGCAGAAAAGGCAGGATATCATCCAGCCTGTTGATGAATTCGGGACGAAAATGAGATTTAATGATCGGATCCAGAATGGCCATAAGAGTATCTTTTGAGATACCCCCTTTGGCATGCTCCATCTTTTCCAGCAATTGATCAGAGCCAAGGTTTGAAGTCATAATAAACAAGGCATTTTTGCAATTAACGACGCGTCCCTTACTATCGGTTATACGCCCATCGTCGAAAATCTGTAAAAGAATATTAAACACATCATGGTGGGCTTTTTCGATTTCGTCAAATAGCACTACCGCATACGGGCGACGCCTTAAAGCTTCTGTGAGTTGTCCACCTTCATCATAGCCAACATACCCTGGGGGGGATCCAATAAGTTTGGAGATACTATGCTTTTCCATGTACTCCGACATGTCAAGTCGTATCAAAGCCTCTTCCTGATTAAACAGCTGCTCAGCTAAAGCTTTGGCAAGTTCCGTTTTACCAACGCCAGTGGGTCCCATGAATAAAAAAGCCCCTATAGGTCTACCCGGATCACTCAAACCTGAGCGCGAACGACGAATAGCTTCACTAATGGAAGTGATGGCGAGATCCTGACCCACCACCCTCTTTTCAAGATCTTTTTCCAAATGAAGTAGACGTTGAGCTTCCCCCTCGAGCATTTTACTGACAGGGATCCCTGTCCATTTGGCCACGATCTGCGCGATGAGATTTTCATCGACCTCTTCCTGAAGCAGACGATTGGGCTTTTCGTTCAGCTGTTTTTGCACAGATTCGATTTCCTTTTGCAGTTCAGGAAGTCGTTGATAACGCAATTCGGCCACTTTATTGTAGTCGGCTTTGCGCTCATACTCTTCCTCTTGAAACCGCATCTGCTCCAAACTGTTTTTTTTCTCTTTTAAAGTTTGGATCAATTTCTTTTCCTGATCCCACTGCTGCCTCAGAACGGCTAATTCCTCCTTGATCTTGGCAATTTTGGCCTCGAGTTTTTCTGCCTCTGCCTTAGCATTGGGGGTACTTCCCGACGTAAAGCCTCATGTTCAATGATCAAATGCGATAACTCGCGTTCTTTATTGTCGATAGGCAACGGACGACTCCCCAGCTGCATGCGGATGAGGCTGGCAGCCTCATCAATAAGATCGATAGCTTTATCTGGCAAGCGGCGATCCGGAATATATCGATAAGATAGAAAAACTGCCGCATGGATGGCAGATTCAGTGATACGCACGCCATGGAAGATTTCGTAGCGTTCGCGGAGTCCACGAAGAATTGCAATGGAATCTTCCAGGCTAGGTTCATTGATCATGACCGGTTGGAAGCGACGTTCGAGAGCTGCATCTTTTTCGATATACTTTTGATATTCATTAAGGGTGGTGGCTCCAATACAGTGTAAAGTCCCTCGTGCCAATGCCGGCTTGAGAAGGTTGGCTGCATCCATGGCCCCTTCCGTAGCCCCTGCACCGATCAAAGTATGTACTTCATCAATAAATAAGATAATCTGACCTTCGCTTTTATCAATATCATGCAGAATGCCTTTTAAGCGCTCTTCAAATTCTCCGCGATATTTAGTGCCCGCAACCAAGCTCCCCATATCCAATGCAAGAAGTTGTTTATCACGCAAAGAATCAGGCACATCCCCCTGTATAATGCGTTGCGCCAATCCTTCGGCGATGGCGGTTTTGCCGACACCTGGATCTCCAATAAGCATGGGGTTGTTTTTGGTGCGGCGACTTAACACTTGCATAGTACGGCGAATCTCTTCATCGCGTCCAATGACAGGGTCGAGCTTTCCCTCTCGTGCCCGAGAAGTTAGATTTATGCAGTATTTATCGAGAGTTTGCAAGCTTGATTCAGCACTTGGGGAATCCATGTGTCGGTCTCCTCGGATTTTTTTAATGGTTTCTTCCAGGTCTTTTAGAGAAATACCAGTCCCCTGCTTCCATTGAGCAAAAGGTTCTCCCCCATTTTTCCAATATGACATCAAAAAATGGTCGCTGCTTACATGAGAATCATTCCATTGTTTGGCAATACTCTGAGCATCAGCGATGCGGCTTTGCAGACTGCGTGAGGTGCCCGGAGGCTGAGCGGTGGCACCGCTGAATGTGGGCTGTCGATTGATTTCTTGCTGCACTTTCTGGATAAGCATATCGGGCTTTGTATTTAAATTAATGAGAATGGAATTAAAGTACCCTTGAGGGTCTTCAAGAAAGGCTGACAAAAGGTTATTTTCGGTAACTTCAGTATTTTTTCGCGCCTGCGCTTCAGAAAAAGCCTGCTCGATGGCTTTGGTAACAGCATCAGTGAAATTAGAGCTCATAAAATTTCTCCTTTACCCAGGTATTTATACATTCGAAGGATAAAATGATTAGAGAGACTTGTCAAGCATAAGAAGTTATGAGCAAGGAGTTCCGAAGCCATGCGCCATTTTTTTGCGATAGCGAAAATCTTCCCTTGATTAAATTTGTCCAAGTCAGTTAGAATGACGCTCACTTTCAAAAGTGATATACGGAAGAGTGGCAGAGTGGCCGAATGCGTCTGTCTTGAAAACAGAAGTCCTGCAAGGGACCGTGGGTTCGAATCCTACCTCTTCCGTCCCTTTCTTTTATTTTGCCTTCCCAAAGATTTTTTAGGAGTGGTAACTATGTCTTCTTCTTCATTAGATTTTAACAATATTTCAACGTGGCAAAATATTGATTCTACAACAGCCTGCCTGAAATTTAGCAGTAGAGAGGACAATACTGGTTTCAATTTTGGTGCTTTACGAGTTATTAAAGATATTTTCAACTCGTTTGAAGACAAAAATGTCCGGGGTAATTTTTTTTCAAATTGCGAAAAATTAGGATTACGTGGCTGGAAATTATTTTATGCCTATGAAAAACCCTGCCAAGGGGATTATACAAAGTTTATCCAGTGTGTTTTAAAATCTGATGAAGTCATGTTAAAGGCTCTAAAAACAGAAATAGAAAGAAAAGAGCAAGCGCCAAAGCAAAGTCGCCTATAACAATGATCGTGTGTATAAAACGAATTCAATCCTTTTTTAGCTAGGATTGCAAAGCTGCCAATGGTCCAGTCGCATGAGGTTAAGAAAAATGGACAGCCATGGACTTGATGGACTGCATGGACAGGGCATGGACAATTATGGACGATAGATACTCTTTGTCCATGTTAGTCTATGCCCTATCCATATCGTACATCAAGACCATGGCTGACCATTTTTTTTAATTTTCTTGTCTTCATTCACTCTATAGTATAAAAAAGATTAAAAAACTTTAGGAGAAATTATGCCGACAGGAATTGGATCACATGCACCCCAAGATCAAATCGTTGAAATTACCCTCTTAATTACCCGTGAAAATACTGTTCCTCCAGAATCTTCTAGTTCTACAGTTTCAGAAAGAAGATGTACCACAAATGCTTTTGCCAAAACAATTACAGGAATTGGATGTATAGCTACAACTTTATTTTTTGGAGCTCCGGTAACGAATCCACTTTTAATTGGTACGGTCGTTGGAGGGAGTATTACTATATTTCTAAATTCTCAAGAAGCGCCCGATCATGCTGATGGTACGGCTATATCAATGGGTATGACCGGTTTAGTTCTCGGAATTTTAGGCGGCGGAGTAGCTGGTGGGGTTGGAGGTTACTATGCATGGCAGCCTACTGTAGATTTTGTTTATAATCCCCACATTGTTTTTATTGCTGGTATCATTGGAGGTGCGATTATTGGACTAGGAGGAACGTTATGGGTTGGATCCTCTTATTGCGAGAAAAAAGCTAAGCTTCCCGATAAAGTTGTTTCTGTTTAGTGAGCCGTATTGTCTGTCGCAAAGCTTAAACTGCAGCGGCTCACCGATAGTAAAGTTTTTGTACTGAAAGATCAGAAACATAGACATAAACAGCGCTTGCGTGCAATAATCGCCAGATAGAACCATTTTTTTAAATTTTCTTGTCTTCATTGACGCTACAGTATAAAAAGATTAAAAAACATTAGGAGAAATTATGACATCAGGAATTGGACTAACCCCCCAAAATTCAACCTCAGAAATTACCCATCTAACGGCTTCTCAAACTACACTTCCTGAAAAAAGATGTACTACAAACACTCTTGGCAAAACAATTACAGGAATTGGATTAATAGCTACTACTTTATTTTTTGGAGCACCTGTAATCATTCCAGTTTCAACTGGTACATTAGTGGGAGGGGTTTTTTTTTCTTGTAATTCGATTAATATAAATTCTTCGAATAGGTCTAATGGTGATGCTAGCTCATTGGCTTGTATCAGTACAGTTTGTGGAATTTTATTCGGCATAGGAGCTGGCGTATTTGTAGGTACCCGTACATGGCAGCCTACTGTAGATTTTGTTTATAATCCTCATACTGTTTTTATTGCAGCAGTCATCGGAGCTTCAATTTCTGGACTAGGAGGAACGTTATGGGTTGGTTCTTCTTGCTGTGAGAAAAAAAATTAAACCTCACAAAAAAAGTTATTTCTGTTTAAAATAAAATGATTCGGGTCAAGTCTGACACCCTGACCTTCGCCTGATAAAAGCCTAAATATGGTCGGCTTTTACGCTCTTGCTAGCTTTTCAGCAAAAAAATAATATCATTTTCAAATTCGCTATTCCTAGGAGAATCCCGAAAAAAGCTAGATTGCAAAGCTGGCCCACGGCCGAATCGCATGAGGTTAAAAAAAAATGGACAGCCATGGACTTGATGGACTTCATGGACAGGTGATAATTGAAACGACCCTGCTGCATTTTCTGTCATCATGTTGTACAAAATCGAAAAAATCTTATACTTTATAAAATCTTAACACAATTTTTATAAAATCTTAAAACATAAAATCCATGCTGACTTTTGATTTTTATTAAATTTCATATTTTGATGTTAATTTTTAATTTATATTGGAGTTATAGATGTCTTGGTTCAGCGTTACACAGCATGGCAAATCCCTTTGGGATCAGCATGCTTTAGCAAAAAGCATTTTTACAGGAAGTTTCGTTGGTGATTTCATCTTTCGAAAAGGAATAAAAGACAATTGTATTAATAAAGCCATAAAAGAAACTGCATCTGAGGTTTTTGCACTCATTGTTACCCCGAAATTTTTTCCCTATAGCAAGGAAATCGCAACTACAGTATTGACCAATACGTTAAAAAAAGAGAAGTTATTCCACGTTGGAGAGCGTCTAAAGCAAAATATCACCACTCAAAATGTAATTTCAGCTGGTAAAACAAGCTTTTATGCTCTTAAAAACATGACAGGCAATTATTTATACAAAAATCCAACGGCTCTTATTGAAGTTTTTATTCACCAACCTTCCACCGCAGCGAGGAAAATTACCGATTTAATAAAATTTACTTATGAAAACTATCAAAACTATACGACCGAGGAAGCTAAAGAATTAACTGGTTATCTTAAGCAATTTGAAATCAGTCAAGCTGCTCATAAAGCGATGGTTTTAAACCTAACACCGCACTGCGAACGTGCTGTCAAAGCTAGCATGATGTCCGCAACAAAAGCTTTAGGAAATACAGCTTATGACTTTACTATTAAAAAAATTGTGTCTTTAGTAACAATACCTCTCATCTATAAAGCCGTTCTAATGACTGCGGAATGTTCTGCGGGGTATTTTGACAACAACCTAGCAAAAGACTTAGGTGCTCTTACTACTTCTGCTCAAAACATTGTGACTCCTAACACCTTGCTTTGGGGCTTGGCGGCCATCAATACTTTAGATATGATGTATATTTTTTGGAACGCCAAGCAGTCAGCTGCAAAACCATCTCTGATAGAGGATATTGATAAAGAAGAAGTAAAACAATTAGCTTTTAGACACCTCAAAGCGCCCATAGCAAAAAAACTGCAAGAAAATGCTTTTATAAATTCAGCAGGAATTTCTGACGATCACGCACAGATTGATATTATTGCTAGCACGCTTATCAAAGAGACTGTTGATTTATATTGGAAGGACTTGAAAAGTCAAAAAGTGTTAGGACTTCCGCTTGTTTCTTAAGTTGATAACGCAAATCGCTGCGCAATTAGCAATTTGCATTATTATCATCATCTTAGATTGGAAGTTTTGCTTCCAACTCTTTTTCAATGTCACGTAGAGATATTATTTCGCTAATATCAACAGTAATCGGAGGTTTTTTTGGATCAGTTTTTATTAAGTATTGAATTGGAAATAAATAATATGCATACGTATTTCCTTGCACACTTTCCTCAAAAACATATTCTATTACTCCTACTAATCTCTTTGGTTCTTGTTGTTGAATTATTTCAACAGGCCATCTACCCTTATCAGTAGACTTTCTGTAAGTCCATTCATGAGCAAATTTAGGTGGATACGAAGTATCCAAAGGAGTAATGGAGCTAATGTCGTCTATTGGGATCCAATGGAAACTTTCTATTTTTCTTCCTGGGTCTATAGGTCTAAGCATAGGCGGCTCAATGCATAAGTGATAATTGCCAAAATCACTCACTTGACCGGATATTTCTTCCCCGGAAGTTTTAATAATTTTAAGAAACAGGTTGTACCTTGAGGGATTCAAACTATGCTTTGTCGAACCAACTTTTTTCAAGTCTTCATCAAAGGGCAAATTACGTATGTATTGTTTTATGTTTTCTACTCCTGAAATGGCCATTATTTACTTTCCTTGTTTTAAATATTTGATATTCAAAAAAGTAACAGTTTAAATTGAAAATGTCAACGCTCGATAACTCTTGAGACTTAATATTTTGCGCAAGAATGCATAAAAAAATAATTTCTTAATTCAATCTTAATCATGCAATGTTAATATCCTCCTCTATTAAACCATGGAGAACAATATGATTTCAAATAACATCCCAAAAAGCCCCCTCATTGCTCTCTGGCATTCATTAAAAACAAACCCATCAGGAAAAAGGTCTCTGCAAATCTCATCTAAAGCAATCTTAACGTCATTTGAAAATAGCTACCAACAAAGCGCACAGGCCGTTAACTGGATGATCGAAAATCGCGGCGGTTTAGCAAAGTTAGCTGGACTTGCTATTGTACCTGCCCAATACATTGCCAATGACCACATCTCATCTAACAAAATCATCGATAAGCATTTGGGTACTGGGCTCCGCAATGGACGCATGGAAAAAATAGCCATTCCTATGGGTAATGGCAATATTGAAGGAGTCATCTGTTATCCAAAGGATTGGAAAAAGAATGATAATAGTCGCTGCATTATTTACCACAATCCCAATGGCGTGGCACTTGTGGGATTTTTTCAGAATGGCAAACTATCATGGACACCTGGAGAAATTTTTGAAAATAGAAACTGCCCCATCATTCTATATGACTATCGCGGCGTAGGATTAAACCAAGACATCATAACCAAATCGTCATTAAAATTTCATGCAACTTATGAATCGATTGTCGCTGATGGTCAAGCTGCCCTTGATTACGCCCTGAATAAATTCCATAAAGTTGAGGTCATGGGGACTTCGCTAGGTGGAGGTGTCGCCACAGTCTCTCTGGATCTACATCTCACAGCGGCCCCTCTGGACGCAAATCGCATCACACAATTAATTAACCACGACTCATTCACAACTACACCTAGAGTGATTTTCCCAAATCAGCCATGGTTCGCCGACTGCCTGGGACATATTATTGGAGCTAATTTAGATGCTATGACCCCTATGAAGAATCTGATCAACCGAGGCATAAAAGTCACAGTTCTTTACCATACCAAAGATCCTGTAATTCCTTTTGGGGCACGCATGGGAGACTTTGTACAAACTCTTCCGAAAAAAGCGAATGCCACCGCTTTTGCAAGTCCTCACTATGGCCACGCCAACTTGTCCTCTGACATGGTAGATATTTTATAACCTTTAAATAATTGAGAATTAGGAAATGGAAAACCATGGACTTAATGGACGAGATGGACAGGGTATGGACAGGGCATGGACAATCATGGATGATGGAAATTGTTGTCCATATTTGTCCATGCCCTGTCCATCTCGTCCATTAAGTCCATGGCTCCAACATTAGATCGCGGGGTTCGTTACCTTTACTCGTGAGGCTGGGTAGAAGAAAAAGCCTTTTTTGGATTTTTTTCCCACTGTCGCTATTCTCCAGATAGAATTCTGATATTAGGCTACAAAGCTATTTAGATAAAGTACTTCATGCCGATAACACTATTTTAACTTGTAGAGTCCTGACGAATAGAAGGGCGCGGAAGATCCGCGCACTCCAGGGAGCTGCGCTCAAAAGGGTAAAAAAATGCTTTTCAACAAGGCGTACGCATGATTGTCTTAAGTGGATGCGTATGCTCTTCAGGTCTCTGCACTTTTTCTTAAACTAGCTTTCTGCATTTACTAGAACCGATCTTGAAACATCTTTCCAAAAGGAGTTTCTTTAGCATCTTCACCAGATTGAAGAGCATACAATGCAAAAATTCCAAATCCAAAAGCCGGGCTTAAAGTCGCGATAAACAATGCTAGGGCATAGGCACTAGAACGTCCGATCGACCTCCATGTCTTTTTCATCATCAGAATTGCAGAGGGAGACTTAAAAAGTAGAACGGTTGCGATGGCAGTGGCAATTAAGAATAAAACTATTTGCACTCCAACCCATACCGTTAAAAAGCTGGCTGCAAACAATGTTAGAAAACGCAGAAATAAAGGATAGCCCGCTTGGCTTGCAAATCCACCTGATAATGGAGCTTCTCTGCTTGCTGATTCCCAGTTTTCATGTTGTGAGGAAACATCGTCAACATAAATAAAATCAGGCATCTTGCCTGGCTGCTTATCGGATGTTTTTTTAGACGAGTCGCTCTCATTAGATTCAGGAGGAAATCGATAAATGACCATATTATTCTCCACTTATAATGTATTATCTACACCAACGTGGCCTTAAGGTTTATTTCTTGTGTTTAATCTTGTTAAAACCATTTAACGCGGCAACACGATAGCCTTCGGCGAATGTGGGGTAGTTAAATATTTGATCGATAAAGTAGTTAATTTTCGCGTGAAAGCTTATTGCAAGTTGTCCAATATGAATAACTTCTGTTGCATTTCTACCAATGATATGTACTCCGAGGATTTCCAAAGTCTCGGCATGAAATAACAACTTGAACATGCCTATATTGCTACCTACAATATGACTTCGCGCAATTTCATAATAGTATGCCCGTCCGACCTCATAATGGTATCCCAGATCGCGCAATTCTTCTTCAGTATACCCGCATGACGATATTTCTGGAATAGCATAAATACCTACCGGATAAAAAGATGGAAAATGATGTGTCTGTGAGCCGAAGGCATGTCTTGCCGCCAGGCGGCCTTGCTCCATGCTTGTCGAAGCTAATGAAGGCCCTCCAATAACGTCCCCAACGGCATAAATATTAGGTACAGTTGTCTGAAAAAGGGCATTGACAGGGATATAACCTTTCTCATTGAGCTGTATGCCAGTATTTTCTATGTGCAAGGCATCGACATTAGACACTCTTCCCAATGCATAAAGCAGGGTTTCCCCTTCTAATGTGGTTCCATCTTTAAATTGGACAAAGGCCTTGTCCCCACGACGTTCAATGATTTCAGGTTCCTTATTTCCCAAAAAGCGTAGGCCAATGTCCGTCAAAGCTGTTTGCAAATGAATCCCTATTTCAGAGTCTAATAAAGGCAAGATGTGATCTTTTTTATCGACAATTGTCACTTCGGTACCCAATGCCGCAAAAAAACTGGCGTACTCAGAACCTATAATCCCTCCGCCTAAAACAATCATATTCTTCGGAACCTTATTCAGTCCTAAAAGACGCGTAGAATCCAAAATCACTTCATTATCAAATGGAATATTTTTTGGATTGCGCGGTTTGGAGCCGGTGGCGATAATAAAACAATCACTTTTAATTTGAAATAGTAAGCGAAACTCATGATCCACGATAATCAAGGTGTGGGGATTTTCAAAACGGGCTACTCCTACGACCAGGCGAATATTATTTTTTTTAAATTGCCGGTACACCATATTCCGTTCTTCTTCAATCACTTTATTCAAGCGAAAATTGAGATCGTTAATGGTTACATCACCAACATTATATTCCGATGCAAAAAAATTTCTATCATAAAATCGCGTCAAATCAATGATGGCTTCCCGCAAAGTTTTTGATGGAATCGTACCGGAATATAAGCAGTTGCCGCCCGGATCAGGTGCCCTTTCAATCACAATGACTTTTTTACCAAGCTTTGCACCTTGAATGGCGGCCTTTTGTCCAGCAGGCCCAGAACCTATCACTACTAAATCCGCAACAATATCTTCCATGTCCAATACTCCCAGCCGATTACTTGCTCCCATACTAACGCAAGTATATTCATAGATCATCACTAGAATATGTTCAATAAAAACTCACGCTAAGTAGCAATTCGGGCATTTTTTATCTGCGCAGTTATGTAGATAGGCTTTAATTAGCCTAATGCTTGTTTGTACAGGTTTTAACCTGCGCGTGTTTTTGTGGGTTTTAACCCACAAAGTCAAACTATAATAGTAGTTGAAATTTAGGAAGAAAAAATGCGGGTTAAAACCCGCGAAAACGAGCACAGGTTAAAACCTGTGCAAACAAGCACAGGCTAAAGCCTATGCTACATAACCATACATAATCACTCCATATTGAATATTTTATATTATTATGATACAATAGGGTTGTGCTAATAGAAGTTGTTAATTTAATAATCTTATTAAGGAAAGGACCATATGGCTAAAACTAATTTTACTAAAGTAGAAGGCATGTTGGATGAAGGACTTCGAAAAATGACAGTCGAACATCTGCTTAACTTAACTGAAACAAGCTCGGAAGACGACAAAACATCAGGTAAAGTCCCTGAAAAACATACTCAGGCGCGCTTAAAGAGCATTCTTACACTTCAACGCGACATGAAATTTCTTGATAAGGCAGAGCAGGAACCTTATGAGCTTTTTAGTGTCAGCAAAAAAAATATAGGTAAATACCTTAAAAACCCTGACACACTAACATCTGAGGAATGGGAAGAAATTAAAGAGATACAAAGTAAGGTTCATAAATTTAGAAAAGAATTCGAAAAAAATTCAATCCAGAACAATAATGACGATTTAATTGAACAGCAGAGGCGTTCCCAAGTGACTAAACGCTTCAACATCAATGAAAAATGGCTGCCCTTGAGCTAGAAGTAGACGATCAGAATTAAAAGCCAAAGGCAGTGCCTTTGGCTTCATATTCCTGATTTCGAACTTTTGGCTTTTTTCTTACAAAAAAACGCATTGACTAGACAGAAGCACCGTTGGAGCGCATTTCGCGAATAACAGCGCTCATTCCGTGTTTATCAATAGTTCGCAATGCATTTGTAGAAAGGCGCAACGTAATGAAACGATTCTCTTCACCAAACCAAAGGCGTTTTTTCACCATGTTGACTTGGAAGCGGCGTTTTGTTTTACCTGTAACTTTAAGACCAATGCCTTTTTTCTTTTTGGCAATACCACGGATAGCATACTTATAACCGCGGGAAGGTCTTTTGCCTGTAACTTGACAAACTTTCGACATGACATACTCCAGTAGAATTCTTCAAATAATGTGCAAAGCGTATCATAAGAGAGCTTAATGCACAAGCCTAAAATAGCTAACAACAAATGATTCGGCAATTCCCATCACAGCGATAGGGAATTTAACCAATATTTCAGGACACCACACTGCCATTTGGCAAGTGTTGAATACTTAACAATTCCAATTCTTTACTCCAACTGCCAGCCAGAATCATCCCCTGACTCTGAATACCCATCAAAGTAGCAGGTTGAAGATTGGCTACTACAACAACTTTTTTACCAATGATCTCTTCAGGTTTATAGTTTTGACTAATCCCCGAAACCACTGTTCTCACCTCAAAACCCAAATCAACCTGTAATTTAAGCAGTTTTTTACTTTTGGGTACGGGTTCTGCGCTTACAATACTACCGATACGCAAATCGAGACGCTGAACATCATCAATATTTATGGACTCTTTAAGAGGGATATAACTAGGCGGAACTTGCTGAGTATCATTTTTTTCATTCATAACCTGATCTTGAGACATTCTATGCAACTTCTCGATTTCCAGCTTGATTTGAGCATCTTCGACCCTCTGAAAGAGAATTTGAGGGTCTAATAGCCCTTGACCGGCAGGAATTGCCTCATTAATAACACCTTCCCATCCTTTCTCCTGGAGCTCCTGAGTATAACCCAGCATGTGCCATATTTTGGAGGCGGTGTCGGGAATAATAGGAGAAGCAATTAAAGCCAACGACTTCAAACATTCCAGGCAACATGAAACAGTCGTTTCCATCACATGACGCGTTTCCGGCTTTTTGGCATCTTGCCAAGGACGTTTTGCATCAAAATACACATTGCCAAGCTGTGATAATTCCATCATGAGTTGGCTAGCATGCCGCACTTTAAAGGCTGCATAACTCTCTTTTGCCGCGGCAACAATGCGCTGGATTTCACTTAAAAACTGAACATCGATCTCCTTGAGATCTCCGCGAGAGGGAACAACACTTCCGCAATGGCTTTTAGCAAATACCAAGACCCGATTGACCAGATTGCCAAACTTGCCCAGCAATTCTGTGTTGCAGCGCATCTGAAAATCTTTCCAACTGAATTCGGCATCGGAAGTCTCTGGGGCATTTGCCGCAATAGTATAACGTATTTGGTCGGTTGAATATGTCTGAAAGAAAGTATCTAAATCCACATACCACCCATCTGATTTACTAAATTGTCGTCCTTCGAGATTGTAAAATTCATTGGCCGGCAGCTCATCAACTAACTTATAAGGCTGGTTTTGTCCCATGGTCATCGCAGGAAAGATCACTGCGTGAAACAAAATATTATCTTTGCCAATGAAATTAACCAGCTTGGTCTCTGGATCGCACCAATATTTTTTCCAGCGATCTGGATCCCCGATAGTCTCAGCCCAATCCATTGTGGCTGATATATAACCTATGGGAGCATCAAACCAGACATAAAGAACCTTGCCTTCAGTGTTCGGCAAAGGAATGGGAACACCCCAAGTGGAATCTCGTGTGATGGCCCGCGGGCGCAATTCTTCAACATATCCTCGCACGTAATTAACAACATTAGGCTTCCAATCTTTGGTGTCAAGCCATTGCAAAAGTCGATCTTTAAATTTATTCAACATCAAAAACCAGTGTTTGGTAGACTTCAACACTAGTGGAGCATTAGTTAGCTTTGAGCGCGGATTTATAAGGTCGGTAGCCTCATAACTCGCACCGCACTTTTGGCATTCATCCCCCCTGGCATTGTCGAAACTACAACGAGGGCAGGTCCCTACGACATACCTATCGGCGAGAAACTTATCATCAGCTTCGGAATACAATTGCTGAGTCATTTGTTCTTCAATGAATCCATTGGCCAACAAATCCAAAAAATATTGCTGGACCGGCTTGATATGTCCCTTCCAGGTTGTGCGAGAGTAATGATCGAATGACATACTCAGCTTTTCAAAAAATGAACGGATGACAGCATGATAGATGTCGACATGCTCCTGAGGCTTACGACCTGCCTTATCGGCACTCATTGTTATTGCTACCCCATATTCATCGGAACCGCAAATGTATAACACATCCTTCTTTAGCAACCTTTCAAAACGGGCATAGCAATCGCCGGGTAAATAAGCTCCGGCGATGTGACCAAAGTGCAATGGGCCATTCGCATAAGGCAGTGCTGATGTAATTAAGACTTTATTGGACATAAAAAATACCTTGTAGGGCTTTGGACTAAATAGCTCTAAAGATCGGGCATAGCCGTTCTGACCTTCCTTATTCATCGGAGGGTCAGAACGGCTGTGCCCGATCTTTAGAGCTATTTAGTCCAAGATTAAAAAAAATGTCATAGACGTGGATAAATCAAGTTTATTTTTGTACATGTATTCAAAGACACGCAATGACAAGCGATATTGTAGAACAACTGCAAAACTTTCGCAATACGAATTTGGCCTATTCTTTATAGGCTGGACTGCAGTGTAAAGTAGAGGAATAAAAAAATACCGCGGTAGCGGTCAAAAGATGTCAGCCCCGCGTGTAGGTGCTTCCTGCGCCGGAACGTGGGGTATAAATAAGTTAAAGTCGCATCACTTTTTTGTCCAAGCCTTATTTAACTCGATCCTAGTGGGATAAGATTATCGGGCTTTTGAACGATTAAGACTTCAAATTCACTCCTAGGCACACATTGCCAACCCAGGAGCACTTTTGTTTCAAGATCAACATATAAAGGACCCGGCTTAGCAAATGCATATTTAGCTTCTATGCTATTGGGTTGGGGAACAGGAGAGGAAAAATCAATCTGAAATCCTTTGATACTTTCATGTGCCGCACGCACAAGCTCTTGTTGATAGGTTGTCAGACTACCCCAAGAAACATAATTGCCCGGATATCGCTTCTTAAGAAAAGTCCAATCGAGCCTAATGACCCCATACCACGTGATCGCATTAGGGAAGATGCGTCCCGTTTCACGGCAGACTGCGGCACTACTTAGTCTTTCCAGCACAGTGGGATCCGAAGCTTGGAATTCACGTGACTTGAAGTCGC
>JADMIO011583447.1_pt1 | contig 22724 bp, 20 predicted proteins | sample 8958161 | NCBI WGS metagenome assembly JADMIO01 (sample SAMN16585339, study PRJNA669376) | soil metagenome | isolation source: Crop rotation soil | place: USA: Cullars Rotation, Alabama | collected 2011 | reverse complement strand
CCTTCATCATCCCCATCGCCGCCATTATGTGGGGGCTGGCCGATGGCGAACGCTTTGGTGTGAACATCATCGTTGGATTGGTCCTGTCATTGTTTGCCATATGGCTCATCATGAAGAAATCCTAAGCGTACCTTTGCAGGTACGATCATGGACATCTCAAAAGTATTAGCAAATCTGGGCGTTCCCGCCACCCTCGAATCAGCCAGCACAGGCTCCCATTGGATCTCAGCCCTGGGCACAAAAAAGACACCCATCACCAGCCCTGTGGATGGGGCGGTTTTTTGCGAACTCATCCACGCATCGGCCACTGAATATGAGGCCGTGATGAAGCGGGCCACTGAAGCCGCCTTATTGTGGCGCGAAGTTCCCGCCCCGCGCCGTGGCGAGATCGTGCGTCAGATCGGCAATGCCCTGCGCGACAAGAAGCAGGATCTGGGGGCCCTGGTGAGCTACGAAATGGGCAAAAGCCTGCAGGAAGGCCTGGGCGAGGTGCAGGAGATGATCGACATCTGCGACTTCGCCGTGGGCCTGAGCCGGCAGTTGCACGGACTGTCCATGCACAGCGAGCGCGTGCATCACCGCATGTATGAGCAATGGCATCCCCTGGGCATCGTGGGGATCATTTCGGCCTTCAATTTCCCGGTGGCCGTATGGAGCTGGAACGCCATGCTGGCTGCCATCTGCGGCAATGTATGTGTGTGGAAGCCCAGTGAAAAAACACCCTCCACCGCATGTGCGGTTCAAAATATTGTGCGCGATGTGCTCATGCGCAACGACCTGCCCGAAGGCATCTTTAGCCTGGTGCAGGGCGATCGCGAGATCGGCGAAATGCTGGTCTCCGACAAGCGGGTGGCGCTGGTGTCCGCGACGGGTAGCACCCGCATGGGCAAGGAAGTGGGTCGTATGGTCTCTGCCCGATTGGGCAAAAGTTTGTTGGAATTGGGTGGAAACAACGCGGTCATCGTGAGCAAGCATGCCAACCAGGAACTGGCCATGATCGCCATCCTCTTCGGCGCTGTGGGAACAGCAGGGCAGCGTTGTACCAGCACGCGGAGGCTCATCATCCACAAGGACATTTACAAGGCTTTTTCGGCCAAATTGGTAGCGGCTTACCAGCAATTGAAGATCGGGAACCCCCTAGAGGAGAGCAACCATGTGGGGCCTCTGATCGACAAACAGGCCGTGATGAATTTCACAGCTGCTCTGCACAAGGTGAAAGCCGAAGGGGGTAAGATCCTCACCGGCGGCGAGGTGCTGGATGGCAAGGGTTATGCCAGCGAGTGCTACGTGAAACCCGCCATCGTGGAGGCGGCCAACCATTACGAGATCGTGCAGGAAGAGACCTTCGCCCCTATCCTCTATATCATGCAGTATTCAACGATCGATGAGGCCATCGCCATCCAGAACGATGTGCGACAGGGCCTGAGTTCTGCGATCTTCACCGACAACCTGCAGGAATCGGAGTACTTCCTTTCACATGCAGGCAGCGACTGCGGCATCGCCAATGTGAACATCGGCACCAGCGGCGCGGAGATCGGCGGCGCATTTGGCGGCGAGAAAGAAACCGGCGGCGGTCGCGAATCGGGTTCCGACGCCTGGAAGAATTATATGCGCCGACAGACGAATACCATTAATTACGGCAAGACAGTGCCCCTGGCCCAGGGCATTACGTTCGGTTTTTGATCCCCGAATACCCGGGCTTCAATTTCTTATGAATGAAAAAAGATACCTGAGGCCCTGTATTTCCACCTGCAAAAAATACTTGCCTGCGGATACTTCCTTCAGGGATATACCCTGCTTGCTGTCCTGAATGCCGCTACCCACAATGGTTCCCATGGAAGAGTAGATGCTGTACATGAATGAACATTCGGGAATTCCGCTGAATCGGATTTCCTCCGTGGCGGGATTTGGGAAAAGGGATATTTGCAATTCGGGTAATGTATGATCAGTCGTTGCCGTGGTATGTATCAGACCGATCGCATCCAGGTCGAATCCGCCACTGGGAAAAGGCGTTGGCCAGGGATCGTTCACCTTATGACCTGCGGTATCTATGCGCGCAAAACTGTCATTGATACTACCCACCACATCTACAATGCGCACATGGGTCACTGCATCGATGTCCAGGGATAAGATATGTTGAAGTTCTTCCAGGTCAAATGGCGTACCGAAAAGGGCGCGATATTTTCCCGCCAGGTTGTTGATGTGCTCCGCATCCACACGTCCGAAACTCCCCACCTGTACTGAGTCCTGGGTCAATGAATGTGAGGGGAAACGGTAGAAATTCTGTCCGTCGCTGCTCACTTCCACAAAGGCCAGTTCCAGAAACGTGTCGGCAAATGAATTTTCGAAAACCGCAAAATCATAACCGGGACCATTTTTAATTTTCGTATCAAATTCGCAAGTGACCGATCCCCCGTCGCCCAGGCTCAGCGTGCCATTTACACCTGCTTTTCCGACAGGAGACAAGTTGTTTCCCGTACTTGCCAGCCCCAATGAAGTATCGGATATGTCCTGAAATCCCCTTGCAATGTTGCAGCTCTTGACCCAGGATACGAACATGCCGGAATCCTTGTGCAAGGCGCTGCTTCCCGGCTTGCCGGCCGCGGGTGGATATTGGGCAGCTGAACTGGCCGCAAGGCTGAAAAATAAAATGAGAAAGAGTTTGTTCATGGAGCGATAAATATAAATCCGTTGGGGATGAGGCCTGTTTTAAAATGCGTGCGTTCTTTTCCCTTGCGGTTGAGCACGTACACGGTCCCTCGCGAAATATAATCCCCCGCATCCGCTACGTAAATTTCCCCGCTTTTGGGATGAATTCCCAGACCATAAAAATTCGCGGCACTGACTGAGAAAAATGGAATTTCTGAAGCGCTCATATCGCTGATGGGCATGGCGCATAGCGCATTGTCCACCAGGTAGAAGAGCGTGTCTCCCGCTGCATTGATCTCGAGCTGACTCACGGCTTTTCCTGCCGTGAAAAGAAATGTGTTTTTTACGGTTCTGTTGTTGGGATCTATGCGCACGATGGCTGGAAAAGAATCCTTGCACAGGGTCCATATCATCCCGGTCTTGTCTTTTACGATCCATTGCGAACCCTTGTGCACAAGAAGTGAATCTTCCATGTCGTCGTTGATGATATCGTAAAAATAGATCTTGCCTTTCTGATTGCAGACCGCCACTTTGCCCGCCTTGTATTCCAGCATTTCCTCGCACCACCCATTGACCCAATGGCGACTGAGAATGCTGCCATTGCTGCGATCTATGAGTTTCAGGTCTTTGGAATACAGGTCGCTCACCAGCATGTTCACAGCGCCCACCGGCAAGACATAGCGCGGTGACTGGAAACCGCTAAAAAAATTACTCAGTTTAAATTTTCCTGTATCGGTGAGCAGGATCTTGGATGAATTGTTGATCACCAGGTATACGTCGCGCCCGATAACGATCCCGCTCTGCAGCACATCGCCGAGGCCGAAGCCGTTGTTCTTCTGAAAAATATCATCAAATACCTTGTCCGTGGAGGGTTCATAAAGGTCAATGCTGGCATTGCCCCAGTTGAAATTCCCCTCGCAGAGCACCAGCACCTTATCCGCTGCCCCGGGGTCTTCCGGCCTGGGTTTGACCCGTTCGGGCCGGCATGAAAAAAGTGCCAGGCCCGAAACAAGGTAAATGAGAAGTTGTTTTTTCATCGCTCAGAAATGATCAGTTTTTCGCTGCCGATCCCTTTGGAGGTGGCCACCTGCAGGAAATAAATTCCAGGACTCAGCGCCTGAATATTTAGCTCCAGCTGATTAGAATTTCCAGGAAACAATTGCTGTTGGATCCTGTGGCCCAGGAGGTCAGAAACTGCGACTGCGCGGATCGGAAAAGCAGCCTGAATATGCACCTGGTCCTTTGCGGGATTGGGATAAATATTCACAGCTACCGCCGCTACCTTTTTCGCAGATGCCACGTGCGCTTCCACGCCGTCAATGGCAAAATACGCAGGGGTGTTCAATCCGAATTGTCCGGTGTCCGTTCCTGACATGACAAATACGATGGAATCGCCGCTGAGCCTAAGGAAGGTCCAATCCTTCAGCAGGTGATCCTTTGTGCTGTCGGAAGAGCGATAGTCCCCGAGGTATATTTCGGAAGTATCTATGAGCATGCCTTTTTCATAGTGCATGGCGGTGAGCAATAAATAATCCGAATCATGCCCGGAAACACCACCAAATTTTTTGGCGAATTGATCGCCGAACATCATGCTGTTGTAAGTGTACGTGCAGTTGTTGATGTAAACCCCGGACAGCTTGGCTCCGCTGCCTTTTTGAACGAACCAGGCGTAGTTGCTCCCGATGGCAAAGGTATTGCTGTTGTTGTATCCTTTGAAGCCCTTGTTGCAATACAGGTGTTTGCTAAAATCGGAGGCCACGGTGCTGCTGTCGTACTTGCGGCTGATGGCCCATCCACCCTCCCAGAAATTGAATTGTGTGTTCCAGTAAATGGGAAATTTGAATTGGTTTCCCTGGTCTGTTTCGGTGAAAAGGGTGTCGCCGGCGCTGCCGTTGATCACTTTGCCCGAATCGAGCACTGCATTTTCAAATCCCGCCCCGGTGTTGGGCTGGGCAAAAATTCCCGTCAGGCACAGGGCCGCGGCGATAGTAAAGAATGTATGTTTCATATAGTTTTTATTACAAGTTTGATCTGCTGGTTGAGTCCCGGCATGGGATAATTGGGCATGAGCTGGTATTCGGTCCCGGTCAGGTTGAAGGCGTCATACCTGAGCAGGGCGATACATTTCTTATACACTTTGAATGAACATTCAATCCAGGCGTTCAGCAGGAAATACCCGGGCAGGTAATGGCTCCGGTCTGTGCTGGTATACCGGTAGCCATTGAATATGCCATTGACACCCATATCCCAATGTTTGGCATACAGTCCCAGTTGCGCGTTGCCGGCATGGATGGGGACGAACATGTTGGGGCTTTGTGTTCCGTCCTCTCTGAGCACCATGGAATGTGTGAAACTGTAATTCAGTGACAGGTCCATTTTTAGTTGCTCTGTAATTTTACTTTGTGCATTGGCCCATACCTGTCCGCCGTCGCAACGCAAATGGTCAAGGTTCACCGGCTTCCACAAGCCGCCGTTTCCCGGCACCCAGCGAATGGCCTGCAGGATGTCCCTGTGAAAGACCCCGGCCCAGGTTTGCCAGCGGATTTTGCCCGGATGGGCTATTTTATAAGAGAGTTCTGCATTGATGCCCCTTTCCGGATGCAGCGGATTGCTTCCGCCCCAGTAGAGGTCGTTCATGGTGGGCCTGCGAAAGGAATTTCCGGCGCTGAACAAAAGAGCGCTGTTTTTGTTCAGTGAAAACTCCCCGTTGAGGCTGCCGCTGAGAATATTTTCCAATTGTTCGTAGCGTGCCAGAGCGCCCAGGGCAAGTGCGCGGAATTGCATGCGCAAACCCGCATACAATGCCGGTGCGAAGCGTTCTTTCGTTCCGGCATAATAGGGAACCCATGCCCTGGCCAGGTTGATGTCTGTACCCGCCGAGGCTTGTAAGCGATGAAATGCCCTTTGCCATTCGAGTTGAATATATTGGTTGATGCTGCTGCTGGTATCCGTCACTGTAGCTCCCGGAGCCCTGTACAGTATGCGGTCGCCAAAGATCCCGTAGCGGCCCAGCCAGGTATTTTTGCCCTTTAGGGCGACCTCGCCCATGGCGCGCAGGTTGCGGTCCTGTTGCAGACCAAAGCCTGCGGCTCCGCTGTAGGAGGGCAGTTGCCGATAGGCATCGTTGTGTTCAAGCACCATTTTACTGCGCAGTTTTCCCCGGGTATTTCCCAGCACCAGCCGTTGAAATCCCGAGTTGGACCGGGCATTCCTGAGCCGGGCATTTTCCCCGCTGAAGGGATCGGGATACCTGAAATTATTTTGCAAAGTGCCCTGCAACGCTGTCCCGCGAATGGAGAAATGCTTAGTGCTGTGAATGAGGTCAAGCCCGGTCCTGAAAAGACCAAAACTTCCCGCTTCCTGCATGAGCCTGAAGCCGCTTCCCGGGCGGGCGGGCAATTGCTGCCCCATTTCCACGGTACCGCCCACCGAGCCGGATCCGAAGGCTGCCGAATTTCCGCCTTCGGTCACCCGCAGCAGGTCCAGGCCAAAGCTGTTTACCAGGTTAAAGTCGAAGATCCCCAACATGGGATTTGTCATCGGAAGTCCGTTCCAGAGCACCTGGGTTTGGGCGGCATCGGCGCCGCGCAGGGTTACGGTTGAAATGCCTGTATTGCCGTATTGTTTGAAGACCAGTCCTGCGCTTTCCAGGTCCTGTCCCAGCATGCGGCCGGGGTTGGTGGAGATCTCACGGCTCATATGGCCCAGGCGGGCAATATGGGCGCGCTGGGATTCTACCCGCACGGTGTCGACAAGGGTGCTGTCCCCCGGCCCAAGGCTCAGTATACAGGTAAATAAGGCGATCATGCGCAAATTTTACAGGCCGGTAACGGGAAGCAGTTGAAAATGTAATCCGCATTTTCATTGTGCTTTTTTCCCCGAAAGCGGTCAATGTAGTTTAATTGAATAGGCAGGTCTTCTGACTTTCCTGACCCAGGCCGCCTTCCCGTGCGAGGCACAGTGGCTTTTGAATGGCTTGGGCTGTAACTCTCGTTACATCCAGGATCACAGCTGCGGGTACAGTCCCGGTATCACACCGGTGTTCCCTTTTAATTCCGTATTGCACGGAAACCGATCCGGGGGCAAATGTAATTACTAAGGCGGTAATTCAAAACTCAAATTTTGCAGTATTGGGAAACCAGGGTCTGGGGCCTATGGGCCTCGCGAATAGGAAGGAGATAGGACACTAGGCCCTAGGCGCATAGGCCCCATCCCCTAATGTTTGCATTTTGTTTATAGCTCCTTTACACAAATACGCAAACTCCTTCGTTATCTTTGAAGAAAGCTCGACACAACATGGAAAAACAGTGGCGTAAACTCAACGGTGACCTCATCGAAAATATCTCGGAGGAGGTGGAGCATGCGATCCTGAAGGAGTTGTCTGAAGGCAACGAGATCAGGATCTGCATAGGGACGGACTCGCAAATGCACGGCGTGAATGCCGAATTTGCGACGGTGATCGTGTTCCTGAGAAAAAAACGCGGGGGATTTATCCTGGTCAACAAGGAATCCCTGCGCAACTATTACGGCGGCCTCAGGCAGCGCATGCTGGACGAGGTGAGCCGCAGCGTGGCCATCGCCTATGACCTGTGCTCCATCCTGGAACGTTATGACATCCCCATGGAGGTGCATGCCGACATCAACACGGACCCGCATTTTGAGAGCAACATCGCATTGAAGGAGGCCACGGGTTATATCCTGGGCATGGGCTTCCAATTCAAGGCCAAGCCCGAGGCTTTTGCCAGCTCTTCCTGCGCGAACAAGATCGTTCAATAGGCCGGGCGGCCGGGCACAATTCTTCGCGATTAATATTTTGCGCGCCATGCGCCAATCCACTTATTTCCACGAAATTTGCGGTCCCCATGTCACTGCTCAACACCATAGAAGAGGCCATCGCCGACATCAGGGCCGGAAAGGTCGTGATCGTCGTGGATGACGAGAACCGCGAGAACGAGGGTGATTTTCTCACCGCTGCCCGCAATGTGACCCCTGAACTCATCAATTTTATGATCAAGGAAGGGCGCGGGCTGATATGCGTGCCACTGACCGAGGAGCGCTGCGATACGCTGGAACTGGAGATGATGGTGGGGAAGAACACCGCCACCCATGAGACCGCATTCACCGTGTCGGTGGATCTTCTGGGACATGGCTGCACGACCGGCATCAGTGCACAGGACCGCGCAAAAACAGTGCTCGCACTCATCGATCCCAACACAGTTCCCGAGGACCTGGGCAAGCCCGGGCATATTTTCCCTTTGCGTGCAAAAAAGGAGGGTGTACTGCGTCGCGCAGGGCATACCGAAGCGGCGATCGACCTGGCCCGCCTGGCCGGTTTCGAAGCGGCGGGCTGCATCGTGGAGATCCTGAACGAAGACGGGAGTATGGCCCGCCTGCCCGACCTGATGAAGGTGGCACAGCGCCATGACCTGAAGATCGTGTCCATCGAGGACCTGATCAAATACAGATTGAAGCATGAGACCCTGATCCAAAGGGAGATCTCAGTGGAAATGCCCACCAAATGGGGGGATTTTGACCTGGTGGCTTACAAACACAAGGAATCCGGTATGGAACACCTGGCCCTGATCAAAGGTCAGTGGAAAGAGGGAGAAGCCGTTCTGGTGCGGGTGCACAGCTCCTGCATGACCGGCGACATCTTCGGCTCCTGCCGCTGCGACTGCGGCGAACAGTTGCAGGCCGCCATGGAACTGATCCAGGAAGAGGGCAAGGGCGTGATCGTGTACATGAACCAGGAGGGCCGCGGTATTGGGCTGCTCAACAAACTCAAGGCCTACAAACTGCAGGAATCCGGGCTGGATACCGTGGAGGCCAATCTGCAACTGGGTTTTGGCATGGACGAAAGGGATTACGGGGTGGGCGCACAGATCCTGAGGGACCTGGGTGTTCACAAGATGCGGCTCATGAGCAACAACCCCAAAAAGCGCACAGGCCTGATCGGGTATGGTCTTGAGATCATTGAAAATGTGCCTTTGCAGGTGAAATCCAATCCCCACAACAGCCGTTACCTGGAGACAAAGAAGACGAAAATGGGGCATGAGCTCCATTGATCAGAGAGAGAGATAGCATGCCATTTGAACCGGGTATTGACGAATTGCGGGTGATGAATTCACTGATCCACCCTGACGGGTTGTCGACCATCATGGCCGAGACCGGCCTCACGCGCAAGGTGAGCATAGATATCGTGCGCAACCTTTTCCATTACGGATTTTTAAAACCATTGAACCGGGATGAGAAGCCCATGCCCAGTTTTGATGTGGACAAGATCGACCGCGTGAAGTTCAGCCTCAGCGGCAAGGGACTTCAGTTCTGGGAAGAGAATTCGTTCAGATTGCGCTAGCCGCGCGTTGCAACTTCAGGTTGTTCAGCATATCCACCGTCATTTTGTCCAGATCAAATTCCGGCTTCCAGCCCCAATCGGCGCTGGCTTCTGAGTCATCGATGCTGCCGGGCCATGAATCGGCAATGGCCTGCCTGTAATCCGGCTGGTATTCCGTGCGGAAACCCGGTACATGGGCCCGTATGCTCTTTGTGATCTCGGCGGGTGTGAAACTCAGCCCGGCCAGGTTGTAGCTGCTGCGCACCTTTACCCTTTCGGCAGGCGCATGCATGAGTTCCAGGGTGGCGCGAAGGGCATCCGGCATGTACAGCATGGGCAGCAGGGTGTCCTCCTTCAGGAAACAGGTATGCAGGCCGCTGTCCAGGGCATCGTGGTAGATCTGCACCGCATAATCCGTGGTCCCGCCACCGGGGGCCGATTTGTACCCGATCAGGCCGGGGTAGCGCAGGCTGCGTATGTCCAGGCCCTTCTTCTGAAAATAGTATTCGGCGTAGCGTTCGCCGGCAAGCTTGGAAATGCCATAGATGGTATTTGGGTCCATCACGCATAGCTGAGGCGTGTTCTCGCGGGGGGTATGCGGACCAAAAACCGCGATGGAACTGGGCCAGTAGATCTTGCTCACCCCCAATTCCAGGGAGGCGTCCAGCACATGGAACAATCCGTCCATATTCAGGGCCCAGCCCAGTTTGGGGTTTTTCTCGGCAGTGGCCGAGAGCAGGGCGGCCAAATGGTAGATCTGTGAGGGTTGGTGCCTGCGGATGATCTCACCCAGGCGGGCCTTGTCCAGCACGTCCAGGATCTCGAAAGGCCCTCCGGAGAATACCTCGTTGTCAGATTCCTTAACATCGGAGGCGATGACGTGATCATGCCCGTAAATGCCCCTGAGTTCCTCCGTCAATTCGGTGCCAAGTTGCCCGCAAGCCCCTATCACCAGTACTTTTTCCCTGCTCATTATCAGCCTGCAAAACACATATACAGCCGCCAATAATCAAAATGAAAAATACCTATTTTTGCCCGACTTGGATATCTGGCCTTTTATCAACAGGGCCCGCAGAAGCATTGCTGCCCTGCTGGACGAAAAAAGCAGGAAACGCACCCGCAAGATCTATGTGCTCTCCGTGCTCGTTGCATTGGGCGATATCATCGGCCTGAGCAGCATGGTGCCGGTGCTGATGCTGGCCATAGACCACAGTTTCCTGGAGAAAAGCCGCAAGCTGCGCTCGGTATATAATTACTTCCATTTTCAAACGGAGGGGCAGTTCCTGATGACCCTCATCGTCGCCATCATCCTGTTCTATATTGTCAAATCGGCCGTGGCGCTCTGGATCTACCGCTATACGCGAAAATCCGCCATCGAGATCGTGCGCAGCCTCTCTACCCGAAGTTATTTCCGGAGTTTCCGCAACAACACCTATGCCGAGGTGAGCAACGACGGCCTGGGTTTTAACGATGCCGTCATCTTCACACCCTATTATTACGTCACCGGGGTATACCTGCCCCTGCTCAACGTCATCACCGAATTTGCCGTGGTGGTGTTGCTCACCCTGGTCTTCACCTTGTACAACCCCATCATGCTGGTCTTCATCATTGGCCTGCTGGGGTCCACGCTGTGGCTGGTGAACCGGGGCATCCGCAACCGCATCACCCGCCTGGGCGAGGAGGGCAGCAAATACCGCGACGAATCCATTGGGGTGCTCAATTTCGGGCTCAGCGGCTTCCTGGACATCAAACTCCACAACGCCGAGGGGTATTTCCGCGACAAGTTCGACCTGGCCTACCGCCGCTTTGTGACAGCCGGCATGAAGGTCATGAACTATCAGCAGGTGCCGGCCCGGCTCATAGAACTCATCGCACTCGCGGGCATGGTGATCCTGGTGATCTATGCCTATTGGTTCTCGGACAACCTGGGGCAGATCCGTGCCGTGGCAGCCCTTTTTGTCATCTCCATCTTCCGGCTCATTCCGGCTGCCAACCGCCTTTTCCAGGCCTTCATGCACATCAAACTCAATGCCTACACGATAGACAGCCTGGCCAAAAACGGGGAGACCGGGGAAAAAGCAGCGGGTCATGCGGTCCTGGTAAAGGAACTGGAACTGAAGGACCTGGGCTTCTCCTATGGCAGCCACGAGGTGCTGAAAAACCTGGACCTGCTTTTGCGCAAAGGCAGCGTCACCGGCATCTCCGGGGCATCCGGCGCGGGTAAAACCACCTTGCTGCGCATACTCATGGGCTTCCAGAACCCTCAAAGCGGTCAGATCCTGCTGGACGGCAAAGACGTGACGGAGATCGGCTCCATTTCCAACCTCTATGCCTATGTGGGACAGGATCCTTTCGTCTTCGACGGCAATATCATGGAGAATGTGGCATTGGGCGAAACCCCCGAAAACATTGATATGGAAAGGGTCATGGACTGCCTGAAACAGGCCAGCCTGAACCTGAAGGTGCCCGAACAGGAATGGCCCGCATTCAACGTGGGCGAAGGAGGCAACAAACTTTCCGAAGGACAAAAACAGCGGCTTTGCCTCGCGCGGGCCTTATATTTGCAGCGCCCCATCCTGCTTCTCGACGAGCCCACCAGCGCGCTGGATGCCGAAACCGAGAAAAGCATTATCGAAAGCCTGGACGCATTAAAAAGATCAGAAAAAACCATCCTGATCATTGCACACAGGGAAAGAATATTCGAAATTTGCGATGCGGTCTATACCTTGAAAAACAACCATTTGAATAAAATTAGATAGATGAATTTGAGATTTGCCGTCGTAGGTGGCGGACATATAGGAAAACGACACGCCGAAATGGTGGAGCGCAACCCCGAGGCTGAACTCGTGGCGATCGCGGACTGTGCAGATCCTGGCCTACTGGGCCTGGATAAATACAATGTACCTTTTTTCTCCAGCCTGGATGAGCTCTTGTCCAATGGCCCGGAATTCGACGTGCTCTGCGTCGCCACACCCAATGGACTGCATGCCCGTCATGCCCTGGCCGGACTGGGCGCCCGCAAGCATATCGTGGTAGAGAAGCCCATGGCCCTAAGCAAGGCCGATTGTGAATCTGTGATCCACAAGGCGATGGAACAGCACAAAATGGTTTTTTGCGTCATGCAGAACCGCTATTCACCGCCCTCCTTCTGGATCAAGGACATACTCACCAGGGGATTGCTTGGCAACATCCACCTGGTGCAGGTAAACTGCTACTGGAACCGGGACGACCGCTACTACAAGAAAGGCAACTGGAAAGGCACCCAGGACCTGGATGGGGGCACCCTTTTCACCCAGTTCTCGCATTTTATCGACATCATGTTCTGGCTCTTCGGCGATGTGACCGATATACAGGCGCGCTTTGCCGATTTCAACCACCAGGCCCTCACCGAATTTGAAGACAGCGGGGTGATCAACTTCCGCTTCCGCAACGGGGGTATGGGCTGCATCAATTATTCCACTGCCGTGTGGGACAAGAATTTCGAAAGTTCCATCACCATCATCGGTGAGACCGGCACGGTGAAGATCGGGGGTCAGTACATGAATGAGGTGGAATACTGCCATATCAAGGATTACGAGATGCCCGAACTGCCCGAAGGCAACCCAGCCAACGATTACGGACAATACAAGGGCAGCGCGGCCAACCACAACTTCATCTTCGACAACGTCGTGGAGACCATACGCCGCGGGGGCACCATCACCACCAACGCCATGGAAGGCCTGAAAGTGGTGGAGATCATAGAGAACATCTACAGTCAGAACCCTTACCTGGCAGAGAAAAAAGGCCTTATCACGGGCAGCAAGGCGCTGGTCTGACGCATGGCAAAACTCTCCATCATCATCCCCGCCTATAACGAAGGCCAAACCATCCATTTGATCCTGGACAAGGTCAGGGAAGTGCGGCTGGACGGGGGCCTGGAAAAGGAGATCCTGATCATCAACGACCATTCCGGCGACGATACGGAAAGCGCCATCCGGACTTATATGGCCGCGCATCCCGAATTGGGCATCCGCTATTTTGCGCATGCGCAAAACAGGGGAAAAGGTGCAGCCTTGCACACCGGTATTGCCAATGCAGGCGGTGATTACATCATTATTCAGGATCTGGAATACGATCCACAGGAATACAACATCCTGCTCAAGCCCATGCTGAGCGGGCATGCCGATGTGGTCTACGGGAGCCGGTTCATGGGCGGGAATCCGCACAGGATCCTATTCTTCTGGCATTCCATCGGAAACCGCATCCTCACCTTCTGGAGCAACGCCTTCAGCAACCTGAACCTGACGGATATGGAGACCTGCTATAAACTTTTTCGATCTGAGATCATCAAAGGGGTAAAGCTGCGCGAAAAACGCTTCGGCTTCGAACCCGAAGTGACCGCCAAGATCTCCAGGATCCGTGGTATCAGGGTATATGAGGTGGGGATCAGCTATTATGGGCGCACCTATGACGAAGGCAAGAAAATAGGCTGGAAAGACGGTGTGCGCGCGCTTTACTGCATTCTGAAATACGGGCTCTTCAGGGTTTCCTGAGAAGTGCGTATTTTTTTTGTTTTTTTATGGGGGTGCAGGGGCCTTCTGCTGTATTAAGGGAAGGAACAAGCACCATGAAAGAAGAATTAGAAGCGAATCTGATCACCAAGTACGCAGCTGGCTTGATGACATCGGATGAGTCAAAAAACCTGGAGGACTGGCTGAAGACCAACCCCCAGTTCCGCATGACAGTTGCGGTGATCAAACAACGGGTGGATGCAATGGTGGGGGCACTGACCCCACAACTGAGGTAAAAAATGATGACGGAGAAAGAGTTTTTTGAAAACGCGGGGAAGTACCTGAGCGGAGAAGGGGATCAAAAACCTCAGGAGAAGGATTTTGCCCCATTGGAGCAGGTCTGGGAACAGGCGGGCACATTCCGCTACAGCGAAGAGGAAGAGAATGACTCGGCATGGGCCAGAATGCAGGACCGCATGAATGCCGCGCCTGTACTGCAGGTGAGCCATGTCCGACGGAACGTATGGTTTGCCGCCGTTGCCGCAGCAGTTCTGCTGCTAATCAGCGGCGGAATTTTCGTTGTGTATAAGCAAATGAACGAAGTGGAACTGCAGGCGGCCATAGAGCGCAGCACAGGTACCAACGAGATCGCTACCCTTACCCTCAACGACGGCACTGTGATCGTGATGAACGCATCTACCAAGATCAGCGTTCCCGCAGGTTTCGGGACCACCCACCGGCATTTGAGCCTCACAGGTCAGGCCGATTTTGAAGTGGCCAGGAATGAAAAACTGCCCTTCGAAGTGAAAACCGGCAGCGCAACGACCCGGGTGCTGGGCACCGGCTTCGACATCAGCGCCTACCCCGGGGAAGCTGTATTGATACAAGTAAAACACGGCAAGGTTGAATTCGGCACGGAGCAGCAACATGTGACCCTGCTGAAAGGCAACGGCGCCAGGCTGCAGGATGGCACTGCCCTCAGCACATTTGATGTGAGCGGTAAGCCCGGCGGTTGGAAAACCGGCCCGCCTGTCCGACATCGCCCTTCAACTGCAGCACAAATACGGCCGCAAGCTCAAGTACGACGAGAGCGCAGCCAACAAAGAGTTCACCGGAAATTTCCAGAACTCTGCCACATTGGACGAAATAGTGCAGGTGATCACCGCCGCACTACAGGTGTCGATCACCATCGAGTGATCGGCCCTTTACGATATTCATCTCTCATAGTTTAGATGTTTGGTTTAGAAAACCGTGGTGAAAGCCACGGTTTTTTATTTTCGCCAAAAGTCAAAGGTGAGACCCGCCCCACCGCGATTTCCTATTGATTCATCCAATTGTCATTATAAACATACAGGTTGCAACTTTATCGCTGCAGAGTATGTCTAATAAGTAACTTCGCATTGCTGAACCGGATATTGAGCGTCATCCTGTGCACACTTGCACTGAACCTGCATGCGCAGGCAGGGAAGTTGTATTTTTCAGAAAATAAAGGGCAGTGGCAGTCCCCCTTCCTGGCCCGCGCCATTTTTTCGGGCGGCGCCGTCTTCATCCGGGAGAACGGTTTCCGCATCAAGATGTTCGACCCCTCCGAACTCGCCTATACCCACAAAGCTTTCCACGACCGCCAAGGGAGCGAATACACCGTTCACGGCCATGTGCTGGATCTCTCCTTCCTGGGATCCCGGGGCAGTCGCAGCGTACAGGTCGCCGACAAGGCCCCCTGGTACGAGAATTATTTCCTTGGCAATGACGAAGACCATTGGGTGAGCCGGCTTTACCCCGTGGGCCTATACAGGCAAAAGGGCATTTATGCCGGCATTGACCTTGTGTATTTTACAAAAGGGGACAGCATAGAACATGACCTGCATGTAGCCCCGGGTGCCGATCCGGCCCAGATCAAATTCCGGATCTCGGGCGCCGAAGCCCAGTGGCTGGAAAACGGCAGGCTCATTTGCCGGACCTCTGTAGGCAGCTTCGAACTGCAGGCCCCCCTGGCCTACCAGGAGAGCCATTTCGGGGAAATCGTCGTGAGGACCCCCGTCTCCTGCAAGTTCAGGCTGCGTGAAGGCATCCTTGATTATGAACTCGGGGAATTTGACCATGGGCGAACCCTGATCATCGATCCCACCCTGATCTTCAGTACCTACAGCGGTTCCAAGGGCGACAATTTCGGCTTCACCGCCACCTACGACAACCTGGGCCACCTGTACGCCGGCGGCATCATCGACACCCTGCATGGCTCCTATCCCGTCACAATTGGTGCATTCCAGACCAAGTATGGAGGACGCGGACCCGGTTCGGCCCCTGTAAACCTGCCTTGCGATATCAGCATCAGCAAGTACAAACCCGACGGCAGCAGCCTCGTCTATGCGACTTACCTCGGCGGACAGAGCGACGAGTATCCCCACAGCCTGGTATGCGAACCCAATGGCAACCTGCTGGTCTTCGGCACCACGCTTTCCAAGAATTTCCCCCTGGTCAAACTCACGGCCTTTGACACCAGTCACAATGGGTTACAGGACATATTTATCAGCAAGATCTCACCCGATGGCAGCACCCTGCTCGCCGGCACCCTGGTGGGCGGGAGTTCGCGTGACGGCATCAACGGCTCGGCGCTGTCCTACAATTACGCCGATGAATACCGCGGAGATATCATCACCGATGCGGCCGGGAACATCTATGTGGCCACCACCACCTTGAGCACCAATTTCCCCGTGTCCTCCTTTGCCCAACAACCGGCAAAAAGCGGGGCCAACGATGCGGTCGTGCTCAGCTTTAAACCGGACCTCTCCGCACTTAACTGGTGCGAATACATAGGAGGCTCCCTGGACGATGCGGCTTACTCCATCAAACTGGATTCCAAGGAGCGCCTGTTTGTGGGTGGTGGAACTGCCAGCAGCAATTTCCCCATGCACGATACGGGCCTGCAGCGCACCTATGCCGGTGGGCAGGCCGATGGTTGGGTATGCCAGATGCGGCGGGACAGTGGTTTTGTGCTCACTTCCACCTATTTCGGCAGTCCTGAATACGAGCAGATCTATTTTATCGACTTTGACATTGATGACCGCATTTATTTCACGGGGCAGACCGAGGGTTCCTGGATCCGCACTCCCGGCACCTATGGCAAGAACGGCACCACCCAGTTCATAGGCCGCATCAGGAACAGCCTGGATTCCCTTGAACTCATCACCACTTTCGGCAACGCCACCACCCATGTGGAACTTGTGCCCAGCGCTTTCATGGTCGACAAATGCTATAATATTTATTTCAGCGGCTGGAGCAGTTTTGACTTCCCCATCAACGGCCTTCCTACAACCTCAGACGCCTTCCAGAAGATCACTGACGACCAGGATTTTTACCTGCAGGTGTTGAACAAGGATGCGAAAATATTGGTCTATGCCACCTATTTCGGGGGAGACCAGAGTTCGGATCATGTGGATGGGGGGACCAGCCGTTTTGACAAGAGCGGTGTCGTTTATCAGAGTGTCTGTGCAAGTTGCCCCAACAATCCTCCGGGACACCAGGATTTTCCGACAACGAGCGGTGCTGCCTTCACGGCCAATTCGAGTTGGCGTTGCAGCAATGCGAGTTTTAAATTCGATTTCAACATCACCTACGCCATCGCAGCCGACCTCACGTACACGCCATCGAAAGCCTGTTTTCCATTCACGACCCAATTCACTAACCTTTCACAGCCCGGGAAATCCTATCTCTGGGATTTCGGGGACGGGGATACCGCCACCACCTACCATGCCAGTCATACCTGGAAAAAACCGGGCAAATACACCGTTACCCTCACGGCCATAGATCCTGCCAGTTGCAATGTGACGGACAAAAAAACCGTGGAGGTAGAGGTGCTTCAGAATCCCGAAGGGGTGCTGGAAATGGAGAATGAACCCTGTACCTCCAAATACCATTTCAAGGTGACAGGAGATCATTTCGATACCCCTCAATGGGATTTTGGCGATGGGCAAAAGGCGAGTGGGAATAAAGTTGAACATATATTCGACCTGGGAAGTTTCAGTACCAAGGTCTTGCTCATCAATGGGGGCACGGGTTGCAAAGACAGCCTTACCGCACCTGTGAATATCAATGCCGACAGCACCGGGCAGGTCAAATTGGCCAATGTTTTTACACCGAATGGGGATGGACTCAACGATTGCTATCGTGTTTTCGGCTTGACCAGGGATTGTTCGGAAGCCGAATTCAAGATCTTCAACCGATGGGGGGAGAGGCTGTTCGAGACCCGCAACCTGGATGAGTGCTGGAATGGCACAGTGGATAACAAAGGCGTGCAGGTTCCATCCGGCACCTATTTCTATCAGCTTAGGATCAAGCGGATAGGGAACAACACGAAAAATATTCAGGTCTCGGGCTCAATCAATTTGATCCGGGAGCCGAAATGAGTGTCAGTGTCAGTGTCAGTAGGCTGCGCTAAAAACCCAGGTAGAAATTTCCAAGTAGAGCCCTCGTGTATTCAGTATAATTATTTGGAGAATTATAGATGATGATGGGCTCTGAGATGCTTTCTCCTGACTCTTTTGAGAATTCCAGGATGAGAACATGGGCCGCTGAGTTCCCGAAGGATCTAATTTCTGTTTTTCGATTTAAATGAAAATTATTTTCGGCAAAAAGATCGGAGATCATCTTTTCGTGGAAGTTGGGGATCAATAAAAAAATACCTGCATCTTCGGAAGAATTTCTGGCGATCGCAGAGATGAGGTCGCGGTAGGAAAGGATGTGCCTGGCGCGGTTCCTATGGGGATCAGGGGAAGCCAGTTGGTCCTCGAAAAAGGGTGGATTACACACGATGGTTTTGAACGAACATTCAAATTGATACGTGTTGATGTCCCCCTGGATCGCATGCAATTTTCCTGCCCATTGCGAACCCATAAAATTCTGCGCACTGATCGCCACGGAATCCGGATCAATATCGATCGCAGTGATGTCTACCTCCGGAAAACGTTGGGCCAGCATAAGGGAGAGCAGCCCGGTTCCGGATCCGATGTCCAGCACATTTCCCGAGTTGTCAATATCTATAAAGGCCCCAAAGATGCAGGCATCCGTTGTCACCGGCATTACCGAGCCGTATTGTTCTACCTTGAAATGTTTAAACCGGAATGCTTTGCGTGTCATTGAACAGGAGCGCGGGTTTCAGACTTCGGATCTTTTCTTTGTCCTCCGTGAATTCCCAGCTGCCGTTCCGCTGCAGGAGCAGTAGTTTTTCGCAGTGGGAAAGGGAGAGCTCCAGGTCATGGCTGCTGAACAAAATGCATTTGCCCTCATCGGTGCATAGTTTTCCCAACAGGTCCAGGAATTCAATGCGAGAGGGATAATCAAGAAAGGCCAAGGGTTCGTCGAGCAGTATCACAGGAGTTTGTTGCATAAGACAACGAGCCAACATCAGTTTTTGTTTTTCTCCATCGCTTAATCTTGAAAATTCCCTCCCATACAAATGCCCCACACCACAGAGTGACATATAGTTTCGCGCCTGTTCGAGTTCGCGCTCCAGCTTGAAGTCGAAGGGTGACAATCTCTTCTGTATGGCAGTAAGCAGTAAGTCCTGGCTGCGCATCATGGGCAGTTCGGGAGGGGTGGAGAAGGCGATGGAGATAAAGTCCGATATGGAGGCGATGCTCATCGCCTTCATGGAATGGCTGTCTATGAGCAGTTCTCCGGAGATCGGGGGGAGCAATCCCGCCAGGGTGCGGATCAAAGTGGATTTCCCGATCCCGTTGCGCCCGGCGATCAGCAATCGTTGGCCTGCGGGGATCTGGAAGTTCAGACCTGCGTGTAAAACCGGTCCGGCCGGATAACCCGTGTTCAATTGTCGCGCTTCCATCATTGCCATTATCCCGCAAAATACTGTAATTTGAAGCATGAATTTGCAACTCCGGTCCATGGCCCGGGAGAATATCGGGGAACTCATTCCCCTTGCCCATAGGATCTGGAACCAGCATTACCCGCCTATCGTGGGACAGGAACAGGTGGATTACATGCTGGGCAAAATGTACAGCGAAGCCTCCATTGTGGAGCAAATGCAGACCGGCCATGAATTTTATTTTATTGATAAGGAGGGCCAAACCCTTGGGTTTATTTCCGCATCCAAAAAAGGGCCACAGGAGTATTTCATCCATAAATTTTATGTGAATCCGGAAGCGCAGGGTCAGGGCATCGGGGAGGCCACCTTCCGGAAACTTCTGGAGTTGCTGTATCCCGTCCATACCGTGCATCTGCAGGTGAACCGCAAAAACCATACGGCCATCAATTTTTATTTCAAACTGGGTTTCCGCATTGAGCAGGTGGTCGATATTTCCATAGGAGGGGGTTATGAGATGAACGATTTTCTCATGGTCTGGAACGCCTGAAAACGATCACTGAATTATTTTTAATATTCCGGGAAGTATGCGCAATTGAAAGGCGGTCCCGGCATACACATCCCCGTCGATATCCACGGGAACTTCCCGCTCAAAACGGATCCTGGCTTCTGTGCATTGCCTGTATTCCACCTGTGTAAATCCCAGGTGCCCGCCATTTTTGACGAGGACCGCATATTTTAATTTCTGAAAAAAATTGATGGGGCGGATGAGCAGCAGGTCGAATTTCCCATCGTTCAAACGGGCTTTGGGATACAGCCTGAAACCGCCGCCAGCAAAGGCTCCGTTGCCGGCGCAGAGCATGAATGCCGGACCGGAATATTCCAATTCCGGGGTTTGAATATGCACCTGCAGGGGTTTAAAACTGAACATGTTCATGAGCACGGAAATGGGGTAACGAAATTGTTTCAACCGACGGGGAAGCCTCAGGGCGCGGGAGGCCACGGCCGCGTCGAATGCAAATCCCCCGGCATTGGCGCATAATTTTCCGTTGAAATCGATCAGGTCCATTTGTTCCGAAACACCTTTTTTTATTTTGCGCAATAGGGCTTCCACATCCGGCTTGCCAAAGTTTTTCAGCAGGTCGTTCCCGCTGCCCGAACGCACAAAGGAATAGGAATTGGACCGCACATCGGAATGGTTGAGCACCTGGTGGATGCTGCCGTCCCCGCCAAAGACCACGATATGCGCAGCCCGGATCTCTTTCAGTTCATGCAATTCAAACAAAGGGGTACAAAAAAATCCGGCCTCTCTGAACAGCTGCTGAAATCGGGTAACGCGCTCCGGGCGCATGCGGGCCGCTTTCGCATTGAAATAAAGGATGAGTTCCGAGATGGCAGGCATGAAAAAAACTTCAGGTTTCGGCCACAATAGTAAATCCTTTTGGGTTTGAGAAAAACTGCGAATGTGGGAATTTGTTTGCCTACCATTTTGCCCGCATGGGCCCTTACACGGAACAAAACAAAAAATACACCCTGGAATCCACCAAGAGTAAAAATAAATCTGCAGCTAAGGCATTGATTTTTTTTCCACAGGAATGGGGCATATGAAGATTGTGTAAGGGTTGATCCGAGATCGTCGCGGGAAAAATGGGGTTCATCGGAATGCCATTTTCCCATGCGCCCCCCATGCTTTTAATTTGAAAAACTATGAGGACCAACCACGAAATCGACTATGAATTGCACGGCGAGGAAATGCAGTGTGTGGAGATAGAACTGGATCCCCGCGAGACGGTGATCGCAGAAAGTGGCAGCTTTATGTTCATGCATGAGGAGATCATGATGGAGACCCTCTTCGGCGACGGGAGTCAGCGAGGCGGCAATTCTTTTATGGACAAGGTATTTTCGGCGGGCAAGCGCCTGATCACCGGTGAAAGCCTGTTCATGACGGCCTTCACCAATGTGGGTGCTGCACCGCGCAAGGTGAGTTTTGCGGCGCCCTATGCGGGCAAGATCATCCCGCTGGACCTGTATGCCTTGGGCAACAAGGTGATCTGTCAGAAGGATGCCTTTCTCTGCGCTGCCAAAGGGGTGAGCGTGGGGATTGAATTTCAGCGCAGGTTGGGCACGGGATTTTTTGGCGGTGAGGGATTCATCATGCAAAAACTCGAGGGCGACGGCATGGCCTTTGTCCATGCGGGCGGGCATATCATGGAGAAAACGCTGTCGCCGGGAGAGGTGCTGCGCGTAGACACAGGCTGCATCGTGGCCTATACCCATGAGATCGATTTCGACATCGAATCCGTGAAGGGGATCAAAAATTCTATTTTCGGGGGAGAGGGTTTCTTCTTCGCCAAACTGAGCGGACCCGGCAAGGTATGGCTTCAAACCCTGCCGGTGAGCCGCCTGGCCAGCCGCATCCTCAGCTACGGAAGGGGTGCGCGCAAGGAAGAGGGTTCTATTCTGGGTGGGATCGGCAACCTGATGGACGGTGACGGTTTTTAGTCGTCGTCGTGGAGAATGAACTCCACTTCTTCGACCCGGGCGCCTTTGGCCTTTAAGATGATCACTTCGTATTTTCCGATGCGGAAGACCTCACGCGCCCGGGGGATCTTGCCTACTTCGTTGATGATGAACCCGCCCAGGGTGGAATAATCCCCCTCGGGAATGCCCAACTCGTATTCCTCGTTCAGGTACCAGGTTTCAAGCCTTGCCGAGAAGATGAAATGCCTTTCGTTTACCCTTGTCTCGGTGAGGTCCTCGGTGTCGAATTCGTCTTCGATCTCGCCGAAGATCTCTTCGATCACATCTTCCAGGGTGGCAATGCCGGCGGTTCCGCCGAATTCGTCCACCACGGCCGCGATGCTTTTGCGCTGCTGTATGAAATCCCGCAACAGGTCATGGGCCTGGGTATTTTCGCTCACAATGTGCACGGGTTTCAGGATGCTCAGGATGTCCTTGGGCTGGTCCAGCAATTCACTGTGGTGCACAAAACCGATGATGTTGTCGATGGAATCCCGGTAGATGACGATCTTGGAATGGGAGGAGGAGATGAAGAGTTCGCGCAGGTCCTGCACGCTGTCCTGTATCTCCAGGGCCACCAGTTCCGTTCGTGGCACCATGAAATCCCTGACCTTTACGGCCGAAAAATCCAGGGCATTGCGGAAGATCTCGGTGTTCAATTCGGTATGTTCGGACTGCCCGGTGTTCTCCAGGGAGGAGATGTAATTGTCCAGGTCTACCTTGGTGTAGACCGGCATGTTCTCGGTGATCTCGGTATTGGTAAAAATGCGCAACAGGAAGGCACTGCTGATCTTCACGAAATAGATGATGGGCCAGAGCAGGTACTGGAAAAACCGGAATGGCAGGGCCAGTGAGAACAACATATAGTCCGGGTTGATCCTAAACAGGGACTTGGGGAGGAATTCTGCGGTGA